>Ga0209254_10001762_pt1 | contig 19528 bp, 17 predicted proteins | sample FrelakmetDIP11DI_FD_187148 | JGI IMG/M metagenome (GOLD analysis project Ga0209254, IMG submission 187148) | Freshwater lake sediment microbial communities from the University of Notre Dame, USA, for methane emissions studies - DIP11 DI (SPAdes)... | ecosystem: Environmental > Aquatic >...
ATGGAGATTATTTCAAAATACGCGGATATCATACAGATAGGTACAAGGAACATGCAGAATTTCAGGTTACTCCTCGAAGTCGGTATCTCTGCAAAACCGGTGATGCTAAAACGGGGTTTGTCAGCAACCATCAAAGAATGGCTTATGGCGGCTGAATATATCATGTCCAGAGGGAACCAAAACGTAATCCTCTGTGAGCGCGGAATAAGAACGTTCGAAACCGCAACACGAAATACCCTTGATTTAAGCGCAGTCGCTGTTCTCAAGAAGCTCACCCATCTCCCCATTTTTGTTGATCCAAGCCATGGAGTAGGGAAATGGGATCTTGTTGCTCCTATGGCAAAAGCAGCTGTGGCAGCAGGCGCAGATGGCCTTATCATCGAGGTTCATACAAATCCGGAAGAAGCTTTATCTGACGGCGAGCAGTCATTACGACCACCTGACTTTAAGAAGCTGATGAAAGAGCTGAAACCAATTGCTTTGGCTGTTGGAAGGGAAATATAAGGTAAGAGAAAAAATTCAAAACGAAAAAGTCACACAGAGGGCATCCACGGAATGTATTTTCATAAAGTAACTATACTTGGTGTCGGGCTCATTGGAGCTTCGCTTGCTCTCGCGCTCAAAAAATATGGCCTCTGCAATACAATCATTGGTTATGGCAGAACACAGGGGAATCTCATACGGGCACAGGAGGAAACGATTATTGACTCCTTTGAACTTGATCCTGCAAAGGCATGTGATGACTCTGATCTTATTGTTTTTGCAACACCAGTGGGGATCTTTGTAGATATTGCAAAACAGATATCTCATGTGTTGAAAAGAAATGCAATAGTTACCGATGTCGGCAGTGTTAAAGGAAACCTTGTGCGGGAGATGGAGGGATTACTGTCACCCCAGGTTTTTTTCGTCGGAGGGCACCCGATAGCCGGAAGCGCCCGCTCGGGGATAGATACTGCATCAGCACAAATCTTCACAAAAGCACAGTGTATTATTACGCCGACGCACAATACGGACAGGAAAGCCCTTGAGACGATTGTCGACATGTGGCGTACCCTCGGTTGTCTTATAACGCTCATAGAACCTGAAGAACACGATCGAATCTATGCTGCAGTGAGCCACCTGCCCCATCTTTTAGCGTATGAAATCGTTAATACTGTTGCAGATATAAACAGCTTATATCTCACATTCTCCGGACAGGGGTTTAAGGATACCACACGGATAGCATCGAGCCATCCGGAACTCTGGCGTGATATCTGTATGCACAATCGCGATAATCTCCTTGCATATATCGAGATATATATAAAAAATCTCGACAGAGTGAGCCGGTATCTCAGGACTGCTGATGCCGAGTCCCTTAACAGGGATTTCCAGAGAGCCCGGACACTGAGGGAGAGCATTGGACAGGATTGAACTGAATAAGGCAGAACATTTTAAAGGCGAGTTTTCTCCAACTCCTGATAAATCGATATCCCACAGGGCAGTAATATGCGCTTCCCTGGCAAAAGGGAAAAGCATCATAAGGAATTTTCTCAAAGCTGAAGACCCGATGAGCACGCTTCATGCGTTCAGGGCTCTGGGAGTAGACATCGATGACAGAGGGGAAGATATCCTGGTAAACGGCAAGGGTATTCATGGCCTTAGGGAATCAGCTGATGTAATCGACTGCGGCAACTCCGGGACAACGATCAGGCTTCTTTCGGGGGTGCTTTCGGGTAATTCCTTTTTCTCAGTCCTGAGCGGAGATTCATCTCTGAGGAAAAGACCCATGGCCAGAGTCATAGAACCATTAAGCCGGATGGGAGCAGAGATTCTGGCACGTGCAGAAAACCGGTATCCACCTCTTGCGATAAAAGGCGGCTCCCTACAGGCAATAACATATGCTATGCCGGTTGCGAGCGCACAGGTAAAATCATCCCTCATCCTGGCGGGTCTCTATGCATCAGGAGAAACCGTCATTACGGAACCAGCAAAATCAAGAGACCATACAGAACGGATGTTGCCCGCATTTGGTGCAGAGATTGCTGTTAACGGACTTCGCGTTTCGATAAAAAGCGGGACAGAATTGCAGGGTACCGAGGTTTACGTCCCCGGGGATTTTTCATCGGCGGCTTTTTTCATCGTTGGTGCTTTGTTGATAAAAAATGCCGACATAACCATAAGAGGAGTGGGAATAAATCCGACAAGGACAGGGCTCCTTGGTGTTCTCAAAGAGATGGGTGCTGACATAGAGATATCCCGTATACGTGAGGTGTCAGGTGAACCATTAGCGGATATTCATTGCAGCGGCGGCGCAGCACTGAAGGCGGTCAGCATAACGAAAGAGAAAATCCCCGCCCTCATTGATGAATTTCCGATACTCTGTGTGGCAGCCACGCAAGCCGCGGGAATCACGACCATCAGAGGAGCGGAGGAACTGAGGATAAAGGAGTCAGACAGAATCAGGAGTATGGCAACAGAACTCAGAAAGATGGGTGCAGAGGCCGAAGAATTTGAAGACGGCCTGAACATAAAAGGGAGGAGCCCCCTAAAAGGTTCTGAAATAGAAAGCTATGGTGATCACCGGATTGCCATGGCAATGGCAATAGCAGGACTTGTCGCAGATGGAACAACCACAATACACGGTGTCTCTTCTGTGAACATATCATTCCCCGGATTCTTTCAGCACCTCCGGAAACTGACGTTATGAGGCGGGTTGTCGCCATTGATGGCCCGTCAGGCTCAGGAAAAACAACGATAGCGAAGCTTATCGCGCAGGAACTCGGATACAGTTACCTTGACACCGGTGCCCTGTATAGGGCTGTTGCCTTTTCTTTGAGAAATAATATGATAGAGCCTCATGACAGTGATGATAGGCTCAGGGCTGTTCTTAGCAGGACCGTTGTTATATTCAGAAACGGGAGGGTTCTTCTGAATGACGATGATGTCACAGATGGAATCAGATCAAAAGATATAGACCACTTCTCTTCTGTTTTTTCGGCACGGAAAATTGTGAGAGATTTTCTCCTCGGTTCTCAGAGAGATGCTGCTTCGCATCATGATCTCGTCGTTGAAGGAAGGGATACGACTACCGTTGTTTTTCCTGAAGCGAAAAAGAAAATTTTTCTGGATGCCTCATTGGAGGAGCGGGCAAAAAGACGTTACCTTCAATACAGAGATAAGGGGATCGAGATAAACATGGCAGACGCAATGAACACGATCGCGGAAAGGGACAGGAGGGATGCCGGCCGCGATTTAGCCCCATTGGTTAAGGCACCCGATGCTCTCCTGATCGATTCATCGAAGCTTTCGATAGAAGCAGTAAAAAATGCCATACTTGATTTTGTCAAAAACGACCCTTAAGTTCGCTGCTCTGAATGTTTCAGGCATTTTTTATTGAAGGGTATACAGATGGAAATACTTATTACAAAGACAGCCGGATTCTGTTTCGGGGTTAAACGGGCTATTGACATAGCTTTCAGGATAGCCAGGGAAAAGAGGAAAGGGGTATTTACCCTCGGCCCGATTATTCATAACCCCCAGGTTGTGGAGAAGCTTGCGGAGAAAGGTATTGTTCCCATTCATGATATGAGAACCAAAAAAGATATAAAGGCACTCATCATAAGAACCCACGGGATACCGCTCCATATTTCTCGGGAGTTGGATTTGAAAGGGTATGAAATTATAGATGCGACATGTCCATTTGTAAAAAAGGCCCAGTATTATGCTAAACTCCTTAGTGAAGAAGGGTATCAGGTCGTTATCCTTGGAGAAAAAAACCATCCTGAGGTAAAAAGTCTTATGAGTTATGCCAGGAAGAATGCTATCGTGGTGAATGCTCAATCGTGTCTGCCGAACCTGAAAAACAAGGTCGGTATTGTTGTCCAGACAACACAACCCCTTGAAGCTTTAAAAAAAGTCATATCTGGAGCTACAGAACATGCAAAAGAGATAAAAGTATATAATACGATATGTAATTCCACCGCCCAGAGATTAAGGGAAACAGCAAACGTAGCCGCAAAGGTCGATGTAATGTTTGTCGTTGGCGGAAAAAACAGTGCAAATACGACTCAGCTTACAAAGCTCTGTAAATCTCTGTCTGTGCCGACATATCACATAGAAACATCTGCTGAGATCAAAAAAGCATGGATTAAAAGGGCGAAAAAAATTGGTATCACAGCCGGTGCATCAACGCCCACGTGGATTATCAAAGAAGTTAAGGTGCGAATCAGCGATATAGGAGGATAATGGTCGCGTGGAATTGAAAAACGACGAAATGGAAAAACTGTATGCTGAGACCTTTCACAGTATCCAGGAAGGCACGATACTGAAAGGAAAAGTCTTATCCCTTCGACAGGATGGTGTTATTATTGACATCGGATATAAATCCGAAGGGTTTATCCCGATTGAGGAATTTTCAGGAGAGGAGATTGCCTCTCTGAAACCGGGTGTTGATATAGAGGTATTTGTTGAGAGCATAGAAGACGCTGAAGGAATGCTCACGCTCTCAAAAGAGCGCGCTACAAAAATAAAGGTCTGGGAAATGCTCGAAAATGCACTGCGGGATGGAAGTCCGATTGAAGGCAAGATTGTCGGAAAGACAAAAGGGGGTTTTTCTGTAGACATCTCCGGGGTCAGTGCTTTTCTTCCGGGTTCCCAGGTCGACATAAAACCGCTGAAGGAAATAGATAGCCTTGTTGGGAAAAAACTGTCCTTTAAGGTGCTAAAACTGAACAATAAACTTTCTAACGTTATTATTTCGAGAAGAACAATCCTTGAAGAAGAGATGCGGAAAAAGAAGACTAAGACGCTTGAACAATTGAAAGAAGGACAGGTTATGCAGGGAGTCATTAAAAATATCACTGATTACGGTGTATTTGTTGATCTCGGCGGAATAGATGGACTCTTGCATATATCGGATATCTCCTGGGGAAGAATCAACCACCCGTCAGAGTTCTTTGTCATCGGTGATGAAATAAGCGTCATAATCCTGAAATATGACGAGGCAAGCGAGAAAGTCACCCTGGGATATAAACAGAGAACACCAGATCCATGGTCCCTTGTTGATGAAAAATATCCCGTCGGGAAGAGGGTGAAAGGGAAGGTTGTAAGTATTACAGATTATGGTGCATTTATAGAACTTGAGGAAGGATTGGAAGGACTTGTACATATATCCGAAATAGACTGGCTGTCGAGGCTGAAGCATCCTTCAAAATACTTGTCCATAGGCGAGACTGTTGAAACCCTTGTCTTAAAGGTCGATAAGGAAGAACGGAGGCTTTCCCTGAGCATAAAGCAGATCAAACCCAGTCCCTGGGCACTGGTCTCGGAAAGGTACACAGTCGGTCAGAGGGTGTCAGGCAAGGTTAAGACGATAACTGATTTCGGTGTTTTTGTCGGGTTGCCGGAAGGTATCGATGCCCTTATCCATATATCAGACCTTTCCTGGACAAAACATATTAAGCATCCATCAGAAGTCCTGAAAAAAGGACAGAAAGTTGATGCTCTTGTGCTTGGCATTGAACCGGAAGCGGAAAAAATGGCACTTGGTTTGAAACAGCTGGAGGCTGATCCGTGGTTGCATGATATCCCGGAAAGGTTTAAACTCGGTTCCGAGGTAAAGGGGAAAGTGCTTACGATTACTGATTTCGGCATATTCGTTGAGCTTGAAGGCGGGGGAGAAGGCCTTGTTTATTCATCCGAAATAATAAAATCAGCCTCAGAGAACGGAGAAGAGGCTGTCAAGCCGGGAGATACCATAACAGTACGAATCATCAAAATAGATTGCGAGGAGCGCAAGATCGGGTTGAGCATGAAAAATCTGAAAAGGACAGAGGATTGAAGAAGTTCCTTATAATCTCTGTTGTGCTGCTCATCATTGTCGTTATCGTCAGTCTTGTCTTTGCCTTGCTCCATAAAAATCTTTCCATCGGTGACAAAGTTGCGCTTATCCGTATAGAAGGACCGATTCTTGATTCCAAAGACACGATTGATGAAATCAAGGATTATGTGAAGGATCCCTCAATCAAGGCTATTGTCCTGCGTGTCGATAGTCCGGGAGGTGCTGTAGCACCTTCGCAGGAGATTTACGAAGAAGTGAGAAAAGCCATAGCGAAAAAGATAGTTGTGGTATCTATGGGGTCTGTCGCAGCATCAGGAGGATATTATATTGCATCGCCTGCAACGAGGATCATTGCAAACCCAGGGACCCTTACGGGGTCTATAGGTGTGATTATGGAAATCCCCAACCTGGAAGGACTCATGAACAAGATCGGTGTAAAGACCGAAGTCATAAAGAGCGGCAGGCATAAGGATATCGCGTCGGTATTCCGTGGTATCAATAAAGAAGAGCGGGAAATCCTGCAAAATGTGCTCGATAATGTGCATGAGCAATTTATCCTTGCTGTTTCCGAGGGAAGGAAGATGCTCCGGGACGACGTGCAAAGGATAGCTGACGGACGCATCTTCACAGGGGAACAGGCACTGAAGGTCGGCTTAATTGATGAACTCGGGAATCTTGAAGATGCCATCAAAGCTGCGGCAAAACTCTCCGGCATCAAAGGAGAGCCGTCAGTGATCAGTAAACAGGAGAACTTTTCCCTGATCAGTCTTCTCAGAGGCAAGATGCCAAAAGAACTGACAGATATATTCCCATCAGTGAAGGTTAAATACCTTTTTGCACCTTAGGCAGAGCAGTTCTGTACCTATGAAAACGAGTGTGTGTTTTCTTGGATCTCGATAAAAATGATTAACGAATTGAAGGAGGGCACATGACCAAATCAGTACTTGTAGAGAAGGTATCTGAAAGGATTGGCAGCCTTACGAAAAAACAGACAGAAATTGTTGTCGATACCGTTTTTGACAGTATAAAAGAAGCCCTGGTGAAAGGGGAGAAAATCGAAATCAGAGGGTTTGGAAATTTCAAGCCAAAAGTCCGGAGACCAAGACGGGCAAGGAATCCGAAGACGGGAGAAAAAGTTGATGTCCCGGGGAAACGGGTGCTGCATTTTAAAGTTGGGAAAGCCCTCAGAGATGCAATGAATCCCAAAGAGAGTTCAGACTCTTAGAGAGTTCATACCCAGGCGGATTCCGATAGATATCTATTGCAGTGCAGCTCGCATCTGTATTCTCCTGCCTGAAATCTTACCTGATGATACAATGATCCCATGAAAGGCAAAGTTTATTTAGTCGGCGCAGGTCCCGGTGATATCGGCCTGCTTACGATCAAAGGTTTGCAATGTCTGAGGAAGGCAGATGTGGTCATCTATGATTTCCATCTGAATGCACAGGTTTTGAATTATATTAATCATAACGCGGAGTTCATTTATGCAGGAAAACGCGGTGGCCACCACACCTTAACACAGGATGAAATCAATGCCAGCCTTGTTCGGAGGGCAAAGGAAGGAAGGACAATATGCAGGCTGAAGGGCGGCGACCCCTTCATATTCGGGCGAGGAGGCGAGGAGGCAGAGGCACTGTCAAAGGAGGGGATAGAATTTGAAGTTGTGCCGGGTGTGAGTTCTGCAGTCGCAGCTCCTGCATATGCCGGAATCCCCCTGACCCACAGACTTTTTGCTTCTTCATTTGCAGTCATACCGGGGTATGAAGATGCCACAAAAAAGGAGAGCACTATTGACTGGTCAAAGCTCTCAACGGGTGTTGATACCCTTGTCTTTCTGATGGCTGTTAAAAATGTGCATTCGATAACGCAAAAATTAATCGAGAATGGCCGTCCGCCGGAGACCCCTGTTGCCGTGATCAGATGGGGTACACGACCCGATCAAAAGACAATAGTCGGTACGTTACAGAGCATTCCGGAACTTGTCAAAGAAAAGCACATTAAACCCCCTGCGGTAATGGTTGTTGGTGAAGTCGTAAGACTGCGCGAAACCCTGAAATGGTATGAAAAAAAGCCGCTGTTCGGATACAGAATACTTGTGACAAGGGAACACATGGAAGGCTTTGAGCGATTGGAAGAACTTGGTGCAGAGATTATCGAATTTCCTACCATCGAGATTGTTCCCCCCGAGAGCTATGAAGAGATTGATTCTTCCATAGAACATATTACATCCTATGACTGGCTTGTCTTTACCAGTCGGAATGGCGTGAAATATTTCTTCAGCCGATTTTTTGAGAAAGACAACGATATCAGGGAACTGAAGGGGATAAAAATCTGCGCAATAGGCACAAAGACAGCGCAAGAAGTTAAAAAATATGGCATAAAAGTTGATTTGATACCCGATGAATTCCACGCAGAAGGCCTCATCGAGTCATTTACGAAGTTCAGCGGGCTCTCCATTACGCCATCCCCCTATCCCCCTGTTGCTCCGGGAGGGGCTGAAGGGAGAGATTCATCCAAGCAGAAATCTCGGGAATCAGGACTTCTTAAGGGTATGCGCTTCCTGCTTCCAAGAGCTGAAAAAGCACGGGAGATATTCCCTGAGCACGTAAGAGAGCTTGGTGGAGAGATTGATGTCCCCGTGGCATACAGGACGATAAAGCCTGAATCACGGGGGAAGAGACTCCGGAGATTCTTAAGGGAAGGCAGGATTTCGGTAGCCACCTTTACCAGTGCGGCAACCTTTCATAATTTCAGAGAAATCATGGGAGATGATGCCGACGAACGACTGAAGGGGGTACCCATTGCAGCTATAGGCCCGGTAACGGCAAAGGCTGTCGAGAAGGCAGGACTTCATGTCGACATCATGCCGAAGGAAGCGACTATCGAAGCAATGGTAGAAGAGATCATACAATGGGCCAAGAAGAAAGATGCAAGAGAAAAAAAATATGAGCAAAACAGTTCATGAGCCTTCCTGCCCTTGATTCCCTCATTTTTTTTCTCATAAATCATAATCTTCAGAACAGCTTCTTTGATATCATTATGCCCTTTATTACCAAAAAGGCCTGGCTGATTTTTCTTCCCCTTTATCTGTGGTATTTTGCGAAGGACAGAAAACCTGCAACGATTGCCCTTGTCCTTGGTTTGAGTTCGCTCCTGTTGTCAGACTGGGGGGGGAATGCGCTGAAGCATTTCTTCGAGCGTGTCAGGCCATGCAGTGAACTGGATGGAGTGAGGGTGCTTGTAGGGTGCGGGAATTCATTCTCAATGCCATCCAATCATGCAGTGAACGCCTTTGCATTTATGACCCCGTTCTTTATACTGCAGAGGAACAGGGTCCGATATCTTTTTGTTGCCGTGGCAGTCCTTGTAGGATTCTCAAGAATCTATGTCGGCGTGCATTATCCTTCCGATGTCATTGTCGGGGCGCTCATTGGTCTGCTTGTGTCGATGTCGGTTTTGCGTTCATACAACGTGGTATTGAGGAGGTTTCAGGAAACACCATTCCCGACGGTGCTGATTGTTTTTCTGGTTTGTATCGGTCTTTTCCGGATCTTCTATATCCAGAATGGCCCGCTGGAATTGAGTCCCGATGAAGCACATTACTGGGAATGGTCCCGCAGGCTCGACCTCAGTTACTACTCGAAAGGACCGATGATCGCATATCTCATTCGCCTCGGCACCAGTTTCTTTGGGGACACGGTTTTTGGCATCAGAATTATGGCTGTCGTTTTTTCGACGCTGAGCAGTATTCTCCTGTATTTTCTCGGGAAAAGGATTTATGGTGAAAAGGCCGGGTTACTATCCGCACTTATTATGCAGGTAATCCCTCTTTTTTCAGTGTATGGCATTCTCTTTACTATCGATTCGCCCTTTATTTTTTTCTGGATCCTTTCGCTCTTCCTGTTCCGGGTAGCGCTCGATAAATCTCAAGCCTCACATCCTCAAGCGATCATTTACTGGGGGCTGCTTGGCCTGTCGGTTGGGCTTGGGTTATTGACCAAATATACCATGGCTTTCTTCTCCCTCTGTGCTCTTGTATGTTTATTCAGTTCAAAAGAGCAGAGAAAAGTACTGCTGACAAAAGGTCCTTACCTTGCCTTTATCATCAGTATCCTGATTTTCAGTCCGGTCATCATATGGAATGCAACGCATGACTGGATTACCCTCAAGCATACTGCAGGGCAGGCCCATATTGCAGAGGGAATACAGATTTCACTCATAAGTTTCCTGGAGTTCATCGGATCACAGTTCGGCGTTATAACCCCTCTTTTGCTCATACTGATGGCTGTTTCTCTCTGGCAATTACGGAGAGAAACAGAGGGTTCCCTTCTGTTCTGGTTTTCAGTTCCTGTAATCGGTTTTTTCCTTTTGAAAAGTATTCAGGGAAAAGTTCAGGCGAACTGGGCCCTGCCGGCTTATGTAACTGGTATCGTCGCCTTTTCCGCATATTCCCTGAAAAGATTCTTTCACGATGGGAAGTGGGGAAGGATTATGACGGCAATCGCACTTGCTATTGCACTCATAGTCACCTCGTTGGCTCATTACCCACAAATACTCAACCTTCCTGCAAACCTTGACCCGACAGCCCGGCTTGCCGGCTGGAAAGAGTTGGGTTCAGAAGTTTCAAAATTATATGAACAGATGTCTCTCGATCATCCTGTGTTTATCTTTTCAGACCGATATCAGGTCTCGAGCCAGCTTGCTTTCTATGGCAAGGGCCATCCCGTAACATATTGCATAAACGGTGACCGGAGGATGAACCAGTATGATCTGTGGCCCTCTTTTCATACGTTCATCGGCTATCATGCAATCTTTGTGAGAACAGGCGATGTTACGATCCCGGAAAAGATTTCCGCTGCCTTTCATAAAGTTGAGAAAAAGGTATTTACCGCTTATACTAAGAAGCATGCAAAAATCAGGGATTACTCCATTTTTATCTGTTACGATTTCAAAGGATTAGAGCAAGAGAGGCCGGGGACGTATTGATGACTCTTTCTGTCGTGATACCGCTCTTTAATGAAGAGGAAAATATTCAGCTTCTCCACGAACGATTAAGGAAAGCGCTTGACCCCCTGGCGCAGGAATATGAAATCCTCTTTGTTGATGACGGAAGCACTGATCGTTCGCTCTCTCTTCTCGAAAAAATTCAGGCAGACGATAAACGGGTGATTGTACTGAGCCTGAGGCGAAACTTTGGACAGACTGCAGCATTTGCAGCAGGGTTTGATTTTGCCCGGGGAGATGTTGTCGTTACCATGGATGGGGATTTACAGAACGATCCTACTGATATACCGAAACTTCTCGAGATGATCAAAGACAATGATCTTGTGAGCGGCTGGCGCAAGAAAAGAAAAGACCCGTTTTTTACCAGAAGATTTCCCTCTATCATAGCGAACTGGCTGATCAGTAAAGTTACCGGTGTGAAGCTCCACGATTACGGATGCTCTCTCAAAGCATACAGGAGGGAAGTAATCAAGAACCTCAAGCTCTATGGAGAAATGCACAGGTTTATCCCTGCTGTCGCAAGCTGGTACGGAGTAAGGGTCGCAGAAGTGGAAACCGTCCATCACCCGAGACTGCACGGCAAATCAAAATATGGCATATCTCGTACGATCAAAGTAGTTCTGGACCTGATTACGGTAAAATTCCTCCAGAGCTTTTCCACAAAACCGATCCAATTCTTTGGGCCTGTTGGCGTGTTAAGCGGCTTTCTCGGATTTCTTATCCTGCTCTATCTCACTATTGACAAACTCTTTTTCGGAAATCCAATAGGCGGCAGGCCGCTGATTTTGCTTGGCGCTCTTCTGATAATCGTCGGCATACAGCTTATCGGGATGGGACTTTTGGGTGAAATGCTCGTGAGGGTTTACCATGAGAGCCAGAGAAAACCTATTTACGTAATGAAGAAGATCCTTGGCCCTGAAAGCAAATAAAATCTTCCTGATCATAATCAAGATCAGCATAAGCTCTGCTCTCCTCTATTTTGTTTTCGAAAGAACAGGTCTTACCCAGATACTCAAAACATTGAGCAGCATAAACATTGCTGCCTTTATCGCAGCGATATTCCTTTATGTTTTCGCTCAGTTGGTTTCCACGTTGCGATGGAAGCTGCTTCTTCCTGACGGGTTCGGATTAAAAAAACTCTTTTCCCTTTACATGATCGGGGCTTTTTTTAACACCTTCCTTCCCGGGATTATCGGCGGGGATGCGATTAAGGGGTTTTATCTTTACAAAACAACCGGAAAAGTTGCTCTTGCCCTGGCATCTGTTTTTATGGACAGGTATCTTGGGTTGGTCGTTTTGATTGCGATATGTGCTCTGGCTTTTCCTTTCGGATATCAGTACCTGCACGGGTCGAACATAGAATGGATTTTTCTGGCAGTTATTCTGTCTTTCATCCTTGGCAGTTTTTTATTTTTTGGCCTGCGCATCGGACAGCATATTAAACACCTATCGGATCTGTACCATTATTTTCATATCTATCGCAACGAGAGGGGCACGATAGGAAAAGCATTGCTTCTTTCAGTATTGGTGCAGTTCTCCGGGTTCTCAGCGGTATACATCCTTGCGCTCGGATTAGGACAGCATATCCCGTTCCTCTCGCTTTTAATCTACCTGCCGCTCATCATCCTTGTTGCGATGATTCCCATATCTATTTCCGGATTGGGGGTTAGGGAAGGGGCTTTCGTGCTTTTTTTTGGTTTCATCGGTGTAAAGCCTGACGCTGCCGCTGCAATTTCCTTGTCCTGGTTTATATCAGCCTCGGCCGGCAGTCTTATAGGTCTGATCGAATATGTAAAGTATAAAAAAGAAACGAACACCGGAACAGTTCAATAACATCAATGAGGAGGAACGATGTTTCTTTATCTTGTACAGCATGCGGATGCCAAGAAGGAAGAAGAGGATCCTTATAGATCATTATCCGTAAAAGGCATTCAGGACATTACCCGAATCGCATCCTATATTTGGCAATTGAATCTTAAAGTTCTCAGGATATTTCATAGCTCAAAATTGAGGGCGAGACAGACAGCAGAAATTTTGTTCGAATATCTGAAACCTATAAAGGGTCTGTCAGAGATGGACGGTTTGTCCCCTCTTGATAATCCCGATATCATGGCAGCGCGTCTTTTAGATATACATGATGACGCCATTCTCGTGGGGCACCTGCCGCATCTCGCACGCCTTGCATCTCTGCTGCTGTGCGGGAATTCAGAGAAGAATATCGTTGCCTTCAGGATGGCCGGAGTCGTCTGCCTGAAAAGAGACGATGCAGGGGTATGGTCTTTACAGTGGATGCTGACACCTGAGATTGTTCTTGGTGAAAAGGGAATAGGGTATTCTTGTGATAGCCTGTAAGGGAGAACTGAATTGAAACTGAAATTCCTTGGCGGGGCAAGAACCGTCACCGGTTCCTGCTTTTATATCGAGTGCAACCAACTCAATATCCTCGTTGACTGCGGTCTGTACCAGGGGGAAAATTCAGATGAAATTAACAGGACACCCTTTGACTTTAAGCCTGAAGACATTGATTGTATTTTCATCACTCACGCACATCTCGACCATTCCGGTATGCTTCCCAGAGTGGTGAGAGATGGGTTTAAAGGCAAGATTGTCACAACACCGGCAACAAGAGATCTCCTCGAGATCATGCTTTATGATGCTGCACAGATACAGGAAAACGATGCAGCATGGCAGACAAAAAAGGCTATCAGAGCCGCAAAGATCCCGGTTTTGCCGCTCTATACCGGTGAGGATGTAAAAAAAGCACTTCCTCTTTTTGAGGTGAAACCCTATGACACGATTTTTCACCTTGGGAACGGTATCAAATACCGTTTTTTGGACGCCGGCCATATCCTCGGTTCCGGAACCCTTGAAGTCTGGTTTCAGGACAGCGGGGAAGAAAAGAAAATGGTATTCTCCGGTGATATTGGCAAAAAAGGCAATCCCATTATCAGAGACCCATCTGCGCCCGTTGAATCAGATTTCATCGTTATGGAATCAACCTATGGTAACAGGCAGCATAAGCCATTAAAAGACAGCATTGATGAGCTGGTGCAGGCAATCAAAGTGACGTTCAGGAAAGGTGGGAATATTTATATCCCGTCATTCGCCGTTGGCAGGACGCAGGACCTCCTCTATATCCTGAACAACCTTGTGAGAGAGAAAAGACTTCACGATATTCATGTATATCTTGACAGCCCTCTTGCTGAAGAGGCAACAAAAGTGTATCTGGCACACCCTGAAGTATTCGATGAAGAGGCAGTAAAGAGATTTTCGGTGGATGGGATGAGCGATTCTTTAAAGCTGCATTTTGTACAGAGTGTCCAGGAGTCTATAAATCTGAACAAAATAAAATCCGGCATTCTTGTTATCGCCGGAAGCGGAATGTGTGAAGGCGGAAGGATAAAGCATCACCTGAAGCATCATTTGTGGAGGCAGGAATGCAGCATCATATTTGTCGGATATCAGGGGAAAGGTACGTTGGGAAGGCAGATTGTTGATAGGGCAAAATTTGTAAACATACTTGGCGACGAGATAGCAGTCAGGGCGTCTGTGTATACCATTAACGGTTTTTCAGCACATGCAGATCAGGCAGAACTTATTGACTGGCTTTCGTACTTCAAAAATTCACCCACAGTATTCATTGTGCATGGTGAGGAAGAAGTGGCGGTTTCATTTGGTGCATTGGTAAAGGAAAAATTCGGGTTTGAGACACAGGTGCCTGAAAAGGGCGAGGTTTTTGAGATATAGCCTGATTAGCATTTCTTAACAAATGCATCAATAAGTGTGAGGGAACCTTGCAAGCCCTGTATGCATCCCGTAAAATATCTGCACATGAACATTGAAATCCTCAAATCTATCGGCAGAAGGCTTCTCAGAGAAATCCCGGCAGGTAAAAAAATCTCCAAAGATGCTATTGGTATCGGAGCATCGGGCGACAAGACGTATCCTATCGATAAAATGGCAGAAGATATCATTCTCTCCGGCCTTGAACGTTCAGAAGAAGGCCTGACGATCATCTCAGAAGAAATCGGAATCAGGGATATCAAAGGTGGAGGCACAAGAGTATTAATCGATCCTGTTGACGGCAGCAGGAATGCTATTTCGGGCATACCGTTTTACTGCACCTCAATTGCCGTCGCAGAGGGAAACTCAGTCGGGGATATTTATCTTGCTTACATCCTGAACCTTATTAACGGTGACGAGTTCTGGGCAGAGAAGGGCGAGGGGGGATTCTTAAATGGGGAGAGAATTGTCACCCAAAAAGACGATATCTTTTATCTTACTGCATATGAAGCGCAGTCCCCGGCCAAAGACATCCCCAGCATTATTCCCTTGCTCTCGGAATCGGGAAAGACCCGATGTTTTGGTGCAACCGCACTTGATATTGCATACCTGGCAAGCGGATCAATCAGTGTTTTTGCAAATCCTTCACTTTCCAGGAGCTTTGATTTTGCAGGCGGATGGCTGCTTGTTCAGGAAGCCGGCGGTGTTTTTACAGATATGCAAGGAAATCCTGTAAACAATGTTGAAGTCAGCCTGAAAAAATCTACATCTCTGCTTGTTTCAGGGAATGCAAGGCTCCACAAGAAGGCTCTGAGATTGATTAGCCCGCTTTATTCATAGTGAAGCTGTTTTAATGGCTGTCATTCCCGCTTGTCGGGAATCCTTCTGAAAGCAAAGAAAGATTCTGGCCAAGCCAGAATGACATTCAGTAAAAGTCAGTTGAGGAACTCGATATTTATCCTTTGATTTTGACGTTCAGAAGATGCGTAGAACATGAGATGCACGGGTCATAGGACCTGACCAGCATCTCGACAGCAAGGGTTATTTCCTCTTCCTTCCTTTCAAGAATCTCCGGGACCAATTTCATCATATCGTATTCGATATTCCCGGTATTCTGGTTTGTCGGGATAATGCAGTTGGCATGTATGATGATCCCGTTTTCATCTGTCTGATAGTTATGGAAGAGAATACCCCTCGGCACTTCGACTGCTCCAACGCCGTTGCCTGCCCGGACAGGAATCCTGCGCTGCTCATTCAGTCCGACAATGATCTCTTCGTCATAATTGATGGGGTTGTTTTTCAGGTCTTCCACAATTGCTATGGAATCTTCCAGGCAGTGTACGCATTCTATCAATTGTGCAGCCGTGTTCATATATGGATTGATACATTTAGGCACCAATCCTATTTCATTGGCAACTTCCTTGGCCATCGGGTGGAGTTTGTCAGCGTTCAGATTGAAGCGTGCAAGAGCGCCTACAGCATAGGATTCCCTGCTGAGTTTTGTATGTTTTGCCGACGAGTGGGGAACAACAAATTCGTTCGTGATTTTTTTATAATCTTTTTTATTCGCCCTCACCCCATCGGTTGAACCAATGTCTCCCATGAGCAAGGGGTACTCCCTGTCATTGCTCACAAGGGCCACATATTCTGTATCCCGTTCAAAATTTGGGAATATCAGATATGGATTCAATGCTACGGTTGCATCCATGTCATGCCGCATCCCTGTGAGGAGATCGAGCATGGCATCCAAATCTTTCGGCCGCGGGAGCTTTGTAAATCCTCCAACAATCGCGGATATGGGATGCACATGGCGGCCGACAAGGATATCGCAGATATCATTGCAGGTCTTTTTCATCCGTAAGGCCCTGCGCACGACCTCACTATGAGTGCTGATAAGGGGAACAAAACTCTTGACACCGAACAGGTCCGGAGCTACCAGCAGGTATATGTGCAGGATATGACTGTCGAGCAGTTCGAGGTGAAGCAGGAGCTTCCTCAGTTTGATCGTCTGTTCTGTCGGGGTGATGCCGAGAGCATCTTCTGCTGCCTGGATCGAAGCGAGCGTATGACCGCATGCACAGATGCCACAGATCCTGCTTGTTATGTGCTGGGCCTCAAAGATCGACCTGCCCCTGAGCATCCCTTCAAAAAAACGGGGCGACTCGACAATGTCCAAACGGCAGGTATCAAGTTTGCCTTCTTTTACATTGATGACAATGTTTCCGTGCCCTTCAACCCGTGTCAGATATTCAACATTTATATCGATGTTCTTTTTTTTCATTTTACCCAAGCTCCCTGCATTTGTTATACATGTTCATTTTATTCAGAATAAGGTCCATGGGAATCTTGTACCGTGCTATTACATCCTGAGCACCTTTTTCATTCGGGTTGCTCACCATGCCGCGGCATCCGTAGCAAATATTGCCATGGTTTATGCACCACGAATTGCATCCGGCCTTTGTCACAGGACCGAGACAGGTGACTTTTTTATCATACATGCAGACGTTTTCATTCAGCTTGCATTCAACACAGACAGGGTAATCAGGTACATAGTACGGAATACCCTGCAGAGCAGCTTTCAGGACTGTCACAACTTCCGGTATATAAACCGGGCAGCCGTGGATAAAATAGTCTACCCTGACTACCTGGTGAACGGCTTTGGTTGTCTCTGTCGGGAAGTCCTTGTAGCTTTCTCCGTACACATATTTCCTGATGTCGTCAAGAACATAGTTGTTCTTCATCCCGTTGACTCCACCGATCGTTGCACAGGAACCGTAGGCTATGAGCACTTTTGCCCTTTTTCTGATCTGCTTTATCCGCCTAACCGCGTGCGGGTCAGTAATGCTCCCTTCTATAATGGCGATGTCGAGTTTCCTGCCCCATTGCTCTGACATGACTTCCCGCCATTCCACAACATCAATAGAACCGAGCACAGCAAGCACGTCCTCTCCCATGTTTGCGATCTGTAACTGGCATCCCTCACAGCAGGCAAAATCGAAAATGCCGACTTTTGGTTTCTTCATACTAAAATGCCTCACTCAAATTTTTGATTTGTTCATAATTGAAAACCGGCCCGTCCTGACAAACGTAGAGATTCTGTATCTGGCAGTGACCGCATTTACCATTTCCGCATGCCATATTGCGCTCGAAGGACAAGAGAATCTGTTTTTCCGGAATGCCCGTTTTCAGAAGCTCCTTTATCACGAAATTGTACATGACCGGAGGCCCGACTACTGCTGCAAAGGTTCTTGAAGGCTCGATATCGACACCCGGTATGAGCGTTGTGATTACGCCGACATTCCCTGCCCAGTCCGGATCTGCGCGGTCTACGGTACAGGCATAGTGTAAGTCCGTGCGCTCACTCCAGTGTCCGAGTTCATCACTGAAAAGCATTTCCTTCGGCTCCTTGCATCCAAATAAAATATGAACCTTACCAAAATCACGCCGGTTGCTCAGTACGAATGTGATGAGAGAGCGCAGAGGTGCTATGCCTAATCCGCCTGCGATAATCAGGAGATCATTGCCTGCAAGGATGTTTACCGGGAAGCCCTTGCCGTAAGGTCCCCGTATACCGATTTCATCTCCGGCTTTCAATGCATGCAGGCTTCTTGTAACTTTTCCGACTGCCCTGATACAGAGATCAAAGGAGTCCCTCTTTGCGGGAGATGAGCAGACAGATATGGGGGATTCTCCTATTCCTAAGAGGGAGACCATAATAAACTGGCCCGGTTCATGATCGAGTGAACTGCCGTCTCTGAGAGCTATCTCAAAAAACTTATCATGTGCAGTCAGGTTTTTCGTATGCAGGATCGTTGCCTTTTTTAAGCGGTAACTGGAATCTTTTATAACCACTTTTTCCATACTCTGTCCTCACTCTCTTTTATCAGTTCATTGAGGGTCTCCGTGAGACTTATGCTTGCCATACAGGTGCGGGTACACCTTCCGCAGCCTGTGCAGAAGAACCGTGAAAATTTGTCAACAGGATACCTGAATTTGCGGTAATACCTGTGCCTCTGCCGCGCAGAGCGGTCCTTCCTGAAATTAATGCCCCCGGCTACCCTGGCGAATGGCTCAAGCTGGCAGGAACCCCAAACACGGTACCTGACCCCATGCCTGAGGCTCAGGTCGAGCTCATCTTTTATGTCGAAGCAGTAGCATGTGGGACATACATTGGTGCAGTTCCCGCATGCCAGGCATCGTTCCTCAAGGTCTTTCCAGACGCGTGCCCTGAACGTTGCATCGAACAGCTCCGTGATAAGACTGGTCTTGATCGGCACTTCGTTGCTGAATATCTTTCTCTTCTGATCACGCAATAGGTCCAATTCATTGATATGCGTTGTATCAGCCTTGTCCAGTAATCCCGCGGCAGTGACAACATCATCTCCGGAACTGGTATTCACATGGACGATAAAATAGCCCCCAAGGTCCGTGAAGAAAAGGTCGTACCCTCCGCCGGGGAAGCTTGCGTTGACGAGATGACAGCTCGCATATTCGTCACAATATTCATTGCATTCAAGGCCGATTAAGGTTATTTTGCCCTTGCGGGTAAGATAATTGTAGTCTTTCGGACGTTCTGAAAATACCATATTCAGACACTGGATTCCTGCGAGATCGCAGGTATGAGCTCCGAAAATCGTTACCGGCTCGTATTCGACAACTGCCTCTGCATTTGATCTCTTATCAAGCTTGAATTGTAGAAGGGTTTCGCGTTGAGGCATGAAGAATTTTTTCAGAGGGAGAATGGTAGGGATATATTTCAGTGCTATGTCATTACCGGATGTGACTTCCTCAAATGCGTAATTCTTATGGCCCTTTGCCACGGGGGCAACAAGCTTCTGCATCCTCGAGAGTGCGGAGATAAAATCATTGAACTTTTCCTTTTTCAGGATCACATATTGACTGTTTTTCATAGTGTCCTCTTTG
>Ga0209254_10001763_pt1 | contig 19522 bp, 20 predicted proteins | sample FrelakmetDIP11DI_FD_187148 | JGI IMG/M metagenome (GOLD analysis project Ga0209254, IMG submission 187148) | Freshwater lake sediment microbial communities from the University of Notre Dame, USA, for methane emissions studies - DIP11 DI (SPAdes)... | ecosystem: Environmental > Aquatic >...
AGGACGAGGGCGGGCAACTGACACTTTGACAACTGAGATGAGCACGAAACTACTCAGGGTGGCAAGGATAAAAACCCGCTTCCAGCAATTGGCGACGGGCAATAAAAAAAGCCGAAACTGCCACGACCATTACCATTCCGGTCCAGGTGTCCCCGATTGCACTTACCCCCTGCATACCTAAAGCGAACACCGAGTTTTTCTCTTCCTGCAGTTCATGGGAAATCTTCAGGTCAAAGGGGAAAACTGCAAAAATGTGCGCAGTAAACGAGAGTGCAATTGCGCATGCAAGCATCAGGAAGAACACGGTTTTAATTCTTTGGTCCATCGTCGTAAGGATCGTATATCGGCTTAGGTAATATAGTGCACGTTTTCGCAGGGAAAGGAATGGGGGGTTCACTAAAAACTGCCCTTGTTTTCACCAGACCCTGCCCTTGAGCTCGCGGTGCCCCAATGTGCTGTGAGTGTCGTGAAGAAATAATGATAAGCATATCAGGTGCTATGGTGAGGTATGGATTTCTTTGACTCGGCATACCGGGGCACACCACCCTGGGATATCGGCCGGCCCCAGAAGGAGTTCGTTGAGCTGGTCCGGAGGGGAGAGATAAAGGGTTCTGTCCTGGACATAGGATGCGGGACCGGGGAGCATGCCCTCTTCTTTGCACAGGAAGGGTATGAAGTGTGCGGGATCGACTCCGCTCCCCTCGCGATCCAGAAGGCACGGGAGAAGGCTGCCGCAAGAGGTCTCCCGGTGCATTTTTGTGTCCTGGACGCACTGGACCTCGCAAAGCTCACCAGGACGTTCGATACAGCCACCGATTCCGGGCTCTTCCATACCCTGTCCGATGAAGACCGCCCGCTCTTCGTGGATAACCTTGCAGCCATCCTCTCCCCGGGCGGGAACTACTTCATGCTCTGCTTCAGCGATCGGGAACCCGCCGGATACGGTCCGAGGAGGATAACAGAAAGAGAGATACGGGAGAGCTTCTCTGACGGGTGGACCATCAATTACATCAGGCCGGCGACCTTTGAGAGCCGCACCCGGGCAGAAGGGCCCCATGCCTGGCTATCGTCGATCGCAAAGAGATGATGAATTGCCATGGAGGACTCACCGGCGGGTGCGGGTGTTAAAGGGAGCTGGTCGTCACGCAAATACCCCGGGAGATCTTCTGGCTGAATGCGGATTCCGGAGTTCGTTTTTTTACCGGTCACGGTTCCGGCAACACAATTTATATTACAACCCTGCGTGATAGGGTTCACACATGACAATCTATGTGATGCTCGGGAACCTGAAAAGTGCTGCGTTTGAAAAATTTGACAGCATTGAAGAACGTGACAGGAAAGCAAAAAAGATCATCGAATCGCTGGGGGGAAAAATGCTCTCCCTGTTTTACACGTTCGGGCGGTATGACTTTGTGGTGATCATCGATATGCCGTCAAAGGAGAGCCTGGTAAAGTTCCTTGCGATTGTCGCGAAGTTCGGGACGGTCCGGACCGAGACCTTGGAGACCATTCCCCCGGACATGTTCTATAAAATAGCACAAGAGGTCTGAACTATTGGCCATTTTTTTCCGGAGAAGAAGCACAGACGAACTCATCCGCGGGAAAAAGGATCTGATCCGGGGTCAGTATCATGAGCACGGTGACGTTTAACCGTAAGCACAAGGAAGTCCTTGACTCTGTCCTGCTGCAGATCCCCGGGGTGGTTGCCGGTACGATGTTTGGGTACCCGGCCTACTACACCAACAGGAAACTGTTCGCCTGTATCTATGGGGATGGAGTTGGTATTAAGGTCCCGGAGAAGGTTGCCGGTTCACTGGTTGGCCGGCAGGGAATTGTCCGTTTCCAGCCGATGGGGAGAAAACCGATGAAAGAATGGATCCAGATTAACCGAAAACGTTCAGAAGACTACCGGATGGATCAGGAAATCCTGAAGGTTTCGATCGAATACGTGTCATCAGCAAAAAAGTAGGGAGATAGTATGATCGCCTGGAGATGTTTTTTTAAAAAGATACACTAAACATAGTGTGTTTTTTTACGGTTAGATCTAACTGATTTTTGGATTTTTTCAATATCATGTAGTTTACTTTTTCTTTAAAAAAAATATTTTATCACCATTTCCCGGTCACGTACTTATCCCCGGCTTTTCCGAATGTGTACTGGTAGTCCCCCTGTTCCCCCACTGGAGCGGAAACATCCGTATTTAAGAGCAATCGTGACGATATTTTTATTGCATTCGAACGGTTTATCCATGCGTCAGGTACGATATACAACTTTTGGATTACGGCTGATCATCGCTGTTGTATGCATCCTTCTCCTCGTACTGCCGGGTGTCGTCTTCGCAGCGACCACGGATACTACTACACCTGGCGCGGAGATCTCAACCAGCCCGGGAGCGAATGTTATCGCAGTACCGACAACACCGGTTCCCCCCACTCTCATGGCCTTGCAGGATACGAACGGCATAGAACCCAATGTTACCACCCTGCCGACAACACCGGTTCCGCCGGTCTTTCTCTACCTGGAGAACGCGACCGGTACCGTCAACCCTCCCCCTCTCCTTATCTTCGACACACCGCTCATTGACAATCTGACCTGTACCATATACGGAATTGTCGATCCCGGGTCAGCGAACGTAACGATAGTAAGCATCCTCTGGGACTGGGGGGACAGCCAGATAATGCAATACCATGGGTTCCCGAACTCGCATGTATACAGCAGTCCCGGTACCTACACCCTCTCGATCACCGCCTGGCAGTCCGACGGGCAGAAGGTCACCGGAACCACGAAGATTTCAGTGGGGCAACCGCTCATCCCAGCTACGGTTCCCGTAACGCCGGATACAACAGCGCCGGGGGGACCCGGGGGACCAGTCATGGTGAACCATGCACCGGTCCTGACCCTCCTTGAGCCGGCGATTGAGCGGATGAATGTTACGCTGAACGGGAACCTCAATGCCGGTTCACCGGGTGTCACCATCGAATCGGTGAGTGTTGACTGGAATGACGGGACCATCACAACCTCTCCTGATTTCCCGGTAACCCACCGGTACGCCGGCGCCGGGATTTTCACCGTGAGCGTCACGGGAAACCAGTCTGACGGCCAGTCAACCACAAAGAAAATCGCACTGGAGATCAAAGAAGAGATCCCCGCTCCTCCCGGACCGACCCCGTCAGGTCCCCCCCAGAATGACCTGCAGTTGAATTTTATCATCATCGCCATGACAATCACCGGTGTGGTTATCATGGCCGTAGTCCTGATTACCCGGAAAAGGAGAGAACCGCTCCTGGCGCCGGACACCCCGAAGGCATTTTCACCGAGAACAGGTCAGATGTCGGAAAACCTGCCTTCGCCAGAAGAACTCTCAACGATATGTGCCGGGACTGATGTCACTCCGGGCGTACTTGATCCGGTCATAAAGGTTGCCGTGGAAATTGCCCGGGAAGGACGGGAGGGACAGGCTATCGGGACATCATTTGTTGTCGGCGACACGGAAAATGTCATGAACTATTCGAAACAGTTTGTCTTAAACCCGTTCTACGGTTACCATGAGGCCGAACGGCAGATAACCGATGGTGGGATCCGGGGAAATATCAAAGAGTTTGCCCAGCTGGATGGGGCGTTCCTCATCACGGGCACCGGGGTGGTCGAGGCGGCAGGGAGGTGTATCACCGTGGACATGAGCCAGGTGAACCTTCCCGGAGGGATGGGTTCACGGCATTTGTCAATTGCCGGGATCACCCGGGTCACCAAATCAATCGGGATCGTAGTCTCGCAGAGCGGGGGCCTGATCTCCATTTTCAGAGAGGGGAAGATCGTCTACACCATCAGGTCGTGAGGGAGGGGCCCGGAATTATTGAAAGATTAGCCCGGAAATATTTTCGGATCAGCGATATTCTGGAAGGTGGCTCTGCACACCAGGTTCTGCAGCATAATGGACCGTGGGTTTTTTAAAAAAAATGTGATTGGTGCGGGGCGGGTACGGCAGGCATCCGGGAAACATGCTGCCATGTTATTTTACATATTCCACACCGGGCAAATCTTCAAACTCCCGGTCGCCGGTCAGGAAGGGGATTGTGAGCGACTCCGCAACAGAATATCCAACGCAATCGATCAATGAAAATTTTCGTCCCTCCTGTGAATATGTCCGTCGCATCGCAGCTGCACGGAGATATTCCCGGTCCCCTGGATGGGACAGTCGCATGCTGTGCCGGACCTGCGAACAGATTTCCTCTGCAGTATCTGGATAGTCCCGGGTAACCGCATAATCAAACTCACAAAGATTGAATTCAGTTGTCACGAGTATAGCTGTTTTATACTGACGATAGGCTGGGGAGCCTTTCAGCAGTTCAACAATCGCGTAGGTATTGGTAAAAAAAGGTTACCATGATCAGTCTTTGAGTTCGTCACTGAGGGACTGACTGTCTATCTGCCAGCCCTTCAACAGTCCGAAAATTCCTCTAGGAGTTCGGCGGGATTTTTTAGGGGTCCCTGCCCGTTTCTCTGTCAATGGACGAGATACCGTTTGAACCGAACGAGGAACGGATGATGGTGCCATGATAATCGTAATAATCCATTATGTGTCTGGCATTAAAAAGTATCGCGTTATCGCCCTCACCATTTTTTGCAACAACAGGTAAAAACAATATACTTCTCTACTCTATGGTTATCTCAGATAGTATAACATTTTTTTATCACTCATGATAGTTTCTTTAAAAAAAATCTTATCAGGGAAAGGAGTTGAAAATAAAAAATGACTGACAAGGTTAAAGGTAAGACCGGCAAAGCAGAATATGCTGATGCAAAGATCGCCGCACAGAACATGTCCAAAGATCCCGGAGTGAAAGCACAGCATGGATCGGATGATGCAAAGGTCGCCCCCCACATCATGGACAGGAATGTTACCACTTCGATCCGCCAGGTGAAATTTAAATGCCCCCGGTGCGGAGAAGCAACCCTTCATGCAGAATTCCCTGATCAATTTGAAGTCTGGATGAAATGTTCGTCATGTGATTTTTTTATGGGGATGAGTAACGATGAGTGGCACCGTATGGTGAACAGTCCCAATATACATGAAAAAATCAAAAAAATGGCGAGGAAGAGAGAACTATTGAAAGATTAGCCCGGAAATATTTTCGGATCAGCGGTATTCTGGAAGGTGGCTCTGCACACCAGGTTCTGCAGAATAATGGACCGTGGATTTTTTAAAAAAATACGGTAAATTTCTTATTTTGATTTGGGTTTATTTTATGAACGTTTCGATGGAGTCACCGTTACGGGCACAGATAATCACAATGGGCCGGTGAGCGTTGGCAGGACCCATCCAACAATGGATGTCACTATCCATATGACACCAGCAATTACCAGGGATTTGATCCAGCCGATTTTATACAGTACCTGCAATGCCAGCAGCCACGCGATTCCCGCTATGAATGCAGCTATCAATCCCTGGCCCAGCAGAGAGTATATGACCGTGTAGATTACCGTACCGATAAGGGCAGCGAGAATTGCGGTGGATATACTTTCTTTTTCACCAAAAAACGTTACAATAACATAAATTATGAGCATTGAAATGATCAACGCGATAACAAATGTCAACAGGGTACCAACAATTGATGTCATGGTTCATCCTCTCTCTCTATAGTTAAAAAGAGATCCCCACGTTACAGAATCTGGACCCAGTCAACGAATGGCAAATGCGTTGATTTTCCACGTTACGGACAGGGATGCACGCAAGCGTAATTTTTTTACGTTCAGATTTTTCGCACGGTGTGAGGGGAGGATTAAAATCCTCTCCTTGGTGAACAATCTTCCCAGCCTGAAAAAAACAGAGATCCGGCACAATCTTACCGTAAAGAATCAAAAAAGTGAACCGGTATTTCCTCCCCGGGCAATCACGGTTTTTCCCGGGTGAAACACTGTTCTCCTTTACCCTTATCATTGTCTCTTGGCAGTCGGGAAGATCTCTTCAAATATCATCCTCTTCCTCGGGTGCTGGCCATATATACTCCTCGCTGGCGGGGTCCGGTGGTTCTTCATCATCGATCCTCAGATCCCGGTAGGGATCATCTTCCGGGACCGCGGGATCCACTTTCTCAGCATCACTTCCCCGGACGTCACGCCCCTTGTGGCCTTTGCCGCCACGGTGTCCCCCCACTCTGTCACCTCTTCCCATCTGTCTCACCACAACCCCCCGGTATTCTGTAAACAAAGTTCACTCTTGTTCAAAGAATAAATATTTTTTGGAGCATCCGGGCAGCTGTTTTTTTGGTATCCTGCTGAGAGGAAAGGATCGTTACGCTCCGGCCCGGTGCAGGTGGATGACCCTGGATAATTCATTTTTTTTCAATTTGCGGAAGAAGAGGACGGACCGGGATGTGCACCTGGCCCGGGAGGATACTGGTATCTCCTGAAAAAAGGGGGAAAAGGTACCGCCGGTCTCAGGCAATCCGTTTTCCGGCAGACTCCGGATGGGGCGTCTGATCATAGACTTCCTCGACGGTAAAATAGACTGCAGCAAGTTGCTTTCGGGTCGCTTTGAACTCCATGCCATGCCCGGTACGCACGCGTTCATCCAGCTGAGCTGCAATCTCATCATTTTCATGCATTGTTACCCTCCCGTTCACCTTATATGCGCTGAACGGGGGGCTTCTTTTCCATACACAGATTGATGCCCGGGGGGTGCGGATGAGATTTTGATAGGTCTGCATAAAATAGAGTTCGCCCCAGACAATTGTTTCAGGATTCATGACCATGACCGATTTACCCGCGACGTTGGGCCTTCCATCCGGTCCTGTGGTTGCTACCGGAATGGTATGCCATTCCGAGAGCAGATGTATCAGTTCTTCCGGCATTGTCACCATGGGTACCACATCACGGAGAGGATTGTCTGTCTGTAATGATAAACTATGGCAGCGTCTCTTCGATGGTTCACACTACAGGCCTCTTAAAACAAATCAACAGATAACATTCCCGTCTGGTACTATCTCACTAAAAAAATATTTTTTTTACCTTTCCGGGATAAATTCTGTTGTTTCCCGGTAACAATGGTGTCAAGCGTATGGATCAGGAGACCCAGGTGAAATGTCCATAACAATGAAAGGGTGAAGGGAGAAAGAGGGTGTACTGATTGATGGACAATGCACGTTCCTGGTGTGATGGACCCTGTTGACCAGCCATATCCTCCTGCAGCAGTACTGGCACGATAACCGCTACGACATCGGGAAGGTCCGGGTATGGTACCGTGACCAGGGCGCACCAGACGACCGGTCAAGCGTGCGTGGTTCTGACATCAGCCTTGAGCCATACTACATGAACATCCTGACCGCCGATGGAGAGAAACCAGTACCCTATCACCGGATCCTGCTCGTCACATATGACGGAATGGTAACATTCGAGAACCGGAAGATCCGTGGACTGGCATACCTGTTCATGGACGAGAATCAGCCATGAGATAACCGATCCTGGCAAAGGGGAGCGTGGTGCAGAATGAGGTGCCCTTTTTTGAGCCCCAAAAAAGGTGCGTGACGGGAAAAAAACGTGCAAATAACCGGATAACTGTTCCGGTGAAACAGCATTAAATCCGGCACGGGAGAATTCCTTTTACTTTTGATATGAAATATACAGCACTGGTACGATGACAGCGGGGACCGTGTCTGTCCCCCTCTGCCGACCTGGTGCTGAGAGCGATGATACCGTTTGCAGAGGTATCGCCTTGTTAAGGTAGCACAAAGTGGCGGTGGCTGAAACCTGCCTGACCGTCTGACGTGTTATTGACCTCAAGGGATTCCGTACAGCAGGGAGATCAGATTATTTATACAACGAATCGGAATAGACATGTGATGACAGCGAAGTACTGGATCATCGTTGCATCAAAAGACCATGTAATACAGGGTGTAACTCTTGGCATTGCCCAGGCCGGGCATGGTAAACGGTCCGGACTTGCACGAATGCACGCAGGAGATATGGTTGTCTATTATTCACCGAAAGTGCAGCTTGAGAGCAATAAAATCCTCCATGCTTTTACCGCAATCGGGGAGATCGCGGATGAAGAAGTATTTCAGGTTGAAGAATCGCCGGATTTCAAACCGTTCAGGAGAAAGGTGCGGTATATAAAAACCGGGGAAGTCAGGATCCGACCAATGATCCAGGACTTAACCTTTATCGGAAATAAAAAATCGTGGGGGTATGCATTCAGGTTCGGCCTCCTGGAAATTCCAAACGAGGATTTTGATCGTATTGCAGGAAAGTTTCCGGCGTTCTTGTAACCAGGGTGTTCATGGGTTCTGAATCAATTTCGATATATTTATAAAATTTAATAAATAGTATTCTTCTTACCCCCAGAACAGAAGCGAACAGAAAGGCTGGTGAAAAATGAGCTCCTCCCGCCAGATTCCCCTGGAGGCAATAACTCTCTACCGGCGGGCATTGGAAATGTCCGGGAGAGGGGACCATGAATCAGCACTGAAATATCTCAGTAATGCGGTTACGTTGGCACCGCAGTTTGCTTCAGCAATCTGTGAAATGGGACACTGTTATGAAAAGCTGGGGAGGTTTCCGGAGGCAGTATCAAAATTTGATAAGGTCCTCAGGATCCATCCAACGCATGTTGAAGCAGAGATAAACAGGAACCGGGTCCTGGAAAAGATCAGGCGCGATACGTAAGATTTTTAAAAAAACCGGTTCAGGGATATTTCACCGGCTTTCATTGAATGTCACAGATCCCCTTGACGGTCCCTTGAATAATTAATCAATGAGGGTAATCTCTCTAAAAAACCGGAGCATTTTTTTAGATACCTGTATCCCGGCCAATATATGCTCCTGATGATCCGGGATCCGGGTCAGTAAGACAGGGTCCGAAAAAAAAGGGTTGCCATGATAGTTTACCTTTTTTCTTATATGAGGGATCCGTCCTGATACCAGGCCCTTTGAGCGGGAATCAGGGAACAGCAAATGGTGATGGTTAAGAACGAGGGAATCGGCGGGACTCGCGCATCCCTGGTTTTGCCTCAGGGGCACAAAAGAGGAGCGATGAAGGATTGCGATCGGGGGACCGATGGAATTATAACAAATTTTTTATACTTTTGACAGGCTCAATAACCATATGGTGGTGAAGGATTCAGGCCCGTCAGATCATCCGGCAGGGAATCAGCTGCGGAAAGGGAAAAACGGGGACAATGAACAAATAAAAAAGAAACCTGCCCGTCAGAAAAAGGTAGCCGGGCCGTGTATCCCAAAACCTGAAGATCTTCCCCCGGAAGTAAAATGTACGTATCCTGAGTGGCAGAAATTTCTTGATCGATATCCGATGATACATTCCCTGCAACGGGAAGATTTCCCGGATCATGGCGTGAGTTTTGTCTATGTAGCGCATTTTTACCGCAAAAAAAATAATGCGGAAGAAAGTTCGCTCGCTCATGAAGAGTTTGAAGATTTCTTTAAGGATATCGGGTACACCTATGATTACTCGGGGAATTTTGAATCCCGCTGGTTTGAAGCCATAGGCATAAAAATCCATTGATTGCGGGATCGGGCATACCTGCAGCACTCACCGGGGAATTCGTTTCACCAATCTCGTTATTTCCCCGTTCCCGGAGCAAAAATACGGATACCGGATCTCTACCCCTACAATCTCCGGCTGATTTCCGATCAACCTGCTTTATTACCGTAACTGTCCCCGGTGAATATACTCTGGGAGGAGAACGAAAAGAATGGTTCTCGATGCATGGGTGAGACCCCCGTTTAAAAGTCTCAAAGAGTTGCTTGCACCGGCACCGGGTGGTGGTTACCAGACGGTAGTGGCAGTCGCTTCCAATATATATTGAAAAATTTCAATAATTATTCATTTTTTTTAACCCGTGCAATTATCAAAATTTTACCACTCTTAATCGTTTATTATTGTTTATTCGTACCAAATCCCGCTGCATAATCCCGCATTCCGGTCACATACAAGTACCAAAGACCAACTAATAATGAGTAAAGAATTCAAAGAATTACAGCGCACCGCCACCAAGCAATACGTGATAATCTATCATCAACATCATTTGGAAACGCATATCATGCTAATGTTATAAAATATAAAAATAAAACTCATTTATTGAGGTGATTGAATGATTTTTCAGATTAGACGGTTAAAATTTTGTATCGTGATTGCACTGGTTGCATTAGTTTTTATTACTGTCATGCCAGTATCGGCAACCTTATTCAACGGCTATTACCGGGTAGCACCGGAAATCGAACAAGGAGCAACCGTTTTTATTGGAGAGCAGGGTTTAGACATAACCCCGGCTATGATTGCGGCTAATAACGGCACAGCGTTGACCACCATAGGATGGTGGGTATCAGCGGCAGATATCTATACCATGGCCCCAACCATATCCGTTGAAACAATGACACGCCAAGAAGCCTTTAACGTAACCCAGGCAGAATTTGACGGTTATGAAGGTCAGTGGTATCTCGTTGACCCCGCCTTGGATAATACTGCAAAGCGTGACACTGGAGCAGTCTTCAACGTAATCTCTCCAAAGCTTGAGATCTCTATTAGGGATACAGGCCAGTCCGGTGCAGATGTTTCGGGTATGTCTATCCCGACAGGGACCAAACTCAAGTTCCAGATCGGTACCAACATGTATAGCGTGCTCGGTGGATTAAGGACCCCGGTGTATGGCAATGCGGACGGTGACGGGTACCTCGATATAATTGTGAGGAACGAGTCCGGATTCACGTTCCTGAAACTGTACGGTGACAACGATGGCCTGCACAACCTTACTTCGCTGAATGTTTCGATCCAACCCTACTTCTGGGGAGCAGACTATGTCTGGAACACCAGTGCCTCTAATCCATCCGGTGAAAAAGCCTACCCCCCAGGTACCTATGTCGTCAGTGTCCAGTCCAAACTCAACAACATATTCGATAACTATCGAAGTGGGGGTGCACCCTATACCGGAAGGACTGTCTCCGAGACAAAAACAATTACCCTTGTCACTGAAACGGTGAATATCGTCGCGGACAAGGACTCCGTTGTCCGGACCAATCCATTCTCAGTAACAATTACGGGTGTTCCAAGTACCTGGTACAATGTCTGGGTCAGGAACACGAGCGACATGAATATTGACACCTATGATGGGGCACCCCCGATAATTACCAAGTTCCAGACTAATGTATTGGACGGCAACTTTAGTACTTTTGGTTACAAATACCAGAATGGCGGTGGAACTAATACCGTAGGAATGAATGCTTATGGTCAGTCCGGTGTTTGGTTCCAGAATGCGAGCTACGTTTACAGCTACGCATTAGTCAGGACCAACCCCGCGGGTACCAGAATACTTGAGTTCAGTACTACTCATAACACCAAGGCGCAGATGTACACAGTCCTTGTTGAGCGGAACCTCAATGACAATAACTATGCACAGGGCGACTTCAGGGGAGACGAGGTCGATGTGAATGTCGAGAAGGACGCTGTCACACCATCAAAGATCGGAGTCGTCCGGAACAACAAAACATGGATACTCGATGCATCCGGGAATGGAGCGTATGGTGCCGGAGACCTTACCTATACCTTCGGGATAGCTGGTGACAGATATATTACCGGTGACTGGAATGGCAACGGTACTACCGAGGTAGGAGTCGTCCGGAACAACAAGACGTGGATACTCGATGCATCCGGGAATGGAGCGTATGGCGCCGGAGACCTCATTTACACGTTCGGGATGGCAGGGGATGTATATGTCACCGGCGACTGGAACAACGATAACGAGACCGAGATCGGTGTTGTCCGCACTAATACCACCTGGCTGCTGGACGCATCCGGTGACGGAAAGTGGGGCCCGGGAGACTACCGGTACACATTTGGAAAAGCCGGGGATGTGTACGTCACTGGTGACTGGAATAACGACCACAAGACCGAGATCGGTGTTGTCCGGAACAACAAGACGTGGCTGCTCGATGCATCCGGAAATGGAGCGTATGGAGCCGGAGACCTTACTTATACCTTCGGGGTAGCTGGTGACAGATATATTACCGGTGACTGGAATGGCAATGGCACGACAAGGATCGGGGTTATCCGGTCTAATACCACCTGGCTGCTGGATGCATCCGGTGATGGAAAATGGGGGCCGGGAGATTTACAGTACACATTCGGGAAAGCCGGGGACAGATACGTTACCGGGAAATGGAGTTAAAAAATCAATATTAAGACCAATTTTTTTTATAAATTCACCTTATTACTGGCGTATTTCAGCCGATACTTACAGGTTGAGATTTTAGAGAATTGAACCATCAGTGATAAAGTGATGCTATGGGGATTCTGACCCCCCCCTATCAAGATGAGAACCTCAGGCTTGGAGCTTCCGTGTTGACGCTGGTTATCGGGAAAGGAAGCCGGGAGAGTCTTTTTTATTTGAATTTATTTGAATTATTTTTCATGTTCATCATTCCTGTATGCATCATTCATAAGATATTCGGAATTACTCGAACAGCAATAATACAAATTGTTTTGCATATTTTTCCTGTCAGAATAATTTCGGTATGTATAAGCCCGATAAAGAATACCGGAAAGTATTTCTGTTTGCATGAAAGCGGGGCTCCCGGTTCCATGCAAACCGTGTGAGGACATTCATGGATACGATAAAAACATTCCTTCGGATAATCTGTATTTTTTGCTTTCTGCAGCTGCTGGTGACTGGGGTATCGGCTTCGGATATAATGTTCCGCTATAATGCCGCCCATACCGGGGATTACAGCCCCGCCGCCGGCACGACCGGAACGATGGTATCGAAGCTCTGGAATTTCACCGGAGTCAGCGGGTTTACCAGCCCGGCGGTAGCGAACGGTGTGGTGTATGCGGGGAGTCATAGTGGGAATGTGTATGCTGTTAACGCCCTGACCGGTAAGGAGGTCTGGCACTACACGACCGGAGCTGACGTATATTCCAGCCCGGCAGTAGTGGGCGGGATTGTTTACGTTGGGAGTTTTGACGGTAATATGTATGCGCTCAACAACTTGACTGGCACGAAGGTCTGGAACTATACAACCGGGACCGTACGTTCCAGTCCTGCAGTGACGAACGGTGTGGTTTATGTGGGGAGTTTTAACGGTAATATGTATGCGCTCAACGCCACCACCGGCGCGAAGGTCTGGAACTACACCACCGGAGGTTATGTGCTTTCCAGTCCGGCGGTTGCGAACGGTGTAGTCTATGTGGGGAGTGATGATAAGAATGTGTATGCACTTAATGCTGTGACCGGTGATAAGCACTGGAACTACACGACAGGAGGCGTCGTGGAGTCAAGTCCTGCAGTGGCGAACGGTGTGGTGTATGTGGGGAGTTTTGACGGTAATATGTATGCGTTCAACGCCACCACCGGCGCGAAGATCTGGAACTACCCCACCGGAGGCTATGTGTTTTCCAGCCCTGCGGTAGCGAACGGTGTGGTGTATGTGGGAAGTCGTGATGGCAATCTGTACGCCCTCAACGCTTCGACCGGCACGAAGATCTGGAACTACACCGGAGTCTATGTGCTTTCAAGTCCGGCGGTAGCGAACGGTGTGGTGTATGTAGGAAGGTACGACCACAATATTTACGCACTCAACGCCACCACTGGTGTAAAGCTCTGGAACTATACAACCAGGTGGGGTGTGTATTCCAGCCCGGCGGTTGTGAACGGTGTGGTGTATGTGGAGAGTTTAGATGCCAACCTGTACGCACTGAACACCAACGGGGGGACACCCCCATCTGCTTCATTTACCGGCACCCCCGTGTCCGGCACCGTCCCACTTACTGTTCAGTTTAATGATACATCTACCGGCTCACCCACATCATGGAACTGGACGTTCGGTGACGGGTCGTTGGTCAATGTGACCGCGAAGAACCCGGTGCATACCTATACGGCTACTGGTACCTATACCGTATCTCTGAATGTAACGAATGTCTATGGAAGTAATTCCGTAACCAAATCCGGTTATATCATCATGACCCCGGCATCGTCCAGCATGATCGGAGTCGTCCGGAACAACAAAACATGGTTACTTGATGCATCCGGAAATGGAGCGTATGGTGCCGGAGACTTTACCTATACTTTTGGGATAGCTGGCGACAGATATGTCACCGGTGACTGGAATGGCAACGGCACGACCAAGGTAGGAGTCGTCCGGAACAACAAGACGTGGATCCTCGATGCTTCCGGGAATGGAGCGTATGGTGTCGGAGACCTTACCTATACGTTTGGGATGGCAGGGGACGTACCAGTCACCGGTGACTGGACTGGCAACGGAACAACCCGGATCGGGGTAGTCCGGAACAACAAGACATGGATACTTGATGCATCCGGAAACGGAGCGTATGGAGCCGGAGACATTGTTTCTACCTTCGGGACAGCGGGCGATGTGTACGTCACTGGTGACTGGAATAACGACCGCAAAACCGAGATCGGCGTAGTCCGGAACAACAAAACATGGCTGCTCGATGCATCCGGAAATGGAGCGTATGGAGCCGGAGACCTAACCTATACCTTTGGGGTATCTGGTGACAGATATATTACCGGTGACTGGAATGGCACCGGCACGATCAGGATCGGGGTTATCCGGTCTAATACTACCTGGCTGCTGGACGCATCCGGGAATGGAGCGTATGGTGCCGGCGATTTAGCGTATACGTTCGGGAAAGCCGGGGACAAATATGTTACCGGGAAATGGAATTAAAAAATCAATATTAAGACCAATTTTTTTATAAATTAACCTTATTACTGGCGTATTTCAGCCGTTGGTATCCACTTAAGGATTAGAGAATTGAACCCTCAGGGTAAATAGTGCTACCATGGGGCTTCTATCCAGTAATTACCCATTTATAGAGTGAGGTCAATGAAAGATTATCCATTATACTATTGCGATATTCAGGCTGGATATCAGTATGAGAAAAAAGGGGAATGAATTGATGTTACATCAAGACGATCGGGTATTGTTCTATACGTCGAAATTGTCGAATGACGGTGAAACGGTACAGGGTATACGTAAAGATAAAAATCTGCGTTTACGTAGTATAGTCCCTTCTGATTCTTCGGCTGTTGCCCGCGGGATGAATCGTATAACTCCGAATGAGAATTGCGATCAGAAATATACCCGGCTGGTGAAGGTATGAGTCCCATTCGGTATTGCTTGTTTCTATTCGGCCTTGTCATGCTTTTCGCGATTGCAGGTGCCGCACCATCACCGCCGGTTGCCAACTTCACTGCCAACGTCACCTCCGGCGCAGCACCGCTGCCGGTCTCGTTTACCGATTTGTCATCGAACAGCCCTATCGGCTGGGCATGGTATTTCGGCGACGAGATGTACACGTCGCCCTGGACGCAGGTGAACGCGAGTGCCGGGTGGTCAGCAAGAGAATCTCACAGCAGCGTGGTGATGCCGGACGGCAGCATCGTCCTGATGGGCGGTTATAACGTCAGCGGTGGCGGGAAGAATGACACGTGGCGATCGATAACCAATGGGGCAACATGGACGCAGATGAACGCGAGTGCCGGGTGGATGGCAAGAGGACATCACAGCAGCGTGGTGATGCCGGACGGCAGTATCGTGCTGATGGGCGGTTATGGCGCCGGCTACTTTAAGAATGACGTCTGGCGGTCAATGGATTACGGTGCTACGTGGACACTGGTGAACGCGAGTGCCGGGTGGTCAGCAAGAACCTCCCACAGCAGCGTACTGATGACGGATGGCAGCATCGTCCTGATGGGTGGTTGGGAAGGGGGAGCATACAGCGGCCTTAAGAATGACACGTGGCGGTCTACGAATAACGGCACAACGTGGACGCGGCTGACCGCGAGTGCCGGGTGGACTGCAAGATACATGCACAGCAGCGTGGTGATGCCGGACGGCAGTATTGTGCTGATGGGCGGTTATGACCTCAGCGGCGATAACTTAAAGAATGATACATGGCGGTCAACGGATAACGGCGCAACGTGGACACAGATGAACGCGAGTGCCGGGTGGACGGCAAGACGTGCTCACAGTAGTGTGGCGATGCCAGACGGCAGTATCGTACTTACAGGGGGTCAGGACTGTTTTTGTGGTTATGACCTCAGCGGCGATAAGAACGACACGTGGCGGTCAACGAATAACGGAACAACATGGATAAGGGTGAACGTGAGTGCCGGGTGGACGGTAAGAGACTCTCACAGCAGCGTGGTGCTGCGTGACGGCAGCATCGTGCTAATGGGCGGTAATGATGGTAGCGGCGGCGTGAAGAATGATACGTGGCGACTCATGCCCGCCGGATCTTCGGCACGGAACCCTTCGCATACCTATACCACGCCGGGGATCTTCAATGTTGCACTCCAGGCATATAATGCCGGCGGGTATAGCAGCACGCGGAAGACGGGATACATCACAGTAACGAGCTCAAAAACAAAGATAGGAGTCGTCCGGAACAACAAAACGTGGCTACTCGATGCATCCGGGAATGGAGCATATGGTGCAGGAGACCTATCCTATACTTTCGGGACATCAAGTGATGTGTATGTTACGGGAGACTGGAATGGGAACGGAAAGACCGAGATCGGGGTAGTCCGGAACAACAAAACGTGGCTACTCGATGCATCCGGGAATGGAGCGTATGGCGCCGGAGACCTCATTTACACGTTCGGGATGGCAGGGGATGTACCAGTCACCGGTGACTGGACCGGCAACGGAACAACACGGATCGGGGTAGTCCGGAACAACAAGACGTGGATACTCGATGCATCCGGAAACGGAGCGTATGGAGCCGGAGACATTGTTTCTACCTTCGGGACAGCGGGCGATGTGTACGTCACTGGTGACTGGAATAACGACCATAAGACCGAGATCGGCGTAGTCCGGAACAACAAGACATGGCTACTCGATGCATCCGGAAACGGAGCGTATGGTTCTGGAGACCTTACCTACACCTTTGGGAAAGCGGGTGATGTGTATGTTACCGGTGATTGGACCGGCACCGGCACGACCCGGATCGGGGTGGTCCGGTCGAATACCACCTGGCTGCTGGACGCATCCGGGAATGGAGCGTTTGGTGCCGGCGATTTAGCATATACGTTCGGGAAAGCCGGGGACAAATACGTCACCGGGAAATGGAATTAATTCATTTTTTTTTTATTTTTTTTCTTTATCAGATTTAACATTTAATGGTGAATGCTCCAAGAATCCTAACATCCTCGACTTCTTGTTTCGATGGACATTCTTCCGGTATTATTCTGGTATGTCCGCTATTATGGGAGTTCTATCTAGTAATTACCCATTTATAGGGAGGGGTCAATGATAGATTATCCATTAAACAATTGCGATATTCAGCTGGGTATCAGTATGAGAAAAAAAGGGGGAATGAATTGATGCTACAACAAGATGGTCGGGTATTGTTCTCTAGGTCTACGTTGTCGAATGCCGGTAAAATGGTGCCGGTGTTACGTAAAGATACAAATCTGTGTATACGTAGTATCATCCCATCTGATCCTTCGGCTCTTACCTGCCGGGTGAATTGTATCATCCTGCATGAAAATTGCGATCTGAAATATTCCGGGCTGGTGGCGGTATGAGTACTATCCGGTATTGCCTGCTTATATTCGGTCTCGTAATGCTTTTCGGCTTTGCAGGTGCCGCACCATCAGCACCGGTTGCCAACTTCACTGCCAACATCACCTCCGGTACGGCACCGCTCACCGTCCAGTTCACCGATACATCATCAAACACCACTGGCCGGGCATGGTTTTTCGGCGACGAGCGATACACGGCGCCCTGGACACAGGTGAACGCGAGTGCCATGAATGCGACTTCCGGCTGGTCGGCAAGAGCCGGTCACAGCAGTGTCGCGATGCCGGACGGCAGCATCGTCCTGATGGGCGGTTATCAAGATGGCGGCACCTATTATAATGATGTGTGGCGGTCGACAGACAAGGGCGCAACGTGGACGCAGGTGAACGCGAGTGCCGGGTGGACGGCAAGACAGCGGCACAGCAGCGTAGTGATGCCGGACGACAGCATCGTTCTGATGGGTGGATATGATAGTGGTGACACCTTGAAAAATGATGTATGGCGGTCGACAGACAAGGGCGCAACATGGACGCAGGTGAACGCGAGCGCCGGGTGGTCAGCAAGAGAAGGTCACGGCAGTGTAGTGACGCCAGACGACATCATCGTGCTGATGGGCGGACATGACATCGTCACCTTCCGGAATGACGTGTGGCGGTCGACAGATTACGGCGCAACATGGACGCAGGTGAATGCGAGTGCCGGGTGGACGGCAAGACAATATCACAGCAGCGTGGTGATGTTGGACGGAAGCATCGTTCTGATGGGTGGTCTGGCCAACGATGGCTCCGGGAGCGACTACAAGAATGACGTGTGGCGGTCAATAGATAACGGTGCAACATGGACGCAGCAGATCGTGCATGCCAATTGGACGGGGAGAGCCGGGCCCAGCAGTGTCGCGATGCCGGACGGCAGCATCGTCCTGATGGGCGGTTATCAAAACGGTGGCGTTAAGAATGACGTGTGGCAGTCTACGGATTATGGCGCAACGTGGACACAGGTGAACGCGGGTGCCCTGTGGTCGGCAAGATGGGCTCACAGCAGCGTGGTGACATCGGACGATAGCATTGTCCTGACGGGCGGTTATACGGGGGGTTATACGGGGGGTTTTGGTAAGAATGACGTGTGGCGATCGACAGACAAGGGAGTAACCTGGGCGCAAATGAACGCGGGTCCCGGGTGGACGGCAAGAGGCGGTCATAGCAGTGTCGCGATGCCGGACGGCAGCGTCGTCCTGATGGGCGGTGAGGATAGCGACGAATACAAGAATGACGTATGGCGGTCAACCGACAAGGGGGCAACGTGGGTGCAGGTCAACACGAGTGCAGGATGGTCGGGAAGAGCCGGTCACAGCAGTGTCGCGATGCCGGACGGCAGCATCGTCCTGATGGGCGGTGAAGACAGTAGCGGCGTTAAGAATGATGTGTGGCGGTCAACCGACAAGGGCGCAACGTGGGCGCCGGTGAACGCGAGTGCGGGGTGGACGGCAAGAGTGGCTCACAGCAGTGTCGTGATGCCGGACGGCAGCATCGTGCTGATGGGTGGATATGATAGTGGTGACACCTTGAAGAATGACGTATGGCGGTCAACTGACAAGGGGGCAACGTGGGCACAGGTGAACGCGAGTGCCGGGTGGACAGCAAGAGACTGGCACAGAAGTGTCGCGATGCCGGATGACAGCATCGTGCTGACAGGCGGTCAGGAAAACAGCGGCCCCAAAAATGACACGTGGCGGTCAACCGACAAGGGCGCAACGTGGGCACAGGTGAACGCGAGTGCCGGGTGGACAGCAAGAGGCGCTCACAGCAGCGTGGCGATGCCGGACGGCAGCATCGTGCTGACGGGCGGTGGTGACGGCATCGGCATCTTTACCAATGATGTGTGGCGGTCAACCGACAAGGGCGCAACATGGGCACAGGTGAACGCGAGTGCCGGGTGGACAGCAAGAGTCGCTCACAGCAGCGTTGGGATG
>Ga0209254_10001764_pt1 | contig 19520 bp, 16 predicted proteins | sample FrelakmetDIP11DI_FD_187148 | JGI IMG/M metagenome (GOLD analysis project Ga0209254, IMG submission 187148) | Freshwater lake sediment microbial communities from the University of Notre Dame, USA, for methane emissions studies - DIP11 DI (SPAdes)... | ecosystem: Environmental > Aquatic >...
CGCGGAGATGGCCGTGGGCCTGCGGGCCGACGTCACCGTCGTGGACCGCTCGGTCAAGCGCCTGCGGGAGCTGTCGACCATCTTCGGGCCGTCGCTGCGCACCGAGTATTCGACCCAGGAGCACATCGACGCGCTGGTGATGGACGCCGACCTCGTGATCGGCGCGGTGCTGATCGCGGGCGCCGCAGCGCCGAAGCTCGTCTCGCGCGACATGGTGCGCCGCATGAAGGCGGGCTCGGTGCTCGTCGACATCTCGATCGACCAGGGCGGCTGCTTCGAGACCAGCAAGGCGACCACGCATGCAGAGCCGACGTATGTCGTCGACGACGTGATCCACTACTGCGTGGCGAACATGCCGGGGGCGGTGCCCCGCACCTCGACCTTCGCGCTCAACAACGCCACGCTGCCCTTCGCGCGCAGGCTGGCGGACCACGGCTGGAAGGCGGCCATGCAGGCGGACCCGCACCTCGCCAATGGCCTGAACGTGCACGCCGGGCACGTCACGAACGAGGCCGTCGCCCGCGACCTCGGCCTGCCCTACGCGCCGGTCACCCGGTTCCTGCAGCAGGAAAAATAGCGACATTCTCCGATTTTTCCCAGGCGTACTCCACCACGGGAGCCGGGCATGAAGACCCCGTCGATTTCCTTCCGCGACCGCACGGTCCTCGTCACGGGGGCATCGAGCGGCATCGGGCGCGAGGTGGCGCTCGCCTTCGCCGCGGCCGGCTCGAACGTCGTGCTGGTGGCGCGGCGCGCTACGCTGCTCGCGAAGGTCGCCGCGGAAGCCCGCAAGCTCGGCGCGGGAACGCTGGTGGCAGCCGCCGACGTCACCAAGCCCGCGGCCGTGCAGGCGTGCTTCCAGAAGGCCGTGCAGCGCTTCGGCGCCGTGGACATCGTCGTGAACAACGCCGGGGTACTGATCCCGGCGAAGGTCGTGGACCTGCGCACTGCCGACCTGCAGCGCATGCTCGATGTGAACCTGCTCGGCGCCCTGCACGTCATGCAGGCGGCGGTGAAGCAGATGCGCGAGCAGGGCCGCGGCCACATCGTCAACGTGGGTTCGCTGGCCGGAAGGCGCGGCTTCTCGCCGCTCGGCGGCTACTGCGCCACCAAGTTTGCGCTGGTGGGACTGACCGAGGCGCTGCGTACCGAACTCGTCGGGGAGCGCATTCACGTGTCCCTGGTGCTGCCCGGCGTGGTGGACACCCCGATGGCCACCGCGGCTCAGGCCGATCCGGCCACGGCGGACGTCTGGCCGGAGGCGCTCACCATGCCGCCGTCCTGGGTCGTCTGGTCCATCTTCCTGGCGATCCGCTTCCGGCTCGCCGAGATCGCCGTGCCGCCCGGCGGTGCGCTGCTCGAGAAGCTCGCAGCACTCGCGCCCGGGGCCACCGACACACTGCTCCGCCGTGCCACGGACGCCGCGAACCTGCTGCGGCGGAAGGGCCGCGCCGCGTCCTGACGTCTCCACACCCCTGACCGCTGCATCGGAAACCCCATGAATTTCGAGAACCTCGCCCTGGAGCGCGACGGCGCCGTCGCAATCCTCTGGCTCGACCGCCCGGAAAAGCTCAACGCCCTGCACCGGCCGCTCTGGGACGCGATCCCTGCCGCCGTCGCGCAGTTCGATGCCGACCCCGAGGTGCGCGCCATCATCCTCGCCGGCCGCGGCAAGGCGTTCTGCGCCGGCATCGACCTCGTCGATCACGCAGCCTCCCTCGCCGGCGGCGGTTCCATTTCCGGGCGCGGTGAAACGCCTGTGGGCAAGCGCCGTGCGCTCTACGACGACGTGCGCCGCTACCAGCACACCGCGAGCTGCCTCGCCGGCACCAACAAGCCGGTGATCGCCGCGGTGCACGGCGCCTGCATCGGCGCGGGCATGGACCTGATCACGGCCTGCGACATCCGCCTCGCCTCGGCCGACGCGAGATTCTCGGTGCGCGAGACGAAGGTCGCGATGGTGGCCGACGTCGGCACGCTGCAGCGGCTGCCGCGCGTGATCGGCGACGGGCCGGCACGCGAGCTGATCTTCACCGGCGGCGACATCGACGCGGCGCGGGCGAAGGAGATCGGGCTCCTGAACGACGTCCTGCCCGATCACGATTCGCTGCAGGCGCGGGCCCGCGCGCTCGCGCAGGAGATCGCTGCGAACTCGCCGCTCGCGGTGCAGGGCTCGAAGCAGGTGCTCGGCTTCGCCTCGCGCCGCGAGCTGGACGCGGCGCTCGATTACGTCGCGGTGTGGAACTCCGCGTTCCTGCACTCGGACGATCTCACCGAGGCGATGACGGCGTTCATGCAGCGGCGCAAGCCCGCGTTCCGGGGACAGTAGCCGGTCGTTCGCCTGCATCGCCGGCTCGCGCGACGCCCCGCCCATCCTGGCCGCAAGCCCGGACGTCGCGCCGACAGGGCGCTGGAATGCGACACCCCGTGCCCGGAGGCCGCCAGGGCAACGGTGGGTGACCTACGCGCTCTTCGCCTGCGCCGCCAGCTCCGCGTCGCGCAGCTCGCGCCGCAGGATCTTGCCGACGTTGGTCTTCGGCAGCTCGTCGCGGAAGACGATGAACCTGGGCTTCTTGTAGCCCGTCAGGTGCTGCTTGCAGAAGTCCATCAGCTGCGCCTCGGTGAGCGCCGGGTCCTTGCGCACCACGAACACCTTCACGGCCTCGCCCGATTTCGCGTCCGGCACGCCGATGGCCGCGCACTCGACCACCCCGGGGTGCATCGCCACCACGCCCTCGACCTCGTTCGGGTACACGTTGAAGCCCGACACGATGATCATGTCCTTCTTGCGGTCGACGATCTTCGTGTAGCCGCGCTCGTCCATCACGCCGATGTCGCCCGACTTGAAGAAGCCGTCCGGCGTCATGACCTTCGCGGTCTCGTCCGGGCGCTGCCAGTAGCCCGCCATCACCTGCGGCCCCCGGATCGCGATCTCGCCCGGCTGGCCGAGCGGCACGGGCTGCCCCGCGTCGTCGAGGATGGCGATCTCGGTGTTCGGGAACGGCAGCCCGATCGTGCCGTTGTACTCGCGCGACTGGATCGGGTTGCAGGTCGCGACCGGCGAGGTCTCCGAGAGCCCGTAGCCCTCGATGATCGGCACGCCGGTGAGCTTGAGCCACTTCTCCGCCACCGCCTGCTGCACGGCCATGCCGCCGCCGTTCGAGATGCGCAGGCTCGAGAAATCGAGCTTCTGGAAGTCGGCATTCTCGGCGAGCGCGTTGTACAGCGTGTTCACGCCCGGGACGACGTTGAACCGGTACTTGGCGAGTTCCTTCACGAAGGCCGGAATGTCCCGCGGGTTCGCGATCAGCACGTTGAGCGAGCCCAGCCGGATGCCGCCGAGGCAGTTCACGGTCAGCGCGAACACGTGGTAGAGCGGCAGCGCGCAGACGTAGACGAGCTGCTCGGGCACCGGACCGCGGCTCGTGTCCTCGAGCGCGGGCTGCACCCAGGCCTCCAGCTGCAGCACGTTCGCGACGAGGTTGCGGTGCGTGAGCGTGGCACCCTTCGACACGCCGGTGGTGCCGCCCGTGTACTGCAGGAACGCCACGTCCTGCGGGCCGACTTCGACCGGCGCGAGCCGGCCACGCGCGCCGGCGTCCAGCGCGTCGTTGAAGCGCACGTGTCCCGGCAGCGAGTACGAAGGCACCAGCTTCTTGATGCTGCGCACGGCGAAATTGACGATCGCGCCCTTCGGAAAGCCGAGCAGGTCGCCGATCGAGGCGATCACCACGTGCTGCACCGCGGTCTTCGCGATCACCTGCTGCAGGGTGGCGGCGAAGTTCTCGAGGATGACGATCACCTCGGCGCCCGAGTCCTTGAGCTGGTGCTCGAGCTCGCGCGGCGTGTAGAGCGGGTTCACGTTGACGACGACGCAGCCGGCGCGCAGCACGCCCGCGACCGCGATCGGGTACTGCACGACGTTCGGCATCATGATGGCGACACGCGCGCCGCGCGCGAGACCGAGCCCCTGCAGCCACGCGCCGAACGCCGCCGAGTGGCGGTCGACGTCGGCGAACGTGAAATGTCGATCCATGAACGCGTACGCGTCGCGGCTCGCGTGCCTCGCGAAGCCATCCTCGATGAGCTGCACCAGCGACGAGTACTGGTCGACGTCGACGTCGGCCGGCACGCCCGGCGGATAATGCTCGAGCCAGAAACGGTCCATGATCTCCCCTCCGTCCTGCAGCCAGATCCGTGCAGTGTGTGCCCGCTAACTTGCCTCGCGGAATGCGTGTCTGCAATCCGGGGAAACGCCTCGTCGCGGCGGATTGCTGCGCCGCAGCGGCGCGATCATGGCGTGCGCACGGGCAGCGGCACGTTGCACAGGTCGATGTGCCCGGCCGGCACCTTGTACCACTCGTCGCGACGGTTCCGCCGCGCCTCCACCAGCGCCGTGAACGTGGCCGTGTCCGTGCGCAGAACCTCGAGGCGCGAGCGCTCCGCGCCCGGCACGTCGCTCGCCACGCGGACGCGCCGGATCGGCACGTGCTGCGAGGGCTGCTCATAGAACCCCATCGGGGCCGGGCCCCGCGGCAGCGCGGCGAGGCGCTCCATCCCCTGCACGACGCGCCCGACCAGCGCGATGTTGCGGTCGAGCTGGCGCGGCGCGTGACCGATCACCACGTACAGCTCTGCGCCGTTGCCGCTTTCGACCTCGTTGCCGCGCCCGGCCCCGACCATGGCGTAGCAGTGCGCGAGCCAGGCCCGCCCGGCCTTCGGGTCTCGTGCGGCCGGAAAGCCGCCCGAAAAGCCGGCTTCCGGTGCAAAACCGTCAGGGTCCGGCAGCCGCGTAAACGGGAGACGGTCCGAAATCGGCACGGTGAACTCCGGGGGCAGCGTGGCACGCGCCGCGCCGAGCGGGCGCTTGTTGTCGGGGTCGCCCCACTGCACGACGAAGTTGTCCTGCACCCGGATGATGCCGAGTCCGTCGTAGTAGCCCTGCCGCGCGAGTCGCAGGATGTTCGCCGCGTGCTCGGGGGCGAACTGTGGCGCGAGTTCGATGGCCACCCGGCCCCCGTCGAGCTCGAGGTAGAGGGTGTACGCAGGGTCGAGCGGACGCCAGTCGGAAGGCGCAGCGGCGGCGAGCACCTCGGCCATCGTGCGGCCTACTGGCGTCGGAGCCGCCTCCAGCGCCGCCGGCTCCGCCCGCCCGGGCGCAGCGGCGACGCTGGCCGCAGCCAGCGCCGCCGGCATCGCGAAACGCAGCAGGCGGCACGCGCGGTGTCCCCGGAAATCCGTGCTCATTGGCAGTGTGCTCCGCTGACCCGTGAGAGCCGGATGGTATCCACCGTGCGCCGGTTCGGCCAATATCCGCACATGCACGATGTCCTGCTGCTGGGGCCCCAGTTCCGCGCCCCGAATCTCCGGGAGGCGCTGGAGCACGCCGGCCGGCACGGGCCCCTGGTCACGATCACGGCGGGCTGGCAGGAGCGCGAGGGCGAGCTCGGGGCGCTCGAGGAACACCTCGGATGCCGCGCGCGCGACCTGCGGCTGTACGAACGGGCCGAGGCGGTCTTCACCCACGACACGGAGCTGCACGCCGCCTACCGCGCCCGGCAGAACGACCTGCGGCTGCTCCAGAACCTCTACCGCGCCCGGCTCGATCACGCCAAGGCGGCTGCGCGCGAGCTGCTGCAGTCGGAGGACGATTCGCCCCTGTGCCGCAAGGCGCGGCGGTCCGCGATCGCTGCGCTGCGCCGCCTCGACGCGGAGCACCTGCGCGACATCCGGGCGCTCCATCGCCGCTTCGACGCGCAGTGGGCCGCGGACCGGCGGCCCATCCTCGCCGCCCAGCTCGCCGAGCTCGAGCGACTGATCGGGGCGGCGGCGCTCGTCTGCATCGCCGGCGGTCACGTGGCGGTGCTGCTCAACCGGCTGCGCCTGTTCGGCCTCGAGCGCGCGCTGCGCGCCAGGCCCGTGGCCGCGTGGTCGGCGGGGGCCATGGCACTCGCCGAACGCGTCGTGCTGTTCCACGATCATCCGCCGCAGGGCGCCGGCAACGCCGAGGTGTTCGAGAGCGGCCTCGCGCTGGTGCGGGACGCAGTGCTCCTGCCGCATGCCGCGACGCGCCTCGCGACGGAGGATCGCCGGCGGGTCGCACTGCTCGCCCGCCGGTTCGCCCCGGCAGCCTGCTACACGCTCGACGATGGCAGCCGGATGCTGTGGCGCGGCGGCCGGCTCGCCGACGCCGCCGGGTCGCAGCGCCTGATGCGCGACGGCGGCCTCGCGCCGGCGGGAGGCCGCGCGTGAGGCGGCCACTCGACACGACCGACCGGGACGACGACCGCACGCCGGACGCAGCCGCGATGGCCGCCGCGCCGCGCTCCCCGGTCGTCGACCCCGGCGGCGTGACCTTCGTCTACCACGGCGCTGCCGATGCGGTGAACCTGCGCTGCTGGATCCACGGCCTGCCCGCCAGCCAGCCCTTCGAGCGGGTCGGCGACGGGGAACTGTGGGTGCTGCGTGTCGAGCTGCCGGAAAACTCGCGAATCGAGTACAAGTTCGAAGTGGTGCGGGACGGAGTCGAGGAGTGGATCCTCGACCCGCTGAATCCGCTGCAGGCCGTGGACCCGTTCGGCGCCAACTCGGTGGCGCAGGGTCACGGCTACGAGCGGCCGGAGTGGACGCTCGCCGACCCGGCGGCGCGCGCCGGCACGGTGGACGAGGTCGCATTGCACAGCGCGGCCCTCGATGGCGACCGGCACGTCGGCGTCTACGTGCCGGCGCGCTTCCGCCGCAGCCGCCGCTACCCGCTGCTCGTGGTGCACGACGGCTACGACTACCTGCGCTATGCCAGCCTGCAGGTGGTGCTCGACAACCTGATCCACCGGCTCGAGATCCCGCCGCTGATCGCCGCGCTCACGCAGTCGCCGGAGCGCCTCGTCGAGTACGCGGGGCATGACGGGCACGCGCGCTTCGTCGCCGAGGAGCTGCCGCAGCAGCTCACGCACGATTTTCCGCTGCACCCAAGCCAGGCGGCCCGCGGGCTCATGGGCGCGAGCTTTGGCGCGGTCGCCTCGCTGCACGCGGCCTGGCGCCACCCGGGCGCCTTCGGCCGGCTGGTCCTGCAGTCCGGGTCGTTCGCATTCTCGGACATCGGGCATCACCGCCGCACGGCGACCTTCGACCCGGTGGCGCGCTTCGTGAACGAGTTCCGCCGCCGGCCGGGGCGGCCGGCGGAGCGCATCTACCTCTCCTGCGGCATCTACGAGTCGCTGATCTACGAGAACCGCAGCCTCGTGCCGCTGCTGCGCCACCACGGCATTGAGGTACGCTACGAGGAAGTGCGCGACGGCCACAACTGGGAGAACTGGCGCGACCGGCTGCAGTCGGCGCTGACCTCGCTCTTCCCGGGGCCGCTGTGGATGGTCTACGAATAACAGCAGGCGCCGCCTGCAGGGAACGTTCGCATGGCTCACCTCACCCGCCACATCGGACTCTCGCTCGGCGCGGACATCTGCTGGCCGATCTGCTTCGAGGCGATCCTGAGGCGGCTCGAGCTCGCGATCCCGGCGGGCGGCGACACGCTCGGCTTCGAGGTGAGCCGGGTGACCATCGAGCCCTTCGACCTGCGCCAGCCGGTGCGCTACGACCTCGTCGTCGACCGCCTGACCCACTGGTACTTCACCAGCCGCGAGTGGATCAAGAAGGCGGTGGTGATGAACGACACCTACGTGTTCAACAACCCGTGGTCCATCCAGGCGAACGAGAAGCACACCAGCTACGTCGCCATGATGCGCCTCGGGCTCAAGGTGCCGGACACGTGGATGCTGCCGCCCAAGGCCTACGAGCAGACCGCGGACCTGCAGCCGACGCTGACGCGCTACGCGCGGCACTTCGACCTCGGCCCGATCGGCGCGAAGCTCGGGTATCCGCTGTACATGAAGCCCTACGACGGCGGTGGCTGGGTGGGCGTGTCGAAGGCGGACGACGAGGGACAGCTGCGCGCGGCCTACGAGGCCAGCGGCACCAAGCTGATGCACCTGCAGTCGGCAGTGCTTCCCTACGAGCGCTTCGTGCGCTGCATCGGCCTCGGGCCCCAGACGCGGGCCGTGAACTACGACCCGGCCGCGCCGCTGCACGACCGCTACCGGATGGACCGCGACTTCCTCGACCCGGCGCTCGCGGCCGAGATCGAGGACGTCACGCTCACCATCAACGCCTTCTTCGGCTGGGACTTCAACTCCTGCGAGGCGCTGCTGCGCGGCGGCGAATGGCACCCGATCGACTTTGCCAACGCCTGCCCCGACTCGCAGGTGACCTCGCTGCACTACCACTTCCCCTGGCTGATCAAGGCGAACCTGCGCTGGGCGATCTTCTGCGCGGCCACCCGCCGGCGGGTGCGCCACAATCTCGACTGGGCGCCCTACTTCGAGATCGCCGCCCGGGACCTGCCCTACCGCGAGAAGCTGCACCGCTACGCCGCCATTGCCCGGCGCGCGTTCGACGCCGCGTCGTTCGAGGAATTCTGCGCGCGGCACCTCGGGCACCTCGACGCGGTCGCCCACGAGTTCTTCGCCTCCGAGCAGGCGCGCGACGCGGTGCGCCAGAAGGTCGCGGCGCTGTTCCCGGCGCACGAAGTCGAGCCGTTCACGGAACTCTTCTTCGGGCGCATCCAGCAGTGGCGCGTGACGGAAGGAGGCGGCTGATGCGCAAGGACCACTTCGGCTGGCACACGCACCGGCTGCCGTGCCCGGCACGCGTCGTGCGCTGGGGACACTGGGGCACGCCGGTGCTGCTGTTCCCGACCGCGGGCGGCGACTTCGAGGAAGCCGAGCGGAAGGGACTGATCGGCACGCTGGCGGGCCTGATCGACGCCGGCCGGATCAAGGTGTACTCGGTGGACAGCGTGGCCGGCCAGCACTGGACCTCGCGCCAGCACTCGCCCGAGTACTGCTCGCGGGTGCAGAACCTGTTCGACGCCTACGTCTACGAGGAGGTCGTGCCGCTGATCCGCAACGACTGCGCCTCGCACGGCGTCGAGATCGTCGCGACCGGCGCCTCCTACGGGGCGTTCTACGCCGTCGCCAGCCTGTGCCGGCACCCGGACGCGTTCCGGCTCGCAATCGGCATGAGCGGCACCTACGACCTGTCCGGTTACCTCGGCGGCCGCTGGAGCGACGACTTCTACTACTCCTCGCCGCTGCACTTCCTGCCGGCACTGGGCGAGGGCTGGCAACTCGACGCGCTGCGGCGCCGCGTCGCGATCCTCGCCACCGGCTCCGGTCGCTGGGAGGACCCGGGCGAATCCTGGCGCCTCGCGGGCGTGATGGGCGCCCGGGGCATTCCCAATCGCGTGGACGACTGGGGACCGGGCGTGGACCATGACTGGCCGACGTGGCTCGCGATGCTGCCGAAGTACCTGTCCGAGAACGCCTGACGAGCGGCCCGGCGACCCGCGCCGCTCAGCGGGCGCCGAACTTCGCGGGCCGCTTCTGGCGGAACGCGGCGACGCCCTCGAGGAAGTCCGGGCTGTCGCCCAGCACGCCCTGGGCCGCGGCCTCCCCCTCGAGTTGCTCGGCCAGCGAGGCGGAGCCCGCCTGCGCCATCAACCGGCGCACCGCGAGGAAGGCTGCGCGCGGACCCTCGGCCAGGAACCGTGCGAGTTCCTGGGCGCGCTCCATCAGTCGCGCGTCGTCCACGCACTCCGCGACCAGGCCGATGCGCGCCGCCTCCTCGCCCGGGATCGGGGCGCCCGTGAGCGCGCAGGCGCGCGCGCGGGCCTCGCCGATGCGCCGGGCCAGGAACCAGGTGGCGCCCATGTCCGGCGCCAGCCCGAGCTTCGGTGCGAACAGGAACGTGAGGCTCGCCGAGCGCGCGGCCACCGTGATGTCGCCCATGAGTGCGATCGACGCGCCGGCACCCGCAGCAACGCCGTTCAGCGCGACCACCAGGGGCACTGGCAGCTGCGTCCAGCCCGTCGCGACCGGGTTGAATTCGGCGCGCAGGCGCCCCGCCATGAACTGGCCCATGGACTGGCCGCGCGACGGCACTGACTCGGGGTCCGTGAGATCCGCGCCCGCGCAGAACCCGCGCCCCTCGCCGGTGAGCAGCACGGCGCGGACCGCGCGGTCGCGCTGGATCATCTCGGCGCAGTCGCGCAGGTCGCGCAGCAGGCCGAGCGAGAGGCTGTTGAGTTTCTGGGGCCGGTTGAGCTTCACCGTCAGCACGCCGTCGCTGCGCTCGCAGGCCAGGTTGTCGAACTGCATTGCGGGCTCCTCGTGTCTCCGCGGTACCGGAGTTATCATCGCACGAACTTTGCGAGGTTCCTCGAGCATGATCGTCAGGTTCTCCACGCGCGCAGGCGCGCTCACCATGCACGGCGATGCGGCCGTGACGCTCCTCAAGGCGATGGGTCACTCCGGCACCGTGCCGGGCGCAGTCCTCGCCGCCGACCTGCCCGGGGCACTCGCGAGCCTGCGCGGCGCGCTCGACTCCGGCCGCCTCGCCGAACCGGCGTCGCCGGCCGGCGACGCCGCGGAGGACGAGGACGCCGAGGAACGCGTCCCGCCGGTCACCCTGAGGATGCGCGCCGTTCCGCTGATCAACATGATCGAGACCGCCATCGCGCGGGGCTCGGACCTGATGTGGGAGCGGGGCTGAGCCGGATGCCGCCGCTCGCGGCGCTGCGGCATTTCCAGCCTGGCGCCTGAGGGTGCCTCCCGGTCGCCGTCGGTCGGCACGCGCCCGCAGGCACGTGTGGAACCTGCGACGGCTGGGTTAGTCTAGTCGGCCATTCGTAACCCGAGGATAGGCATGTCACTCAAGTCCCTGATCGCCGGTGCTGGCATGGCTGCCACGCTCGCCGCCGGCTCGACCGCCCTGGCGGACACGGTCCCGCCCGCCCCCGGCAATCCGCTGCTCGCCCCCTGGGTCGGCCCCTACGGCGGTGTCCCGCCGTTCGACCAGGCGAAGGTGGAGCAGCTCAAGCCCGCGCTCGAGGCCGGCATGGTCGAGCAACTCGCGCAGGTGGAGCGCATCGCGGCGAACCCGGCGGCGGCGGACTTCGAGAACACCATCGCCGCGATGGAGCGGATCGGGCGCACGCTCGACCGCGTCGGAACCGTCTACGGCATCTACAGCTCGACGCTGAACGACGAGGCCGTGCAGGCGGTCGAGCGCGAGATGGCGCCGAAGCTTGCGGCTTTCAACGACCAGATCACGCAGAACGAGGCGCTGTTCAAGCGCATCGAGGCCGTGTACGAGACCCGCGAGAAATCGGGCCTCTCGCCCGAGCAGCAGCGGCTCACGTGGCTCTACTACACCGACTTCGTCCGCGCGGGCGCCAGGCTCGACCCGCAGGCCAAGAAGCAGCTCTCCGAAATCAACCAGCAGCTGGCGAGCCTGTACACGAAGTTCGGCCAGAACGTGCTCGCGGACGAGAACGACCAGCAGCTCGTGATCGACGCGCAGGCCGATCTCGCCGGGCTGCCGGAGTCGGTGCGGACGGGCGCGGCGCAGGTCGCCGAGTCGCGCGGGCAGAAAGGCAAGTGGATCGTCGCCAACTCGCGCTCGAGCGTCGAGCCCTTCCTGACCTACTCCGTCCGCCGCGACCTGCGGGAAAAGGTCTGGCGCATGTTCGTGAACCGCGGCGACAACGGCGGCGCCACGGACAACAATGCCATCATCAGCGAGATCCTCGCGCTGCGCGCCCGGCGGGCAAAGCTGCTCGGCTTCGAGACGCACGCGCACTGGCGGCTCGAGAACGCCATGGCGAAGAACCCGGCCCGCGCCATGGAGCTGATGGAGGCCGTGTGGACGCCGGCGGTGGCCCGAGTGCGCGAGGAGGTCGCTGACATGCAGGCGATCGCCGACCAGGAGGGCGCCGGCATCAGGATCGAGCCCTGGGACTACCGCTTTTACGCCGAGAAGGTGCGCAAGGCGAAGTATGACCTCGACGAGACCCAGATCACGCCCTACCTGCAGCTCGAGAACCTGCGCGAGGGCATGTTCCACATGGCGAAGGAGCTGTTCGGCTTCAGCTTCAGGCCGGTGGAGCCCGGCAAGGTGCCGGTCTATCACCCCGACGTGCGGGTGTGGGAGGTCAACGACCCGGCGGGCAGGCTCGTGGGCCTGTGGTACTTCGACCCTTACGCCCGCAAGGGCAAGCGCTCGGGCGCGTGGATGAACGCCTACCGCACCCAGGAGCGCTTCGACGGCGACGTGAAGACCATCGTCTCGAACAACTCCAACTTCGTGAAGGGCAGGCCCGGCGAGCCGGTGCTGATCAGCTGGAAGGACGCCGAGACGCTGTTCCACGAGTTCGGCCACGCGCTGCACGGCCTGAGCTCGAACGTTTCCTATCCGAGCGTCTCCGGCACGCGGGTCGCACGCGACTACGTCGAGTTCCCGTCACAGTTGCTCGAGCACTGGCTCTCCACGCCCGAGATCCTCGACCGCTACGCCCTGCACTACCAGACCGGCAAGCCGATCCCGAAGGACCTGGTGGCGAAGATCAAGCAGGCCGACAGGTTCAACCAGGGCTTCGACACGGTGGAGTACCTGTCGAGCGCGCTGATCGACATGAAGCTGCACCTCGCGGGCGCGCAACCGATCGACCCCGACAAGTTCGAGCGCGAGACGCTGGCCGCGCTCGGCATGCCCTCCGAGATCGTGATGCGTCATCGCACGCCGCAGTTCAACCACGTGTTCGGCGGCGACGGCTACTCGGCTGGCTACTACAGCTACCTGTGGTCCGACACGCTGACGGCCGATGCCTGGGAGGCGTTTACCGAGGCTGGCGGCCCGTGGGACAAGGCCGTGGCCGGGCGCCTGAACGACCACGTGTTCTCGGTCGGCAACACCGTCGACCCGGCGGACGGCTATCGCGCGTTCCGCGGCCGCGACGCGGGAATCGCGGCGCTGATGCGCAAGCGCGGTTTCCCCGTGCCGGCAGCCGCGGCTGCGCCGGCGGCGCCGAAGTCCAGGTAGCGCGGCCGGGGACATGCCTCCCGCGAGGCATGTCCCCGGCTACTCGCGGATCCCGGCCTGGTCGAGGAGGAACGCGTACTCCTCGGCCAGCTCGCGGTAACGCTGGAAGCGCCCCGACTTGCCGCCGTGACCCGCCTCCATGTTCACGCGGAACAGCAGGGCGTTGTCGTCGGTCTTGAGCCGCCGCAGGCGGGCCACCCACTTCGCGGGCTCGAAGTACTGCACCTGGCTGTCCCAGAGGCCGGTCGTCACCAGCATCGCCGGGTAATCCTGCTTCGCCACGTTGTCGTAGGGCGAGTACGACAGCATGTAGTCGTAGTACTTCTTCTCCGCGGGGTTGCCCCACTCGTCGTACTCGTTGGTCGTGAGCGGGATGCTCTCGTCGAGCATCGTCGAGACCACGTCCACGAACGGCACGTGCGCGACGATGGCCAGGTAGTCCCGCGGCGCCTGGTTCACGACCGCACCCATCAGCAGGCCGCCAGCGCTGCCGCCGCGCGCGAACACGCGCTTCGGGTCGACGTAGCCCTGCTTCACGAGGAAGCGCGTCACGTCGACGAAATCGTTGAAGCTGTTCTTCTTGTTGAGCAGGCGGCCCGAGTCGTACCAGCGCCGCCCGAGTTCCTGGCCACCTCGCACCTGCGCGATGGCGTACACGAACCCGCGGTCCAGCAGCGCGAGCACCGCCGAGCCGAACACCGGATCGGTGGACGCGCCGTAGGACCCGTAGCCGTACTGCAGTAGCGGGGCCGTGCCGTCCCGGCGATATCCCTTGCGGTACACGACCGCCACCGGGACCGTTTCGCCGTCGCGCGCCGGGGCCCACAGGTACTCGGTCGCGTAGCGCGCGACGTCGAACCCGCCGAGCACGGGTTCCTGTTTGAGGAGCGTGCGCTCGCCGGTCCTGACGTCGTAGTCGTAGGTGGTCGTGGGCGTCGTGAGCGAGGTGTAGGTGTAGCGCACCTTGCCGCTGTCCACCTCCTCGTTGTCACCGAGCGCCGCGCGGTAGGCGGGCTCCTCCGAGGCGAGGTAGTAGTCCTTGCCGCCATTCCACGGCCGGATGCGGACCTTGCGCAGGCCGCCCGACCGCTCCTCGATGGCGAGGAAGTCGCTGAACACGCTGAAGTCCTGAACGAAGGCGTCGTCCCGGTGGCCGAGGAGTTCGCGCCACTTCGACCGATCGGCCGAGGCGCCCACCGGCGCCTCCATGAGCCGGAAGTTGGGCGCCTTCCAGTTGGTGCGGATGATCCAGCGGCCGTCGAAGTGCTCGGCCTGGTACTCGTGGTCGCGTTCGCGCGGCAGGATCACCCGGAACTCGAGCTTCGGGTCGGCGGCATCCGCATAGCGCTGCTCGCTGGACACCGTACTCTGCGAGTAGATGTACAGGTAGCGGCCATCCTTGGTCTTGCCGACGTCGACGTAGAAGCTCTCGTCCTGCTCGTCGAACGCCACCGGGTCGGACTCTGGGTCGCTGCCGAGCACGTGCCTGCGGACCGTGTGGCCGAGCAGCGTCTGCGGGTCTTTCTCGATGTAGATCACGGTGCGGTTGTCGGACGCCCAGGCGACCGCGGCCTCGACGTTGGGGATCGCATCCGGCAACGGCCGGCCGGTCGTCAGGTCCTTGAAGCGCAGCGTGTACTGCCGGCGGCCGACCGTGTCCTCCGCATAGGCGAGCAGCCGGTTGTCGGGACTCACCTCGAACTCCGCCACGTCGTAGAAGTCGTGGCCGCGGGCCAGCTCGTCGAGGTCGAGCATCGCCTGCTCCGGCGCCGCCAGCGAGCCCGCCCTGCGCGCGTACACCGGATACTCCTCGCCCGCCTCGAAGCGCCGGTAGTACCAGTGGCCGTTCTTCAGGTACGGCACGCTGGCGTCGTCCTGCCTGATGCGGCCGACGATCTCGCCGTAGAGCTTCTCCTCCAGCGGCTTGACGTGGGCGAGCATCGCCTCCTTGTAGGCGTTCTCGGCCGCGAGGTAGGCCAGCATCTGCGGGTCCTTGCGGGTGTCGTCGCGCAGCCAGTAGTACTCGTCCACACGCGTGCCCTGCGGCGACTTCACCTCGTGCGGTTTCATCGCCGCGATCGGGGGCTTGGGGGCTTCCGGCATCGGTTGACTCCAGGCGGCGGTCGGCAGCAGCAGGCCGAGCAGCAATGGGATACGAGGCATGGGCATGATCCGGCCCACTGCAGTGGGCGAGAATCAGGCCGCACTGCCGCCGACCCGCACCGGATAGATCGGGCTGGTCGCACAGGCGGCCCCCAGGGACGCCGCAAGCGCGAGCAATGCGATTCGTGTCGTCGCCATCATGCGGGAGCCTCCGCCCGTGCCAGCGGGCGTCGCGAGGCGCGAATGATGCCCGGCGGGGTAAGCTCCCGCAATCCGTCGGCGGAGCGGCCAATGAACGGGCAACGGGCACGGAAGATCGAGGTGGGCGAGGTCGCCCTGAACGTGCAGGACGTCGGCGTCGGGCCGCCCGTGCTGCTGCTGCACGGATTCCCCGACTCCCTGCACCTGTGGCGGGAGGTGACACCGCGGCTCGTGGCGGCCGGTCACCGGGTGATCGCGGTGGACCAGCGCGGCCTGGGGGCCTCGGACGCCCCGGTCGGACGTGCGCACTACGCGATCAAACGGCTGGTCGGCGACGTGACCTTGGTGCTCGACGCGCTCGGCATCGTCGAGCCCGTGCACGTCATGGGCCACGACTGGGGAGCGGTGGTGACGTGGTGCCTCGCCATGATGCGGCCCGAGCGTGTGCGGGCGGCCATCGCGATTTCGGTCGGTCATCCGCGCGAGTACGCGCTCGCCGGGCTGGAGCAGAAGCGCAAGGGCCTGTACACGCTCGGCTGGCAGTTCCCGGGGCTGGCGGAGCGCTGGCTCGTGGCGAACGACTGGGCGCGCATGCGGCACTGGCTGCGCCAGCACCCGGATCCGGAAGCCTGCCTGCGCGACCTCGCGCGGCCTGGCCGACTCACGGCAGGACTCAACTGGTATCGCGCGAACCTGCTGCCGACGCTGACGCGCTCCTGGCCGCCCTGCCGCGTGCCGGTGCTCGGGGTCTGGAGCAGCGAGGACCACTGCCTCGCGGAGGACCAGATGGCGCGCTCCGCGCGCCGCATGGTCGCGCCGTGGCGCTACGAGCGCATCGAGGGAGCCGGCCACTGGCTGCCGCTCGAGCAGCCCGCGCGTGTCGCCGACCTCGCGCTGGAGTGGTTCGGAAAATAGGGGACATTCTCCCTTTTGGCGGCACGTCCGAATCGGCCGCACCGCGAAAAAGGGAGAATGTCCCCTATTTTCCGAAGGCACGGTGCATGCGCCGGGAGGTCGCCAGTTCGTCGCGCAGGTACTCGACCAGCGAGGCGAGCATGCCGCGATCGAGATCGGCCGGCCGGCCGTCGGCGAGCCGGAACAGCTGGCAGTAGTACCAGGACTGCGCGCCGAAGGTGTTCAGGGTCCTGGCGAGCAGCAGCCCGCTCGTCGGCGAGCGCCAGCCGCGCTGGGCGAACTTCATCCGGTCCTCGATGGGCTCCACGTCGTCGGCCGTCCGCGCGAGCAGTCGCCGCGGAAAGTCGGGCTGCCAGCAGAGCGGGCGGCCGAGACCGACGACGTCGCAGTCCCCGTCGAGGGCGGCCTCCATCGCAGCCCGCGTGCGGAACCCGCCCGTGACCATGAGCGGCATGCGTGCGACCTTGCGGACCGCCGCCGCGTAGTCGAGGAAGTACGCCTCGCGAGCCCGCGTGCTCGTACGCACCGGCATGGCGTCCTCGGCGCGGCCCTCGACGCCCAGCAGGCGCGGCTGCTCGTACGTTCCGCCCGACAGTTCCAGCAGGTCCAGCAACTCGCCGTTGAGCCATTGCACGACCTGCAGGCACTCGGCGTGGCTGAACCCGCCCTTGCGGAAGTCGTCCGAGTTGAGTTTCAGCGCCACCGGGAAGTCGCGCCCGACGGCCCGGCGCACCGCCCGGACCACCTCGAGCAGGAACCGCGCCCGGTTCTCGAGCGGCCCGCCCCAGGCGTCGGTCCGCAGGTTCGTCACCGGCGACAGGAACGAGCTGATCAGGTAGCCGTGCGCGCCGTGCACCTGCACGCCGGTGAACCCGGCCTCGCGGGCGATGGTCGCCGCCGCGGCGAAGCGCCCGATGAGGTCCGTGATCTCGGGCTCGGTCAGCGCTCGAGGCCGGGCGTAGTTGCCGAGCAGGTCCAGCTGCACCGGCGAGGGCGCCAGTGGCTGCCTCGTCACGTACCACGGGCTCTGCCGCCCGCCGTGGGAGATCTGCATCCAGAGGTGGTTGCCGGCCACGGTACCGGCCCGGGCCCAGCGCGCCAGCCGCTCGCGGGCCTCCGCCGACACGGTGCGCGGCTCCGAGGCGTCGATCGCCACGTTGCCGGGCCGTTCGAGGTCGGTCCGGTCGACCTGCACGTTGCCCGTCAGCAGCAGCCCCGCCCCGCCTTCGCTCCACGTGCGGTACAGGGTCTCGTGCCGCGGAGTAGCGCGCAGCAACTCGTCGGCGAGGCCCTCGGTCATCGCGGCTTTGGCGAGCCGGTTGCCGAGCGTGGCGCCGCACGGCAGGGCGAGCGGGCGCGCCAGGACGTCGTTCATGTCACCCTCCACCCGAACCCGATCGGTCGGTAGTATGATCGTGGACCAGGGAACAAGTATGTCCGAGGGGGAGGAGTTGCCGATGTTGACACGGGAAAAACTCACGGTCGTCCAGTGGCGTGTCGTCCGGAACACGCCGCATCACGTGGTCGTCGCGGTCTCGGCGTCGGGCGGCAGTCCGTTCGACGAGATGCTCGAGCGCAGCGCCGGGCTGCAGGCCATCGTCGATGCGATGCACAGCACGCACCCGCTGGTGCGCGAGATCGCCGGCAGCGCGCACATCATGCAGGCCCAGGACGAAATCCGGTCGTGGTATTACACGCTCCAGGAGACCCACCGTACGCCGGTGAGCCTGCAGGAGAAGGCGCTCGAGTCGATGCACCATGCGCTCGACGCGCTCGACACCCACGGCGGTCCCGAGGACCTGCTCCATTACGCCGATTTCGTCGTCTCGACCGCGACCCGCGTGGCCCGGGCGGCGCGCGAGGGCGACCTGTTCGGCGTCGGTGGCGAACTGGTCAGCCGCGGCGAGCGGGAGTTCATCGAGCGCCTCGAGAGTCTCGCGCAGTCGCGCAAGCGCTGACGCGCCTGCCGCTGCGGCGCCGGGCTCGTCGTGGCGCACCGGCGCCCGCCGCCCCGGCCCGTCCGCCGCCGCCCGGGCCGTTCAGGCCTTGGCGGCTTTGTTCCTGAACCGATCGTCCTTGATGAAATAGGCCGCCAGCGCCGGCGCGAGCAGGATCGCGCCGAAGACGTTCACCAGGAACATGAAGGCGAGCAGGATGCCCATGTCAGCCTGGAACTTGAGCGCCGAGAAGTACCATGTGCCGACGGAGATCGTCATCGTCACGGCGGTGAACAGCGACGCCGTGCCGCGCTGCTTGAGCGCCTCGGTGTAGGCGTCCTTCAGCGACAGTCCTTCCTCCATCTCGTGCTTGATGCGTTCGAACAGGTAGATGCCGTAGTCCACGCCGACACCCACGCCCAGCGCCACCACCGGCAGCGTGTTCACCTTGACGCCGATGCCGAGCATCGCCATCAGGCCGTTGCAGAGCACCGTCACCAGCGCCAGCGGCAGCAGCACGCACAGCGTCAGCCGCAGCGAGCGGAACGTGAGCAGGCACAGCACGCCCACCGACATGAACAGCGCGAGGTTGACCCACTTGTCCGCGGCCTCCACCGCCTCGTTGGTCGCCGCCATCACGCCGACGTTGCCGCTCGCGAGCCGGAACGTGACCTTGTCGGTGTCGCCACCGGCCTCCTTGAACGCCTTGATCTTCTCGACGATGTGCTCGATGGTCGTCGCCTGGTGGTCCACCGTGTACAGGTTGATCGGCATCGCCGTGCAGCGCGAGTCCATGAACTCGGTGCCGAGCCGCGTGGCGTAGCCGACGCCCTGCGCGATCTGCGCGCGGGACTCCGGCAGCATGCGCCACTTGGAGAAGGTCTCGGCGAACATCTGCGTCATCGACTTCACGAACCCCGACAGGCTGCGCACGGTGGCCACGCCTTCCACCTGCCGCATCTGGAACTCGAAGTCCTCGACCTTGTCCATCACGTCGCGGTCCACGCAGGGCGAGTCCTCCTCGTCCTTGGCCTTGGCCTCCGCGATGACCTGCAGGTTGTCGACACCGATCGCGAAGTGGCTCGTGATCGTCTCGACGTCCTGGTTGTAGCGTGCGTCCGCCTTGAGTTCCGGCACGCCCTTGCCGAGGTCGCCGATGTGCAGGTGCCGCGCCTGCGAGATGCCGAAGGCGAGCAGCGCCAGGCCGATCGCGATCGCGATCCAGGCGATCCTGGGCGTGGCCAGCGGCCCGAGCTTCTCCCACAGCCAGTCGCCGGCGGTCTCCTTGCCGGCGAGCTTGCTCGCCGCCTCCGGCGAGAACTTGTAGTAGGACATCAGGATCGGCAGCAGCACCTTGTTGGTGATGATCATCACCGTGACGCCGATCGTGGCCGTGTAGGCGAGCTCGCGCACGATCTCGATGTCGACGAA
>Ga0209254_10001765_pt1 | contig 19513 bp, 18 predicted proteins | sample FrelakmetDIP11DI_FD_187148 | JGI IMG/M metagenome (GOLD analysis project Ga0209254, IMG submission 187148) | Freshwater lake sediment microbial communities from the University of Notre Dame, USA, for methane emissions studies - DIP11 DI (SPAdes)... | ecosystem: Environmental > Aquatic >...
TTCAGCATCCGCCTCCGGGTGCACGGCCCGGAGGCGGCAGGCTTAACCGGTAAGTTTCAGCGGATCACGGGTACTTCGCCTTGAACGCCACGACCTTGGTGATCCCGTCCGCCTTGAAGACGGCCGAGCCGTTGCGCACTTCCAGCGGAAACGCGAAGTCGGGGGCGGTGGTCCACCATTTTTCAAGCATTTCCCAGGGCTTCTTGCCCATCTTCTGGAGGTCCATGCCGCCGACCACCCCCAGGCTCATGAACGCCTCGAACATGCCTAACACGCATGGTACCCGAAGTTGGGTGGTCTTGCCGGCCGGGATCCAGATCTCGTCCTGGGAACCAACGGTATTCAACTCAAAACCCTCCAAAGCGACGGAAAACTTCATGTTGTCCATCAGCACGGGGAAATCGTTTGAATTTTTTAAATTAAAAATGAACGCATAGATCAGCGGCGCTCCGTTGTTCCCCGGTTTGGCGTTTTCTGGAAGGCTGGGCTGGACTTTGTTGTTATAAAACCAGTAGCCGAAATAGCTCGGAACCTCGGCGTGGCTCAGGGTGACTTCCGGTGTTTTAAAATTAGCATCTGAAGCCTTTTGCATTCCCGCACAGCCCGCCAGCAGAAACGCGGCCATGGCCAGGCTGAATGCCGTCATCAGGACCGATTGCGTTTTCATGCCTTCCTCTCCTGTCACGTTGATAGTTAGGTCAGCCATCGTTTGCGGCGCTTGTAATGCTTCACGTCGCGGAAACTCTTCCGTCCTCCGAGGTCGGTCATGCCGAGGTAGAAGTCCTTGATGTCCGGGTTCTCGCGCAGCTTCTCGGCCGAGTCGTTCATCACGATGCGGCCGCTTTCCAGCACGTAGGCATAGGGCGCCACGTTCAGGGCGAGCTTGGCGTTCTGCTCCACGAGCAGGATCGAGATCTTCTCCTCGGCGTTCAGACGGGTGATGATGTTGAAGATCTCGTGGATGAGCAGCGGCGCGAGCCCCATGGACGGCTCGTCGAGCAGGATCAGCTTGGGGCTGGTCATGAGCGCCCGGCCCACCACGGTCATCTGCTGCTCCCCGCCGCTGATGAAGCCGGCGGTTTCGTTGCGCTTCTGATGGAGCCGCGGGAAGTAGTGGTAGACCATTTCCAGCCCCTCCTTGATGGAGCGGCCGAACTTGCGCATGTGCGCGCCCACCTTGAGGTTCTGCTCCACCGTGAGGTGCTCGAAGACCCGCCGGCCTTCGATGACCTGCACGATGCCCAGCTTGGCGATCTTCTCGGGCGGCATCCGGTCGATGCGCTGTCCCATGAACAGGATCGAGCCGTCGGTGACCTGCCCGTCTTCATGTTTCAGCAGCCCGGAGATGGCCTTGAGCATGGTGCTCTTGCCGGCCCCGTTGGCGCCCAGCAGCGCCACGATGCCGCCTTCGGGGACCTCGATCGAGACCCCTTTGATCACCAGGATCACCTCGTGGTACTTCACCTCGATGTTGTTGATCTTGAGAATTTGGTTGTCTTCCTGCAAGGCTACCCGACCTCCGCGGGGAAGTGGACGCTAAGGGTTACCATCCCAGCCAGGACTGCCACTTGTCCGGCCACCGGCCCTTCAGGTCGACGACCGTTACGCGCTGGAACTTGCCGCTCTTGTACTCGTAAACCGGCACCTTGCCCGAGATCCGGTGGTCGGTGTCGGTGTAGGTCAGCGAGGCGCCGCCCAGGCCGAGTTCGAATTCCTTCATGGTCCGGAAGCCCTTCAAAAGGATCGTCTCGCCGGTCAGGGTGCCGGCCTTGTCGGCCCGCTTCATGGCTTCCCAGAGGCCCAGCACGTTGGACCAGGCCTGGACCGTGCGGCTCAGGCGCTTCTCCTGGGGCACGCCGGGGTTGAACTTCTTGGCGTATTCGACGACCGTGGGCATCATGGGGATGCCGGGCTCGTTGAAGAAGGCGTTGACGGTAGCCGCCATGGCCCCTTCGGCCGCCTTTTCCGCCAGGCGCGGCAGGTTTTCGTCGAAACCCCAGAGGTTGATGATGTGGTCCGCGCCCAGGCCCAGGGCGTAGGCGTCGCGCATGGTGGCCGAGACCGACATGGTGGTGTTGCCGTGCCAGACCACGTCCGGTTTGAAGTCCTTGAGGGAGAGGACCTGGCTCTTGGCGTCGACCGCGAAGAGGGAGACGTCCTGGTCCGGCCCGATGTCGAAACCGAGCAGCGTGGCCTGGTCCTTGATGGCCTTGATCGGCGCGCTGGCGTAGGGGGAGGCGAACATGAAGGAGCAGGCCATGCGCGGCTTGCGCTTGCCGAAATCGGCGTGCTTGGGCCAGCGGGTGTCGAACCAGGCCGTCAGGGTGGCCCGGGCGTTGCTCGAGTAGTCGGTCGCCGCGAAAAGGTTGAAGGGGGTCTTGGCGGGGTTGGCCAGGTGGCCGGAGTAGGAGGCCGAGACGTAAGGCATCTTGTCCGCGGTCACGGTCGGGGCGAGCGCCTCGGTGTCCCCGGTGCCCCAGCCCAGAACCGCGACGGCGCCCATGCGTTTGAACAGTTTGTACTTGGTCAGGGCCTCCGGCACCCGGTAGCCGTAGTCGAACTGGATGAGCTTGATGGGCTTGCCGTTGACTCCGCCGTTGTCGTTGCAGTAGTTGACCGCTTCGGCGATGCCGAGGGCGTAGTCCTTGCCCACGTCCGAAGTGGCGCCCGTCATGTCGTTGAGGGCGCCGACGACGACTTCCGCCGCCGATGCCGTCGAGCCCACCCCGGCGGCGACCATGATCGCGAACACTACCACCAATGCTTTTGCCTTCATGCCTTCCTCCTTTCAGTTCAGGAAAGGGTTGAGAAAAGCGGTTGGGAAGTTTGGTTTCAGGGGCCTCCGTCTCTAATAAGAAAACGGCCACAGGTTGAAGTAGTTCTTGGTCTGCCACCAGCGGTAGGCCAGCCCGTTCGGCTCGAAGATCATGAACGCGCAGATGGCCAGGCCGAAGGCGGCCTCCTTGATGAAGAGAAAATCCATCAGCAGCTTGGGGTAACTGGAGGCCAGGGGAATGACCGCCATCTGCAGCAGCTCCATGACCACCACCATGAAGATGGAACCGAAAATCGTGCCGTGGACCGACCCGACCCCGCCGATGAGAATCACCCCCACCAGCCACAGCGACCAGAACCAGGGGAAATGCTCCGGGCTGATGGCCGCCAGGTTGCTGATCCAGAAGGCGCCGGCCACCCCTCCGATGAAGCCGGCCACGAAAAAGGCGAACAGCTTGTACTGCACCACGTTGATCCCCATGACCTCGGCGGAGATGTCGTTGTCGCGGATGGCCACCCAGGCCCGGCCGACCCGCGACCGCAGCAAATTGACCACCGCGGTGGTCAGCAGGATCACCAGAACGATCATCATGTAGTAGACCTTGACGTCGCTGTCGATCACCCAGGGCCCGATTTTGATGGTCCCCAGCGGCAACGAGAACGCCTGACCGCGGCCGCCGATCTGGCTGATGTACTGGGTGATCACGAAGTCCACCGTGATGAACTGGGCCGCCATGGTGGTCAGGATGAGGTAAAACCCCTTGACCTTGGCCGAGGGCAGGCCGAAGAGCACGCACCAGATACCGGCCACGACCGCGGCGACGAAGATGCTGAGAGGATAGGCCAGGCCCAAGTCGAGAAGCAGTTTCGGCCAGGGAAACTCGAGCGTCAGAAGGGTGCTGGTGTAGGCGCCCACCGCCAGGAAGGCGGCGTGCCCCAGCGTGACCTGGCCGCAGAAGCCGATCAGCAGCTGCACCCCCAACGCACCGAGAATGGTGTAGCCGACCTGGTTGCAGACGCTGAGCCAGTAGTCGTCGGCCACGTAGGGAATCCCGATGAACAGCACCAGCATGAGGGCGATCATCTTGCCCTTGATGAACCGGGTCTGCCACCAGGCGTGGTCTTCGCGGTAGTTTTCGTGGTATTCGCCGCAGGGGAGAAAAGTCGTTGACATACGTCGCTGCGCTCCGGTGTTAAGGTTTAAGGTTTAAAGTTTAAGGTAACAAAGTTTAAGGTCTAGGTTCTGCGCATGGCTGTTGCTTTAAACCTTAAACGTTAAACTTTAAACCCGTTCAATTCTCTCCCATCCCCAAATTCCGTAAGGCTTCCAGAGCAGGAAGACGGCCATGAAGGCGAAGGGGGCGATCTCCTTGACGCCGCCCGGGAAGAACTGGTCCAGGTAGGCGCCGCAGAAGTTCTGCAGCACGCCGATGATGACCCCGCCCAGGATGGCGCCGGGCACCGAGTTCAGGCCTCCCAGCACGACTACGGGCAGGACCAGCAGCCCGAGGTAGGCGACCGATATGTTCAGGCCGTTGATGTTGCCGAGCAGGGTCCCGCCCACCCCCGCCGCCATGAAGGCGATCGCCCAGGCCGCGGCATAGACGTAGCGCGCGCTGACGCCCAGCGACAGGGCCGCCATCTCGTCGTCGGCCGTGGCCTGCATGGCAAGTCCCCAGCGCGTGTACTTGAAGAAGCACACGAAGATCACGAGCAGGATGATGGCCGCCACGAAGCTCCACAGGTACACACTGCCGACGATGATCGGCCCGATGCGGATCGGCTCGATCGAGAACACGGGCGGCGAAAAGACGCGCGTGTCGGTCCCCCAGATGAACTCCAGCGTGCCCTTGAAAAAGAAGGAAAGCCCCACCGTCACCATGATGACCGTCAGGACCGGCTCGCCGATCAGCCGGTCGAGGAAGATCCGCTCGGTGAGGATGCCCAGGATGAACCCGATGACCAGCATGATCAACATCGATGCCAGGAAAGGGACCCCCATGGAATAGAAGCTCAGCGATACGTAGGCGCCGATCAGCGTCATCTCGCCCATGGCAAGATTCAGCACGCCCGAGCACTTGTAGATCAGCACCCAGCCGAGCGCCACCAGGGCGTAGATTCCGCCCACCATGATCCCGGTGGCCAAGGTCATCAGTATCAGGTCCATCCGTCGTTCTCCTTGTGTGGTGAGGCGCTCAATCCGTGATCGGAATGATGCGCATGTCGGTGACGATGTGCGCCTGCCGGCCGTCTTCGTACTTGATGAGGGTGTCGATGTGCACGCTGTCCCTGTTATTGGAATACAGCGCCTCCACGATCTCCTTGTAGCGCTTCTCCACGAAAGCCCGGCGCAGCTTGCGCGTGCGGGTGAGCTCGTCGTCGTCGGCGTCGAACTCCTTGTAGAGATTGGTGAACTTGTGGATCTTGGCGACATCCGGCAGGTCCTTGTTGGCCTGGCGGATCTGTTTTTCCACGAGCTCGTACACCTCGGGCATCTGCGAGAGCTCCTGGTAGCTCGTGTAGTTGAGCTTGCGCTGGTCGGCCCAGTTGCTGACCACCGAGTAATCGATGCACATCACCGCCGAGAGGTAGTCGCGCCGGTCGCCGATGACCCAGGCGTCCTTGATGTAGGGGCTGAACTTCAGCCGCGTCTCCAGGTACTGCGGCGCGAAGGGCCGGCCGTCTTTCAGAGTGAATACGTCCTTGGTGCGGTCGAACACCACCAGATGGCCGTCGTCGTCCAGAAACCCCTTGTCGCCCGAGTAGAGCCAGCCGTCCTTGAGGGTCTTGGTGGTGGCTTCCGGATTCTTATAGTAGCCCTTGAACACCGAGGGGCTGCGGGTGAGGATCTCGCCCTCTTCGTTGATGCGCACTTCGGTGCCGGGGATCGGGTGGCCGACGGTGTCGAACTTGATGTCGCCGCTGCGGTGCACCACCGAGATCCCGGCCACCTCGGTCTGGCCGTAGATCTGCTTGAGGTTGACGCCCAGGGAGTGGAAGAACCGGAAGTGGTCCGGCCCCATGGCGGCGCCGCCGGTGTAGGCGTTGCGCACCCGGCTCATCCCCAAATGGTCCTTCAGCTTCTTCTGCACCGTGGCGTAAACAAACCCGTGCAGCAACTGCCAGTAAAACGGCGTGGACTTCTTGGAGAACTTGAAATCCGCGTAATGGTAGCCGACCCAGGTGGCGAACTTGAAAAACATGCGCTTCAGCCAGCTGGCGTCCAGGTATTTGACCTGCACCGTGCGGGTCATCTGTTCATACATGCGCGGCGGCGCGAACATGACGTGGGGGCCGATCTCGCGGATGTTTTCCTGGGAGGTTTCCGGCGCCTCGGGGAAGTTCAGCGTGTAGCCGATCTGCAGCCCGCATGAGATGGACATCATCTGCTCGCCGATCCAGGCAAACGGCAGGTAGGATACGTAGTCGTCGGTTGCCTGGCACGGATCGATCTCCATCAGGTGCTGGCCCATGGAGAGCATGTTGTGGTGCGAGAGCAGGGCGCCCTTGGGCAGGGCGGTCGTGCCCGAGGTGTAAAACAGCAGGGCGATCTCCTCGCCGTGGCCCTTCTGGATGAGGGCGTCGAACAGCTCGGGCTTTTCCTTCTCCAGCTCGCGGCCGAGCTGCTGGACCTCTTTAAGGCTGATCAGGCAGTCCTGCTCGTAATGCCGCAGGCCCTTGGGGTCGTCATAGATGATCTTCTTGAGCTTGGGGCAGTCCTTCAGGATGGAAAGCGCCTTGTCGACCTCCTCCTGGCCCTCGCCCACCAGGAACGCGGCGTCCGAGTGGTCGATGATGTAGCGCACCTCGTCCATCAGGCAGTCCTGGAAGAGCCACACCCCGACCCCGCGCGCGCACAGGGCCGCCATCTCCGCCATCAGGCCCTCGGGCCGGTTGTCGCCGATCATGGCGACCTTGTCCCCTTCTTTGAGGCCGAGCTGGATGAGGCCCAGGGCGATGTATTTCACGGTTTCGAAATAGTCCTGCCAGGTGATGGGCCGCCAGATCCCGAACTCCTTCTCGCGCATGGCGACGCGGTCTTTGCCGTAGCGCTTGGCCTGCTGGCAGAAGAGCTTGGGGATCGTGAGCTCCCGTGAAATTTCGGCCTTGTGCGATTCCGCCGCAACGATCGTCTTATCTCCTTGTGGCATAGAGGTCCTCTTCCCCCAGATAGGCCTTGATCACTTCCGGGTTGTTCTGAACTTCCTGCGGAGTGCCGTCCATGATCGTGTTGCCGAAGTTGAGCACGAAGACCCGGTGGGAGAGGTCCATGACCACCCCCATGTCGTGCTCGACCAGCAGGCAGGTGATTTTCCAGCGCGGGTCCTCGTTGACGTCCAGAACGAACCGGGCCATGTCCTCGGTCTCCTCGAGGTTGAGGCCGGCCAGCGGCTCGTCGAGGATCAGCAGGTCCGGCTTCAGCGCCAGCGCCCGGCCCAGCTCCACGCGTTTCTGCAGGCCGTAGGGCAGCATGCCCACCGGTTTGTGACGGATGTGCTCGATCTCCAGCAGATCGATGATCTCCTCCTCGATGAATTTGCGGTTTTCGATCTCCTCGCGCGCGGTCTTGCCCGCGTAGATCGAGCCGCTCATGATCCCGGATTTCAGGTGGATGTGGCGGCCCAGGCGGATGTTGTCCAGCACCGTCATGCCGCCGAAGACTTCCACTTTCTGGAAGGTCCGGGACATGCCCCGCTCCGCGCGCTGGTAGGGCTTGAGGTCGTTGACGCGTTCGCCTTTGAAGCGGATTTCGCCTTTCTGGGGCCGGTAGAGGCCGCTGATGCAGTTCATCATGACCGTTTTACCGGCGCCGTTGGGGCCGATCACCGAGTGAATCTCGCCCTTGCGAACCTGAAGGCTCGCCCCGACCAGAGCTGCCACTTTGCCGAAGTACATGGCGACGTCCTTCAATTCGAGGATGACGTCGTCCTTCTGGACTGCAGCTGTTCCCACCACAGATTCCTCTCCCTTTCCGAGCTGGTTAAGCGATGAGCACCATGTGCAAGAAATCCCGCTCCGGACTGAGGCTGGCACTGCCGAGCGGGATTGGCGTCAAACAATATGAATCGAATTCATTTCATATAGCAATTTTTATAAGATGCTTTTTGTTTAGTCAACAGAATTATATGATAGATAAAACAATGGCATAATAGTGGTTTAAACCCACTATTTATTTACACTCATAAGGTGTGCGCGCAGATTTTTTTTGCTTCGGCACAGCCCCAGCTTGGTGCGGATGTTGTGCCGGTGAAAAAGGATGGTGTTTCTAGATAGGAGAAGCATTGCGGCGATCTCCTTGTTGGTCTTGCCCTCCTTGACCAGGTTCGCCACCCGGATCTCCGTGGGCGTCAGGTTCCACAGCCCGGCCGAAAGCTGGTTCGTGAAAGGCGATATGATATTGTTCAGGTTGCTTTCAAGTATGTCCACCAGGGCCAATTGCACCGCCGCCAGCCGGCCTTTCTTCAAACGCTCCAGATAAGGCCCGATGAGCTCACGGACGTTCGATGTGACAACGTCGCCCAGTTCCTTCTTGTCGTCCTCGCGCTGCTTGAGCAGCACCCGCAACGCCGTGTTGACCTCCTCCAGGTGCAGGGACTGGGCTTTCAGCTCCTTTTCGCGCTTGCGCAGCTCGGTTTCGACCCGCTTGCGGTCCTCCACCTCCTGGCCCAGCTGGGCGTTGGCCTTGGCGAGCTCCGCCGTGCGCTCGGCCACCAATTCGCCCAGCTGGTCATGGTACATCAATAGCTCGCGCTCGGCATGCTTCTGGGCGCTGATGTCCCGCAGGGTGACGATGTTGCCGGCGGGCGTGCCCTCCTCGTCGAAATAGAGGGTCGAGCTCAACTGCACATCCAGACGCCGGCCGTCACGAGTCAGCCGCTTGGTCTCGAAGAGCTGGATCTTCTGGCCGCTCAGCATGTTTTCGATCGCGGCGCGGGTTTCCGGCCAGCTCTCCTCCGGCACGAAGTCGATGTTCTTGCCGAGCAGCTCCTCGCGGCGCAAACCGAAGACCTGCTCGAACGCCGGATTGACATACATGGCCTCGCCCTGAAGGTTGTAGACCACGATCGGGTCGGGCGAAGACTCCAGCAGCAGGCGGTAGCGCTCCTCGCTCTTGCGCAGAGTCTCTTGCGCGCGGCGGCGCTCGGCGAGTTCCCGGCGGGCGTCGGCATAAAGCCTGGCCTTGTCGAGGGCGATGGTGGCGAGCCCCGCAAAGCGCTCGAGCACCTCCACGTCCTCATCGCGGAAGCCTCTGCCGGCATCGACATGCGCAAGCCCGATGACGCCCTCGACCCGGCCCCGGTATTTCAGGGGAATCCCCACGATGGAACGCAGCGAATCGAAGCTCCGGCCGGCCAGCCGGCCGCTCCATACCCGGTAGTCGTCGACCCGCAGAAACCGCTCGCTTTGCCACACCTTCCCGCCCAGACCCTGGCCGGGCGCGACGCGCAGGCCGATCTGACCCTTGAAAAAGCCCATCCCCACTCGCATCTGCATGGCGGCGGCACCGGGCTCCAGGAGATAGATGTAGCCGTGGGCCGTGCCGGTGAGATGGGCGGCCCGCTGCAGGATGGCCTCGAGCAGCTCTTCCTTGTCGAGGCGGTCGATCAATCCGAGGGAGGTTTCGTAGAGGGCGCCAAGGTGTTCATTCTGGCGGCGCAGGGCGGAGAGATCCCCGCGCAGGAGGGCAAGGGCCTCCTCCAGATCCCGAATTTGGCGCCGCAGGGCGTTGGCTTCCGCCGGGGTAACCGGCAAGCCCGGGGCTCCGGCGGTTCGTTCAGCGTCCAGCCGAACCTCCTAAACGCGTCAGGAGCCGCCGTCGAAGCCGATCGTCACCTTGCCTCCGGCAACGATGACCGGCACCTGCCGCTGGGCTTGCGAGTGTTTCAGCATGTCGGCCATGCCGGCCGGGTCCTTCAAGACGTCGACGAATTCCACTGCATGGCCTTTGCCGGCATAGGCTGCACGAGCCGCCTGGGTGTAGGGTCAGGTGGGTTTTCCGAAGATCCGCACGCTGTCGCTCATCGATCCTCCTTTTGGCCGCCCAAAAGCATCCATCCGGAAATGGACGGGCACAAAAAAGCAACTACCAGCCGCCTGCGACCTTGTCAATGAACACCGCTTGGGTTATAGTTGCAAACGATGCGCGAACCGGAAGGCCGTCTGCACGTCAACCGACCCGCCGCGCTGCAAGACCCGGGATCGGCATCCGAACAGTTCAGGAAAAATCCATAAAATCAAACTGGTATGGCGCTTACGCGCAACGTCACCGTCGTCAATGAATTGGGCCTGCACGCGCGTTCGGCGGTCAAGCTCGCCGGAGTCGCCAAGACCGCACGCGGCGGCGTGTGGGTGCTGGGCGGTGCGGAAAGGGCGGATGCGACTTCCGTCATGGAGGTCCTGACCCTGGCGTGCGCTAAGGGTTCCACGTTGACCCTGGCGGTCGACGATCCCCAGGATGCCCCCGTGCTCGAGGCGCTGGTGCGCCTGGTCGAGAACGGATTCGAGGAATAGCTCGGGATGCCACAAACGGTCAAAGAAGAAGCGGTTCTTAAGGGAATCAACGCATCCGCAGGCATCTGCATCGGCAAGGCCTACCTGGTGGACCGCAGCGGGGTGGATATCGTCGAGCGCTACTCGATCGCCGAGAAAAACGTCAAGAACGAAGTCAAGCGGTTCAAGTCGGCCGTCCAGAGCGCCAAGGCGGCGCTGCGCGCCATCATCGAAAACAGCCTCCACGATGTGCAGAAAGCCGCCATCCTTGAAACCCAAGTGGCGCTGCTGGGCGACAAGATGCTTTACGGGCGCACCGTCGAAACCATCGAACGCGAGCACGTCAATGCCGAGTGGGCGCTGGAAACCGTGGTCGCCAAAATCCGCACCGCTTTCCAGGACATGCCGGACGCCTACATGCGCGAGCGCGTCACGGACATCTCCCACGTGTCGGACCTGGTCATGCGCGGCCTGACCGGCGCGGAGACGCAGGACATCGGCCGAATCGACAAGCGCGTCATCCTGGTGGCCCACGACCTCTCCCCGGCCGACACCAGCCAGATCAACCTCGAGCGCGTCAAGGGCTTCATCACGAACCTCGGGGGCAAGACCTCGCATACGGGCATCATCGCCCAGACGCTGGAAATCCCCGCCGTGGTCGGGCTGGAAATCGCCACCCAGAAGATCCGGACCGACGACCTCATCATCGTCGACGGCAACACCGGCACCGTCGTGGTGAACCCCTCCGAAAAGACCCTGTTGGACTACGAGGAGCTCCGCACGACCTACGAGCGCTACAAGGCGGTGATCACCCGCGAAAGCCACCTGAAGACCGAAACCACCGACCACCGGCATTTCGATGTGCTCGCCAACATCGAGTTCCCGGAGGAAGTGGTCGCCGCCATCAATTACGGCGCGGCCGGCATCGGCCTGTACCGCACCGAGTTTCAGTACCTCGGACGGAGCGTGTTCCCTTCCGAAAACGAGCTGTTCGAGAACTACCGCGACGTGGTTGAGGTCATGGCTCCCAGGCCGGTGATCTTCCGCACGCTCGACATCAACGGCGACAAGGCCATCCATCCTGCGGCCGGTCATGACGAGCAGAACCCCGCCCTGGGCCTGAGGGCCATCCGCTACTGCCTCAAGCGTCCTGACGTCTTCAAGACCCAGCTGCGGGCCATCCTGCGGGCGGCCGCCTTCGGCAACGTGCGTCTGATGTTCCCGCTCATCTCCGCCTACTTCGAAATTCAGCTCGCCAAACGGCTGCTTGACGAGGCGGCCGCGTCGCTCGAGAAGGATGGCCTGCCGCACAAGCGCGACATCCCCGTGGGGATCATGATCGAGGTGCCCGCGGCCGTGGTCATGGCCGACGTGCTGGCGCAGGAGGTCGACTTCTTCAGCATCGGCACCAACGATCTCATCCAATACGGGCTGGCCATCGACCGCGGCAACAAGCAGGTCGCGCACATGTACCAGCCGCTCGATCCGGCCGTGATCCGCATGATCAAGCAGACCGCGGACGCCGCCAGGGCCAACCGTATTCCGGTGCACATGTGCGGCGAGATGGCCGGCCGCCCTCTGCACGTTCCGCTGCTGCTCGGCCTGGGCCTGGACGAGCTCAGCATGCACCCCCAGGCCATCCCGCGGGTCAAGCATATGATCCGGTCGATCAGCCTGGCCGACTCCAGGAAGATGGTGAAGCGCATCATGGGCCTGCGCACGGCGCGCGAAGTATTCGAAGTGCTGCGCGATTCCTTCGGCGAGCTGGCGGCCAACCACCGCCGCGACCCGCAGGCCTGAGGAACACCCCCGGATGGAGAAGGGTCCCATCAAGCTGATCGCCGAAAACCGCAAGGCCCGGCACGACTACATCATCGTGGATCAGTACGAAGCCGGGCTGGTGCTCACCGGCACCGAGGTCCAGTCGCTGCGCCTGGGCAAGGCCAATCTGAAGGATTCCTATGCCAAGGTCAGGGACGGCGAGGTCTGGCTCTACCAGATGCATATCAGCCCCTACCCGTTCGCCGACTACAACAACCATGACCCGCTGCGCGTGCGCAAGCTGCTGCTGCACAAGCGCGAGATCCTGCGCCTGTACGCCAAGGCCAACGAACAGGGCCATACCCTGGTGCCGTTGAAACTGTACTTCAAGGCGGGCAAAGCCAAGATCACGCTCGCCCTGGCGAAGGGCAAGCGTGAATTCGACAAGCGCGAAACCCTGCGCGAACGCGATCGCAAGCGCGAAGTGGAACGCGCGCGCCGCCAGCGATAACCCCGGCCTCCGCAGCGGCCCTGCCGACCCGCAGCGAACGAAAATATCCCCGATACCCGCTCTTCCGGTCACCGTGTCGGATGCTGCCGATCCGCAATGATATTTTCTATAGCCCTTGACAGACTGAAAGCCGTTTAGTAAATTTCTCTCCGCTTCTCTGCCGGGGGCTTTCGCTTCGCCCTGCAGGTGCTGGAAAAAGCCAGGTCTTTCATACAACCCAACTCATCGCCAAAGGAGGCCGTCATGAACCGTCGTTCTGCTTTTCTGATTGCACTGTTTCTGGTCGTCGGTTTCGCGCTAACGAGCACCGCCCAGGCCGCCCCGCCCAAGGATCCGCTGGGGGTCGTCACGATCAAGGCCGGTCAGCCCATCCATGTCGCCTACTGGATGGTTGTCGCCGGTGCCGATTCATCCCTGGGAACGGACACCAGGCGCGGGGTCGAAATCGCCATCTCGGACAAGGACGGCAAGCTCCTCGGCCACCCGATCAAGCTGAGCGGTCAAGATACGGGCTGCAACGCTGAAGGCGGACAGGCGGCGGCGACCAAGCTCGCCTCCGACCCGACCATCGTGGCCGCCATCGGCTCCAACTGCTCGAGCGAGGCCCGGCCGGGCGCCCCGATCCTCTGGAACGCGGGCATCTCCACGGTATCGCCCTCCAACACGGCTCCGATCCTGACCGACCCGAAACGCGGACCCGGATTCGACGGCTACCTGCGCACCGCCCACAACGACAAGGTTCAGGGTGCGGTCGCCGCCGAATTCGCTTTCAAGAAACTGGGGGTCAAGAAAGCCGCCACGATCCACGACGGCAGCCCCTATGCCGATGGCCTCCAGGCGGTCTTCGCCGAAACCTTCAAGAAGCTCGGCGGCACCATCACCGCCCAGGAAGCCGTGGCCCCGACCGACACCGACATGCGTCCGGTCCTGACCAAGATCGCCACCGGCCAGCCCGAGTTCATCTACTACCCGATCTTCATCGCCGCCGCCGGTCACATCACCCGGCAGGCCAAGGAGGTCGCGGGCCTGGAAAAAGTGGCCCTGATGAGCGCCGACGGTTCCTTCTCGCCGGACTTCTACAAGGCCGCCGGCGAGGCGGCGATCGGCATGTTTCACTCCAGCCCGGACTTCTCGGCCTTCGGCGCCGGCTACAAGGACTTCCTCGCCAAGCACCAGAAGAAGTTCGGCGAAAAGCCGATTGCCCCGTTCCATGCCCACGGCTATGACGCCGCCATGATGATCTTTGCCGCCATCGAGAAGGCCGCCGTCAAAGACGGCGACACCCTGTACATCGGCCGCAAGGCCCTGCGGGATGCGCTCTATGCCACCAAGGGCATGAAGGGCCTCACCGGAAACATCAGCTGCGACCAGTACGGGGACTGCGCGGACCCGCGCATCGCGGTCTACCAGCAGACCGCCGAAAACATCAAAAAGCTCCAGAACCCTGAAACGCCATTCTGGAAGCCCTTCTAGGGCGTGATTGTTCAGCGAATGTTCTGGCCCGGCCCGCCATTTAGCCGGCGCCGGAAGCGCGGGCGGGCACCTCATGTGGGTGTTGTTGACAAGAGCCGGGCTCTGCACAGGGTCCGGCTCTTGATCTAACGGGAGGCGCATAACGCTCCTGGCCGGCATCGTTCATGGCCATGAGCGGCAGACATCCAAAACGCTTCCGTTGCGGCGATGACTACGAAGCGAATGATCGAAGCCCCAGTTGCCACCCATCAGCCTGAATTCAACTGCCGGCTGCATCCTAACACTATCTTCAAGAGAGAATCACCCAACCCAAGGACGTAAACGCCATGCTTCAAAAACTGCGCGAACGTATAACGGCCACGGACATCATCATGTGGGCCATCGGCGCCACCCTGGTGGCTGTCATTCTTTATGGCTCCGCCGCCACGCTGATCAAGGGGGCCTATTCGGGCAGCCACTGGGTCGATTTCATCATCTTCGGCCTCGCCCAGGGCAGCATCTATGCCCTCATCGCCATGGGCTACACCATGGTTTACGGGGTTCTGCGGATGATCAACTTCGCCCACAGCGAGGTCTTCATGAGCGGGCCCTACACCGCCTATTATTTTGCCGCCTACTTTTTCAGCAGCGGCCTCCTCGATGCGCATCCCGTCCTGAGCCTAGTGGCGCTTTTCCTCATTTCCATGGCCACCTCGACGCTGATCGCGGTCCTGCTGGAGCGGATCGCCTACCGCCCGCTGCGAACCGCGCCGCGGCTGGTGCCCCTCATCACCGCCATCGGCGCGTCGTTCTTTCTCCAGTACATGTTCCGCGGCTTCTACGGGTCCGGCTTCCAGGCCTACCCCGTGATCCGCGGGCTGGAGGGCCACCTCGCCCTGGGTCCCATCCGCGTGCTGAAATTCCAGCTGCTGATCATCCTGGCGGCGGCCTTCTTGATGGTGGCGCTCTACCAGTTCGTGCAGCGCACCAAGATCGGAAAGGCCATTCGCTCGGTCAGCGAAGACAAGGAAGCCTCGGCCCTGATGGGGATCGACGTGGACCGCATGATCACGATGACCTTCGTCATCGGCGGCGCGGCCGCCGGCGCCGCCGGCGTTCTGTACGCCCTGATGTTCAAGCAGGTCCACTTCTTCATGGGGTTCATCCCCGGGATCAAGGCCTTCACCGCGGCCGTGCTGGGCGGCATCGGCAACATCCCCGGCGCCATGCTGGGCGGGATCTTCCTCGGACTGGTGGAGTCCGTCGGTCCGAGCCTTTTCCTGGACGGGCTCGGCATACCGGCCCCCTACCAGCTGAAGGACGCCATCGCCTTTACCCTGCTGGTGTTGATCCTGATCTTCCGGCCGACCGGCATCCTGGGCGAGCGGCTGGCGGTGAAAAAGGCCTGATGCCATAGAAAGGAACTGCTCATGAGTTCGGCGCTTACCCAACGGTTTCCGGGAATCAACTACGGTTTCATCGGCGGCGTCTGCCTGGTGATCTTGTCTTTGATCGGAATGGTGGAGACCTTCAATCAACGCGAAATCATCTCCGAAGTGATCACCATGGGGCAGACCCTGCTGCTCCTGACGGCAGCGTTTATCGCTTACAAAGGGGCGTCCCGCGCCTCCGGCACGGGCCAGGCAGCGGTCATCGGCCTCACCACCGGTCTGGTCACCGCCGTCATCCTGGCGTTGCTGGTCCTCCTCGGCAAATCGGTCAACATGCGTCAGGTGTTCATCAACGCCTCTCCGGTCCTCTTCCAGATCCTGATTTTCCAGCAGGAAGAGCTGTGGGTCGGCATCCTGCTCCTGCTGCTCGCGGGTCTGATCACAGGGCTGGCGGCCGGCCTGCTGGCGCGCGTATCCGCCCGGCCGCGGAGCATTCTGATCACGGGTATCTTTACGCTGACCTTCGTCGGAATGCTGCAGGACACCCTCTCGCCGGTCTTCTCCGAATGGGGTGCGCTGTCGGGCTTCAACGAACTGCTCTTTGCCGCCAATGGCCTTTCGATCTCCGGCGCCGTGGGACTCTTCACCGCCGTCATCGCCGTGAAGCTGCTCTGGAACTGGAAAAGCGCCTCGACGCAGACGGCCGTCCGCTCCATGCCGCCGCAGGCCCGCAAGCGCCTGAATCTGGTGTTCGCCATAATCGGCGTGTTCGTGCTGCTGATCCTGCCCCAGGTGCTGGGCCTGTTCCTGAGCGAGGTGCTGACCATCATCGGGCTCTACGTCATGCTCGGCCTCGGTCTGAACATCATCGTCGGCTTCTCCGGCATGCTTGATCTCGGTCACGTGGCCTATTTCGCGATCGGCTCCTACACCATTGCCATCCTGACCTCCCCGGAGCTCGGATTCTTCAGCTTCACCTTCTGGCAGGCGCTGCCCTTCGCCATAGTGATGGGCGTGGTGACGGGGATTCTGATCTGCACGCCGGTGCTCAAGATGCGCGGCGACTACCTGGCGATCACCACCCTGGGCTTCGGGGAGATCATCCGGCTGCTGGTGCTGTCCGATTTTCTGCGGCCCTGGCTGGGCGGCGCCCAGGGCATCGGCAAGATCCCCAAGGCCGCGATCATGGGATTCGAGTTCACGCGGCCTCAGGACCTCTACTACCTGATCCTGGCCGGCTGCCTGCTGGTCGCCTTCATTGCCTGGCGCATTCGGGATTCGCGTCTCGGGCGCTCCTGGATGGCCGTGCGCGAGGACGAGGACGTGGCCCAGGCCATGGCCATCAACCTCGTTTCCACCAAGCTCAAGGCCTTTGCCGTCGGGGCCGGGTTCTCGGCCCTGAGCGGCGCCATCTTCGCCACCAAGTTGAGCTCCGTGTACCCGCACAGCTTCAACGTCATGATCTCGATCAACATCCTGTGCGTGATCATCGTCGGCGGCATGGGCAGCATTCCCGGCGTCATCGTGGGGGCGGCCGCGCTGGTCGGTTTGCCCGAGCTGCTGCGCGAGTTCGCCGAATACCGCCTCCTGGTCTACGGGGCGGTTCTGGTGGCCATGATGCTGCTGCGACCGGAGGGGCTGTGGCCCGAAGCCCAGCTGGCGCGGGAGCTGAAAGGCGACGACGCAACCGCGGAGACCAATAACCAGACCCCGGCCGCCGCCGGATCCCAGTCCTAGGAGGGCACATGGCCATCATCGCCACCCAGAATCTCACCAAGCAGTTCGGCGGTCTCGTCGCGATCGACAATCTCAGCATCGAGGTGCGCGAAAACAGCATTCACAGCATCATCGGCCCCAATGGCGCCGGTAAGACCACGGTCTTCAACTGCATCACCGGATTTTACAGGCCGGAGGCCGGAGACATCCTGCTCGAGGACCGCTCACTGGTGGGGTTCCTGCCCGATCAAATCGTCCAGCGCGGCGTCGCCCGGACCTACCAGAACATCCGCCTGTTCCAGAACCTGACGGCCATGGAAAACATCCTCGTCGGGCTGCACGGTCATCTGAAAGCCGGGTTCGTGGGCATCGTCATGCGCTCGCCCGCCACCCGCCGGGAGGAGAAAGAGGCCCACGCCGAAGCGCTGCGGCTGCTCAAGTTCGTCAACCTGACCGGCAAGGGCGACCTGCTGGCCAAGAACCTGCCCTACGGCGACCAGCGCCGCCTGGAGATTGCGCGCGCCCTCGCCACTCGGCCCAAGGTGCTGTGCCTGGATGAGCCCGCCGCCGGGATGAACCCGAAGGAATCCCAGGACCTGATGGACTTCATCCGCCACCTGCGGGACGCGGTCGGCATCACCATCCTGCTGATCGAACACCAGATGCGGGTGGTGATGGGCATTTCCGAAATGGTGACCGTGCTCGACTACGGCAGGAAAATCGCCGAAGGCACCCCGGCGGAGGTCCAGTGCAACGCCCAGGTGATCGAGGCCTACCTCGGCCGCGGGAGCGCCACCGCCCAGCCCTGCGCCGCTTAATCCGATTCGTCAGGAGGAACCTCCGCCATGCCCATGCTAGAAGTTCAGGATGTCAACACGTATTACGGCAAGATTCACGCCCTCAAGAATGTGTCCATTCACGTCGAAAAGGGCGAAATCGTCACCATCATCGGGGCCAACGGGGCCGGCAAGAGCACGATGCTCAAGACGACCAGCGGACTGCTCAAGCCCCGCAGCGGCGTCGTTCGACTGGAAGGCGAGGACCTCACCCCCCTGCGGGCGCACGAGATCGTGGTGAAGGGCATCGTACAGGTGCCGGAAGGGCGGAGGGTCTTCGGCCGTCTCACGGTCAAGGAAAACCTGGAGATGGGGGCCTTCACCTCCACGGACAAGCAGAGAAATCAGGACAACATCGAGCGCGTCTTCCAGATGTTCCCCCGGCTCAAGGAGCGCAGCAAACAGGTGTCCGGGACCCTGAGCGGCGGCGAGCAGCAGATGCTCGCCATGGGCCGGGCCCTGATGGCCAACCCGCGGGTGCTGCTGCTCGACGAGCCCTCCATGGGGCTCGCGCCGGTGCTGGTGGACGGCATCTTCGACACCATCCGCAAGCTGCATGCCGCCGGCACCACCATTCTCCTGGTCGAGCAGAACGCCCGCATGGCCCTGCAGGTCGCCAGCCGCGGCTACGTCCTGCAGTCCGGCGCCATCATCATCAGCGACTCGGCTGCCAGCCTGGCCGACAACGAGATGGTGCGCAAGGCATACCTGGGGGAGCACTAGCTTGGACTTCGGGCTTTTCCTTCGCGGCCTCATCATCGGATTCTCCATCGCGGCTCCGGTCGGCCCCATCGGCATTCTCTGCATTCGCCGCACCCTTTCCGAAGGCCGCGTTTCCGGCTTTCTCTCGGGCCTGGGCGCGGCCACGGCCGATGCGCTCTACGGCTGCGTGGCCGGCTTCGGGCTGACCGTCATCTCCTCGTTCCTGGTCGACCAGCGTTTCTGGATTCAGCTGGTCGGCGGCGTGTTCCTTCTGGCCCTCGGAATCAAGACCCTCCGCTCGGCCCCGGCCGAACGGCCGGCCACGGCCTCCGGCACGGGGCTGGCCGCCGGCTACCTGTCCACCCTTTTCTTGACGCTCACCAACCCGATGACGATCATCTCCTTCGCCGGCATCTTTGCCGCTCTCGGCGTCGCCGAGACGGGCGGCGACCTGTTGGCGGCGGCCGGGCTGGTACTGGGCGTGTTCATCGGCTCGGCCGGCTGGTGGCTGCTTCTGAGCGGGGGTGTGGGCCTGATGCGGGAGAGACTCTCCGCCGGAATCCTGCGCTGGACGAACCGGGCGTCGGGAGCCATCCTGGTGACCTTCGGTGTCATCGCCGTCTGGCAATCGGCAGGGTAGGAAGGCAAAGAACAAAGAGTAAAAAAATCTGCCCTGCGGGGCAGAATCGCGGCTGGAAGCCGCTCCCACAGCATTCAGGTGCGCTAACGGCCTTTTCTTTTCATCCAGAATCCAGTATCCAGCATCCGATATCCGATCCTTTCAACCCTTATCCTCACCAGGAGCCCCCATGCACATCGCGATCGATGACCGCATCGCGGAAGAGGCCGTGTCACAGGCGAAACGCTGGCAGGATCGC
>Ga0209254_10001766_pt1 | contig 19507 bp, 18 predicted proteins | sample FrelakmetDIP11DI_FD_187148 | JGI IMG/M metagenome (GOLD analysis project Ga0209254, IMG submission 187148) | Freshwater lake sediment microbial communities from the University of Notre Dame, USA, for methane emissions studies - DIP11 DI (SPAdes)... | ecosystem: Environmental > Aquatic >...
GTCCGGTCGATGGCCGATGCGCTGCGTTATTCGCACGAGAACGGAATCGTTCATCGCGATGTGAAGCCCGCCAACATCCTGTTCACGGCGACCAACGAACCCATCCTGTCGGACTTCGGCATCGCAAAATCGGTGGCACTGGACTCGGCCAACACGGTGCCAGGCAGTGTGATCGGGTCGCCGCTCTACATGGCGCCCGAACAGTTGCTGGGCAAGCCGGTGAGCGACAAGACGGACGTCTACAGCCTTGGGCTCGTGCTGTATGAAGTACTGACCGGCAAAGTGCCGCCGCGCCAGTTGTCGATCGTCAGGTCGGCAAGCGATGTCGAGGCGCTCGAAGACACGCTCCCGAGCGATTCGAAATTCTGCGCGCCTTTCATCGGCGAGTGTTTGCGTCTCGACCCGAGTGAACGTCCGTCGGCGCAGCAATGCGTCGCCTTGTTGAACGATCTCGTCGGGGATCGTTCAATTCCAAAGACGCGGCGATCACGAGCCGCGCTTTATGTTGCCGTTGCGGCGCTCGTCGTGGCGGCCGGCGCATATGTCGTGATGAAGAATGTTTCCTCGGAACAGCCGGAAGAGATTGCACCCGGCATCGCGACGGATTCACTGCAAGACAGTGTGCTGTCGTTGGCGAACTTCGACGTGCAGCCGCCCTCCGCCGAGATATTCATCGACGGCGAACGATTGACGGATGCGCAGATGCGGCTGACGAATGGCCCCCATCAGGCCGTCGTCATTGACGAGGCCTCATATGGCCGGTTGTTGGCGGTCGATACGTCGGTGGCGAACCGATATGCCGTATCGTTGCAGCCCATTGATCTGCCTACGGAAGCCGAGTTCGCCGAGTTCAACACCCGCTTCGATGAGCGTTCACCGGTGAGTGACGCGGTTCCAGGGAATATCAGGTACGCCCCCTACGTCGCGCTCCTGCAACTTCGCGCCGACCACCTGCAAGGCAGGCAGTCGGCGATTGCGGAACAGCTGAAGAGCCTGCGCGTACTCGCCGAACTTGGTGATCCCGCATCAAGACTCATGCTGTTCATCGCGGCCACCGACCGGCTGGTGGATGATCCGACCGACAGTACATTGGAGTGGGTCAAACAAGCATCGAACGATGGCTACGCGCTGGCAACCTATTACTACGCGCTGCACTACCGGTGGAGTCATGAAGTCGATGGCGCACTCGACGCGGCGTCGCTGCGCGGATTCCGCGATCTGATGGCGCTGGCGCAACGGCAGGGTCTCGGGTTCGCGGCGACCGCGGTTCGCGATGCCGACGCTCTACTGGCCAAGACCCAGCTCCAGGCCGGCTAATGGCTCGTAGCAGCTGAATCGTTAGCGATTGAGCGCCTCTTGCGTCTTGCGCGTCGGCGCGCAACTTCGCGGGCCGACTTCGGATGACTTGGGTGATTTCGGATGACGTGCGGGTGGCGGATGTTCGGCGCAACCAGCCGCCGCCTCCGCCGTGGTTTCAGCACCCCACAAACAAGCGTCCGGCTTCCCGATTCCCCAACACGATCCATCGCTGGAGCCTCTATCGAGTCAGTCGATACAAGCCACTAGCGCAATATCACTTCCAGACGTCGATTCACACGATAGTCCGCGTCCGTAGTCCCCAACGACAGCGGTTGCTCGGCGCCGCGCCCTTGTGTACTGATGCGTCCCGCGAGGCTCGGCTGCAGCGCGACGACCGCATTGTAGATGGCCAGCGCACGCTGCGTCGAAAGCACCATGTTGGCTTCGGCACTGCCGCGCTGGTCGGCGTGCCCGACGAAGACGAACTGTTTTCCGGCGAAATCGACTTCCGCGAGCGTGCTCGCCAGGACGTCGATGTTTTTTGCGGTCCATCGATCGAGATGGGTGCTGTTGAACTCGAAGTTCATCGGGATATTGATTGCGCGCTGGTCGATGGGCGATTCGACACGCTGTTCAACACCCGGATCGACACGCGAATCGGGCATGGTTTGGATATTGCCGGAGCCTCCGGATTTGCCTTCTGCGATCTCGACGGAGTGTTGCAGTTTCAGCGGCTTGAAGGCCATGTTGCCCAGGCCGCGTTTTATGTCGGCGGAAGTGACGTTCATCGATCGCTCGTCAATCTGTTTTGCCAACGCTGCGATCCACGGGCTATCGGGATCCAGATTCTTGGCCTCGTGGATATAGCTGAGCGCCTTCTGCGGATCGTTAGTGTGGTACAGCAGTTCGGCATAACGACCGATTGAACGTGCTTGCTCGGTGGGGCCGGTAGCGAGCGCGTAGGCGCTGACATACGCCTCTGCTGCCCGGGCATTGAGTTGGCTCTCACCGAATGCTGCTGCCGCTTCGCCAAGCTCCTGAAAGTATTGATAGGTCGGACACACTGCGACCGCCCGCTCGAGCAACTCGAGAGCCCCGCGTTGATTGTCATCGCCGATCGCCTTGAGCGACTGTGTGTAGTAGCTCTCGGCGAGCGCGCAATCGGTGTCCGCGTTGGCGCACGTTGCCGCGATCATCAACACAACAGCACCAACGATTGGAATTCTCATGAATTGACTTCCCTTGACAAGGTTCGACCCCTTCCTGACACGATGCTTTTTTTATCCTGCTAACCGCCAAATCGAGGCGCGCGCTTTTCGGCGAACGCCTTGAATGCCTCCTTCGCGTCGGCGTGCGCCATCACCTTGACGTGACGCTCCGTTTCTACACCGATGTACGTGCCGAACTCCAGCCGTTCCGCATCGAGGAAGTTGCGCTTCATTTCGCGCAGTGCGTGCGGCGGTGCGGCGGCGAGCCGCGCGGCGAGCGCACCGACTTCATCGCGCAGTCGTGCCGCCTCGAATACACGGCTGACGAGCCCGATGTCGTGTGCCTGTGCCGCGCCGAATTTCTCCGGCAGGAAATACAGTTCGCGCGCTTTCGCGGCGCCGAGAATGCGCGGCAGCGTCCACGGGCCACCCATGTCGCCGGCGGATGCGACGTTCAGAAACGCCGTGTTGAATGTGGCGACGTCGGCAGCGAACCGAAAATCGCACGCGGCCGCCCAGCCGAGACCGGCGCCGGCGCACGCGCCGTTGATCGCGGCAATCGTCACCTGCGGCATTTCATGCAGCAGCACCGGCACACGGAAGTGATGCGCCGAGCTGGCAACGTCGGTTTCGCCGGCCGCGTAGTGTTTGAGATCGGCACCGGGACAGAAGCCGCGCCCCTCGCCGGTGAGCACGACTACGCGCACGTCGGTCCGCTGCGCGATCTCGCTCAGGCAATCGTGCGTTTCGATCAGCATGCGGTTGGTCATGCCGTTCATGCGGTCCGGGCGATTCAGCACCAGCCAGCCGACGCCGTTCGCCGCGTCGAACTTGATCGTCTGCAGTGTCATTTTTCGTCTCCGAGGCGGTGGAACTGTGGCGGGCGTTTTTCGAGCAATGCAGCAGCGCCTTCGCGCGCGTCATCGGCAGTGACAAAACGCCATTGGCTTGCATCGGCCTCCTGGAGCGCCTCGACGTAACCGGTGCCCAGGTGGCGATACAGCAGCCGCTTCGTTTCGGCGATTGCGGCCGGGGACGCAGTTTCCGCTAACCGACGCACGTAGTCGCATGCGGTCGCGAGAAGCTCGTCCGGCGCGACGACGCGCTGCACCAGTCCGCAGCGGTGCGCTTCTTCGGCGTCGATGCGGTCGCTCATCCACAGCAGGTCGAGCGCGCGGCCGACGCCGACCATACGCGGCAGCAGCCAGCTCGACCCGTGTTCGGCAATCAGGCCGCGCTTCAAGAACACGGTCGTGAAGCTTGCGCTCGTTGATGCAATGCGCAGGTCGCTCATCAACGCGAGGATCAACCCACCACCTGCAGCAACGCCGTTGACGGCTGCGATGATGGGCTTCGGTACGTGCAGCAGATAGCTGAAGATGCCAGGCAGCGGATCGGGTTCGCGCGGGCGCGCCGGGGCGGGGGCCGAGGTGACCTGCGCCAGGGTGTTGGCATCGAGTCCCGCACAGAAGCCGCGGCCGTTGCCGGTGATAACAATGCCGACCACACGACGGTCGGCGGCGCACGCGTCGATCGCGGCGCGAATTTCGCGCAGCGTGTCGTACGTGAAAGCGTTGAGTTTTTCGGGGCGATTCAGCCGCAGCACGGCGACCGGATCGACGATTTCGAGCTGAATGTCCTGGTAGCTCACAGCAGGTTGAACCGCATGCCGCAGGCGTAGACCTGGTTGCCGTCGACCGGCGTGCCGCGCGCTCGTGCGGTGGCGAGAATTGCGTTGCGGTCGTGCGTGATGATGTCGAGTCCGCCCAAGCCTTCAGGGCGGTCATCAGTGCACGGCACGAAGCGCACGGTTGCATTGTCGAGTTCAATTCTCGGATGGGTGCCGCCGACGACTGGAAGCTCGGCGATTTCCGCCCAGCGCGCCGCCACGCGGGCAGGATCGTCGGCTTGTACCTCGGCCGCGGCGATCCGCACGACGCGATCGGTGTGTCGCGCCGCTTGCCAGTTTGCGCCGCCGGCGGGCTCCCACGGTCCGTCGACGTCGAGCGCCCCCTGCCCCAATTGTTGGTCGATCTCGAAGAACGAACCCCCCGTGTCTTTCGGGTGCATCTGCATATTGAGGAATTCGTGAGTCTCGAACTGATTGACGATACGCACGCCGAGTTGCTCGACCCGACGTCGACGCGGCGTGTGATCGTCGCACTGCGTGATCACCATGTAGCCGCCCGCGCCGCCGCGCCGTTCGAGGTAACGCCCGCCGGCGGTGCCGTCGCGCGTCGGCGCGACAATTTCGATGAATTGATTGCCGAGCGGCAGCAGCGCGTTCACCAGACCGAAGTGCGCGACTCCCGGATCGCGAAAACACACGTCGATGCCGAACAGTGCACGCAGCTCATCGACCGCAGGTTCGAGCTCAGGGGCCACCAGCGCAATCTGACGCAATCGCAACCACATGATGTCGGCTCCAAAAATAGTACTGGCTCGGGAGTCTATGCCAAGGCAAAAATGCTGGCCATTGAATGAACGCGCAACGACGCAGGATCCACGTATGAGCCGACAGCAGATCATCGCCGAGTTGACGGCACCGGGCGGTGCGTTCGAGACGCGCGAGGCGTCGGTCGTCGGCGTGCCGATGAGGGTCTACGCGAATGCGCCGGTGTCGATGCGCGCGGTGTTCGAATCGACGTCTGCCTATGCCGATCGTGAATTCCTGATCTACGACGACGAGCGCTGGACGTATGCCGACCTGCAGCGCCGCGTGCGCGCGCTTGCGCATCTGTTGCACGAGCGCGGTATCCAAAAAGGCGATCGCGTTGCCATCGGCATGCGCAACTATCCGGAATGGGTGCTGGCGTTCTGGGCCTGCCAATCCATCGGCGCGATCGCGGTGACGCTGAATGCGTGGTGGACCGGCGACGAACTGAACTACGCGTTCGAAGATTCCGCGGCGCGCGCGGCGGTGCTCGACGGCGAGCGCGTCGAACGCATCGCGCCGTATCTGGCGAAGCTGCCGCTCGAGATCGTGCTCGGCGTGCGTGACGCGGTCGGTTCAACGCACGCAGAACCACTCGACGACGCGCTCAGCGCGTATCTGGACCGGGATCGGCTGCCCGACGTCGACGTCGGCCCCGACGATTACTCGACGATCATGTACACCTCCGGCACCACCGGTCGGCCCAAAGGCGCGCTGGCGACGCACCGCAATCACGTCACGAACCTGACGAACACGTTTCTCGGCGGCGCCGTGTCGGCGCGGCTGGCCGGCGCGCTTGCGCAAAATCAGCCGGCGAATCCGCCGCCGCAACCGGTTTCGCTGCAGACGTTTCCGTTCTTCCACATCGGCGGCCTGAGTGGCTTGTACGTGATGACGGCGATGGGGGCGAAAGTGGCGCTGATGTACAAGTGGAGTGCGGATCACGCGCTCGAGCTGGTGCAGCGCGAGCGCGTGTCTTCGATCGCCGGTGTGCCGACGGTGGTGCGCCAGCTGCTCGAACGCGCGAAGGAGCAGAACCTGGCGCTGACGTCGCTGGCCGGCATCGCGTCGGGCGGCGCGCCGGTGCCGCCGGATCTGATCGATACGATCGGCTCGCAGTTCGCCAAACGCGTGGCGCCGGGAAACGGCTACGGACTGACCGAAACGACTTCTGCCGTCATCAGCAACGGCGGCGCCGACTACTTCGCGCGGCCGGACAGTGTCGGCAGGACCGCGCCGGTCGCGCAGGCGCGCGTCGTCGCCGACAACGGTGTCGATGTACCCGACGGCCAGATCGGCGAAATCTGGATCAAAGGGCCGAACGTCGTGTTGGGTTATTGGAACAAACCGGACGCGACGGCCGAGGCATTCACCGACGGCTGGTTTCATACCGGCGACCTCGGCTATCGCGACGAGGAAGGGTTCTATTACGTCGTCGATCGCAAGAAGGACGTCGTGATCCGCGGTGGCGAAAACGTTTACTGCGCCGAAGTCGAAGCGGTGCTGTTCGAGCATCCGGCTGTGCAGGATGTCGCAATCATCGGCCTGCCGCATCGGATGTTGGGCGAGGAGGTCGCCGCGGTGATCGAGCCGCGGCCGGGCCACGTCGTCGATGCAGCGGAGATTGCGGCATTCGTTGCGACGCGGCTCGCGCGATTCAAGGCGCCGACACGGGTATTGCTTTCCGACGGTCCGCTGCCGCGCACGGCAACCGGCAAGGTGCTGAAACGCGAACTGAAGCAGAAATATTCCGCGAGCTGAATTCACCATCCATTTCGACAGGAGACATCGACATGCGCTTACTTACTGTGACTCTTGTGATGCTGCTGGCCGGCTGCGGCGGCCCGATCATCACATTGCCGGGCGGCGCGCTGAAGGGCGAGCCGACCGCAGCTCCGGCGGACTGGTCGGCGCTGGCCGATATCGACACGATTCAGGTCGAGTTCCGCCCGGACGATCCTTACTCGCACAACATCTGGGCAGTCGGCATCGGTCCTGATCTGTACATTGCAACCAGTGCGGACGGCACGCGCTGGACGCCGTTCGTTGCCGCTGACCCCCGTGTGAAGGCGCGCGTCGGTACGGCGCTGTACGATCTGACCGCAAAGCCGGTCACGGATAGTGCGGAGCGGACCCGCGTTGGTGATACCTATCAGAGTAAGTACGATATCGATGCGGACGACAACTGGGTCACCGACGCGATGATATTCAGGCTCGATCGGCGCCCTTAGCGCTCGACGTCCACCCGCTTAAACGGCGCGTCGAGCAACGCGTGCAGCGTTTGGTGAAAGTGCACGATCGCCTGTTCGAAGTGGCCGTACGTGAAGTGTTCGTTGGCGCCGCTGGCAATGCCGTTCTGTATGCCGCGGAGCACGGCGGCGTCTTCCTTGCCGCCGGTGTCTCCGACAAAGGCTGCGTCGCGGGCCGCCTTTGCGTCTGTTCCCGCGTCCGCGCGTTCGCCCTTGTTCGTCAGCCGGTAGGTGTGGAACCGCGTCTGACTGATCGACAGCGGTTCGAGCACCGACATCGTCGTGTGGTTCGACAGCACCGCGAGAATCACGTTGGGAAACAGGTGGTACACGTAGGTCACTAAGCCTGCGATGTTGCGCTCCGCCGGGGGCAGAGCGCGCAGCTTCTCGATGCGTCGGAACGGAAACGTCACGCGGCTGTTGCGGCCGAACGGTTCGACGAGCGTCAGATTGTCGAAGCCGTATGGATAGAACGTCTCTTTGTGCGTCGGCTTGATGTGGTAGCCCTCGAGGTTCGCCTCCATGAACAGCTTCCAGTTGACGTCGGTGACGCTCTCGTTCGTAGCAAAAATGCGCTGATCATCGGTGATCAGATCCGGCAGTCCGTCGAGCGCGCCGACGCCGACGGCCGACGGGGTCTGCGTGACGAACACCAGTCCGCATCGTTCTTCGGCGTGCACCGGCACCAGGCCATGCTCGGCTTTCACGACATCGGGAAAGCCGGTGTCGTGCGGGATGTGCTGCAGGCGGCCGTCGAGGCGGTAGCTCCAGCCGTGGTAGCCGCAGACGAACGCTTTGGCGCAACCGGCCCCGTCCGCCAATCGCATGCCGCGGTGCCGGCACGCGTTGCGGAACGCCCGCACCTGGCCGTCGTCGCCGCGCACGACCACCAGCGGCGTGCCGGCGGCATTGCGTGCGACGTACGCTCCCGTTTCCGGCAGCGCCGCGGATGGACAGAACGGAATGGGCAGGCGACGCAGCAGGTCGATCTCGGCATTCAGGCGCTGTTCCGATCGATAGTTGGCGACCGGCTCGCGCCATGACTCGGTGCCGGTATCGGTTGTCTTGTTGTCGATGTGCTCGAGGACACGCTCCACAACCTGGCGGTCGTTGAGTAGAGCTTCCATCTATTTCTCCTGCGGCTGGGCGGCGGATTCGATCATGTTCCGGGTCTGCCGGAGCTGCAACCGGGATGGAAACTGCGTGCGCCAGGGTATGATCGGGGGCGATGAAGGACGCCAAGCCAGAGCGCACCGATACTGATTTGTTGTTCATCAGTTACGCACGCGCGGACGCGACCACAGTTCTGGTGGACGTTGCCGCATTACAAACGGCGGGTGTCACGGTCTGGTACGACGACGCGATCCCTGGCGGTGTTTTGTGGCGTGAAGAACTCGCACGGCGTATCGCCGGCGCGCGCGGCGTCGTCTGTTTTTTGTCGGCGAACTTCCTGCGCTCGCAGTACTGCATCGCCGAGCTCTCGTTCGCCATCGACGAAACGATTCCGCTGGTATGTGTCTACCTGGAACCGCTGACATTGACGGCGGGACTGCGTATGAGCATCGGCCATCGCCAGGCGCTGCTGCGCTACGCATTGTCTTCGGAAGACTATCTCGAGCGGCTGGTCGCGGCGGTGGGGCACAGCCTGACGCCAGCGGCGGCTGATTCCGTTGAATTGCCGACGACCTACCTGCTGCCCGATTCGTTGTCGATCCGATACGGGCAGCGTAGCTACACGGTTCCGGCGCATTTTGGCGGCCGCTTCCTGGTGGGTCGCAGCCCGGAGTGCCAGTTATTGATCGAATCCAACTTCATCTCGCGGCGCCACGGCTACTTTACGGTTCAGCACGGCGACTTTCGCTACACGGATCAAAGCAGTAACGGCAGCGTCCTGAAGACGACCGACGCGGAAGTGCTGGTCCACGGCGATGCGGTGACGTTGCCGCATACGGGGGAACTACGGCTCGGTGATGTGACGATTGCCTTTGTGATCTTGCGCGGGTCTGCCTAGCATTCCCCCGGTCCGGGTGCTGCCACCGCCGGGATTTTTGTGGCGGTTAGTGCAATGGTTCCTGAAGCAATTCCTTGATCCGGCTTGACATAACCATGTACATTCCGCGCTCGATTTTTAAGGCACGTCGCTGGAAGAGCCCGCCGGGTCCTACTTCAGTGGCGTAACCAAGACTCCGCAACAGGGCAAAACCGTGGCCAGACAAAAAGAGCTCAAGCTGTACCGCAACATCGGCATCATCGCGCACATCGATGCGGGTAAAACAACGACGACCGAGCGGGTGCTCTACTACACGGGCAAAAAGCACCAGATTATCGAGGTGCACGACACCAAGGACGGCAAAGCCAGCACCACGACCGACTACCTCGAACAGGAGCGTAAGCGCGGGATCACGATCCAGAGCGCGGCCGTTTCCACCGAGTGGAAGGGCTATCAGATCAACGTCATCGACACGCCCGGGCACGTCGACTTTACGATTGAAGTGAATCGCAGCCTGCGCGTGCTCGACGGTGCGGTGGTGGTATTCGACGGTGTCGCCGGGGTCGAACCGCAGACCGAAACGAACTGGCGCCTGGCCAACCAGTACAACGTTCCGCGGCTCTGTTACATCAACAAAATGGATCGGATGGGCGCGAACTACGCCCATTGCGTCAAAGGTATTCGCGAGCGGCTGGGTGCCAACGCGCTGTTGTGTCAGATTCCGATCGGCAGCCAGGACGAATTCGTCGGCATGGTCGACCTGGTCGCCGGCTGCGGTTACATCTGGAGTTCCGACGACAAGGACAGCGAATGGGAGACGGTGCCGCTCGACCAGCTGCAGGGCCGGTTCAACTTTTCGGTGCCCACCGATGCCGATTGGATCACGCAGATTCCCAAGCTGCGCCAGGAAATGCTCGAGACCGCGCTGGCATTGGACGACGATGCCTTCATGCAGCTCGTCGAGACCGGCGAATTCGATCCCGCCGTGCTGAAAGCATGTATCCGCAAAGGCTCGGTGACCGGTGCGCTCGTGCCGGTGTTGTGCGGTTCGTCGTTCAAGAACAAGGGCGTTCAGCAGCTGTTGGATGCGGTCATCGACTACTTGCCGTACCCCGGCGAGAACGGTGGCATTTCGCTGGTAGACGTCGACGGTAACGTTGTCGGTGAACAAGTGGTCGCCGACGACGCCCCGTCGCGTGCGCTGGCGTTCAAGGTGATCAACGATCAATTCGGTTCGCTGACTTTCATCCGCGTGTATTCCGGTGTCATCAAGAAAGGTGACTCGCTGATGAACGTCACGCGCAGCAAAAAAGAACGCGTTGGGCGCATCGTCGAGGTGCAGGCCAACGTCACCAAGGACATCGAGGAAGCCCGCGCCGGCGACATCTGTGCGCTGGTCTCGATGCGTGAAACGGAAACCGGCGATTCATTGTGCGATCCCGCGCACCCGGCGCTGCTCGAGCGGATGCGTTTTCCGGACCCCGTCATCAGTGTTGCGATCGAACCCAAAACGCGCGGCGACTCGGACAAGTTGTCGGCGGCGATCTATAAGATGGCAAAGGCCGATCCGTCACTACGCCTGCACGTAGACCATGAGACCGGCCAGACCGTGCTGCGCGGCATGGGCGAGCTGCATCTCGAGGTCACCATCGACCGGATGCGCACCGAACTGGGCGTCGAAGCCACGATGGGCAAGCCGAAGGTCAGCTTCCGTGAAGCGTTCGGCACGCCGGTCGAGCACATCTACACACACAAAAAACAAACCGGCGGCTCCGGTCAATTCGCCGAGGTCAAGGTGTCGTTCGAACCGGGCGAACCGGGATCGGGCATCGAGTTCATCGACGAAGTGGTCGGAGGACGAATTCCGCGTGAGTTCATTCCGTCGGTGGAACACGCCATCCTCACGGAATCGAAAAGCGGCCAGATCTCTGGCTATGAAGTCGTCGACTTCAAAGCCCGCCTGCTCGACGGCAAGTTCCACGAGGTGGATAGCTCGGCGCTCGCGTTCGAAATCGCCGGCCGCGCGTGCTTCCGTGAAGCGCACCGGCTGAGCCGACCCAAGTTGCTCGAGCCGATCATGCGAATCGAAGTGGTGGTCGAATCCACCTACCTCGGCGATGTGATCGGTGATATCAACCGGCGGCGCGGCCAGGTGACGGATCAAGGGCAGAAAGGGCCATCCGCGTTCGTGCAGGGCTTCGTGCCGCTGGCTGAGATGTTCGGCTACATCAACTTCCTGCGATCGGCGACGAGCGGCCGCGGCACGTTCACGATGGAGTTCGATCGCTATTCCGAAGTGCCTTCGGGCCTGGTGGACCAGATCCTGGTGAAGGATGGGCGTTAGCCGCTAGCCGGCGCTGCGTATCGCCGCGCGGTGCGCGGCGATACGGTTCAGTTGCAGACGTCGCCCGGGCAGGGTTTCCAGCGTCGCAGCAGCACATTGGTGTCGCCGGCCTGTTGGGCGATGGGCGACAGGCGCTGACTGCCGAGCCCTTTGAATGGAGCGTATTTGCGCAGCGTCGCCAGGTGCCGCGCGGCGGACTTTTGTTCGGGCTTCATCTACGCTCCTTGGCCAGTACTGCGTGCCGGCCTTGCAGCGTACTCTAGTTTGCGGGGCTCGGTACGTTCATCGCAGGCGGATGACACTGGCGTCTTTGCCCCCGTGATTCCGGCGTCAGCAGCGCTGCGTAATCCACGCCGAGATGCGATCCGCCACGTCGTCGCGGGCGTTGTGCGGCTTTTCGAGATAGTGGTCGCCGATGATGAACTCGAGCGTTTTGTCCGTCGCCCCCAACGCGTCATGTATGCCGCGCGCGTCACTCGGGAACACGCCGGTGTCTGCCATGCTCTGAATGACGAGCGCCGGCACCGTGATACGGGCGAGGTGCGGTGCGCCGCGGCACTGCGAATCACGAAGACTCCACATCGACAGCCACGTTCGTAGCGTATTCGTCAGGCCGATGCCGCGCGGTGAAAAGTTGGCGGTTTTTGGATCGCCGGCGTAACACACGCCGACCGCGCGATTCGATGGATCGAGCGTGCCGTCCATCAGCCGCGGATCCGCCCACGTGCGTTGCAGGATGAACGCGCGATCGAATAAACCGAGCCGTTTCAATTGATCGAGCTGCGACCACACCCAATCGGTGATGCGGTGATTGCGTGTCTCCTGTGCTGCACGATAGCGCGTGATGAATTCGACGGAATACGGAGGACCGTTGTCGGGGTTATACATGTTCAACGACGGGTCGATCAGTGTCGGATCACGTTCGTCGGTCACTGACGGATCCATCCAGGCGGTGAGCACTTCGGGGCGCCCGGCATGGGCGCACAACGACACATAAAGATCGGCCGCAATCAGTTCGTTCACGGCGCTGGGTAGTTTCGTGCCGGGTGTCGCGGTGATGTTCGGTTCGACGGCCTGCGACTGATACGCGCCCATCAGCGAACCGCCGCCGGAGTTGCCGAGAATCACGACGCGCTCAACGCCGGCCGCCTCCTTCAGCCAGCGGACGCCGGCGCCGATGTCGATCAACGCATGTTCGAGAAGGAAAAACGCTTCGTTGCCGCGAAAGCGGGTATTCCAGCCGAGGAATCCATAGCCGCGCCGCGCCATGTATTCGCCGAGATAGTGTTCGCTGAAATCGACGTTGTAGTGCGTTGCGATGAACGCGATCTTCGGGCGACTGCCTTTGGGTCGATGATACAAACCCTGACACGGGAAAAAGCCCGCACCGTTGCGTGGCGCCGTAGGTGACACCAGCGACACGAATTCTCGTTCGATTGCTTGCATAAAAGCTCCTGACCGATCGAATTAAAGGTTGAGTTCGGCGCGCACGATGTTGCGGCCGAGCACCATGTTGCGCAGCTTGCCGTATGCGATGTCACGCGGCAGATACTTCATGCCGCAGTCGGGTGCGACGACGAGACGCTGCGGCGGCAGGTATTGCAGTGCGTCGCGAATACGCTGGGCGATCTGTTCCGGCGTCTCGATCGCTAGATCCCGCAGATCGAGTACGCCGACGTGAATACGCTTCGACGGTAGCAGTTGCAGCAGTTCGAGGTCGACGCGCGGTTGCGCGCATTCCAGCGAAATCTCATCGGCGCGGCATGCATCGAGTTCCTGGCAGAACGCATAACCCTTCGGTTTGTTTGCCACGTGCTTACCGTAGCCGAAGCAGACGTGCAGCGCGGTGGTGCCGGTTGCGCCGCGCAGCGCGCGATCGATCGCTTCGACGGCGTATTCGCGCGCGGCTTCCGGACGCGCCTGCACGTACGGTTCGTCGAGCTGCACGATGTCCACGCCGGCGGCGAACAGATCCTTCATTTCTTCGTTCACGGCAGCAGCGTAGGCGAGCGCGAGGTCGCCGGCTTCGGCGTAGTAGTCGTTCTGTGCCTGCTGCGTCATCGTGAACGGTCCCGGCAGCGTCACCTTGATCGGCTTGTTGGTGCGCGCCTTTAGGTACGCAATGAGCGGCGCTTCGACAGGATGGCGGCGTGCCACCGGTCCGGTCACGCGTGGCACCCAGACGGTGCGTCCGGTTCGGTCGAGCGCTTCGCCGGGATGATCCAGATCGACGCCGGTCAACGCGGTCGCAAATCGATTCGAATAACTCTCGCGCCGCATCTCGCCGTCGGTGACGACATCGACGCCGGCGCGATGCTGATCGAACAGCGCGAGTGCGGTCGCATCGTTCTGGGCTTCGTCGAGATACTCCGGTGTCACGCGCCATAGCTCTTGCGCTCGCACACGCGCCGGCAAGCGTTCGTCCAATCGTTTGCGGTCGATCAGCCAGTCCGGCTGGGCGTAGCTGCCGACCAGCATCGCCGGCAGCGGCGGTAGCGTTTTCAAGGAGTTGTCGCCTCGTAGGTAGTGAGGTTATCGCGCATCCGGATGGCGACCTTCAGGAACGTGTCGAGATCGCGCTGGGCAATGCCTCGTGTCGCGATTGCATTCACATGTGCGGCGTAGTGCAGCAGTTTTGGTTTCAGGCGCCTTGCCTTAGCCGTCAGGAAAACGTTGATCCGGCGCTTGTCTTCGGTGTCACGGCGTTTGCGGATCAGTCGGGCGCGATGCATCGAGTCGAGCATCAATACCGTGGATGACTCGGTGAGATTGGCTTCGTCGGCGAGTTCACGTTGCGACATACCTTCGCGTTCCCACAATACGCGCAGCAGATACCAGAAACCGTTCGACAGATCATGCTTGCCGATCTGCCGCTGCAGCATACGGTCGAATGCGCGATGGGTGGCGCGCGTCTGATAGCCGTGGCTTTTGAGCGGGTCCGTGTCGAACTGCTGCGCCGTCACGATGGTCAGTCCGGCCGGCGCATTGCGTAAATTGCCGCGACGTGGGTGTAGTCGTTGTAACCGAGGCGCGCGACCTGTGCGAGCGCGATCGAGTCGACGCGTCCGTCGATGATCAGCGCATCGTCGATGTACACCCCGATCACTTCGCCGAGCACCAGATGGCTCGTACGGCCGTCGCGGGCGGCGGGCAGCGTGATCACGTCGAACACCCGGCACTCGAGCGCCGCGCGCGCTTCACCGACCCGCGGCGGACGCACGTTGCGCGACACAACCGCCGTCAATCCCGCGGCAGTGAATTCGTTTTCGCCATACGGCAGTTCGCGCGATGTTTCGTTCATGGGTATCGCCAGATCGGCGGAGACGATGCTCGCGGTGAATTCGGGTACGTCGCGAACATTGCGCAACGTGTCTTTGGCATTCGTCCCGGAATCGGCGCCCCCGGGACGCGCGTTCGGTGCGAAGCCGACGATTGGCGGATCCGATGAGAACGCATTGAAATACGAGTACGGTGCCAGATTGATCCGACCTTGCCGGTCGATGGTGGTGATCCAGCCGATCGGCCGTGGCGCCACAAGCGCGTTGAGGGGATTGAATTTCAACGGCGCGGGCTTGGGATCGATGCGCGGATCGTAGTGCACTGTTATTGCTCCAGCAGCCCCATCGAGCGCAGCAGAACATCGAGGCGACGTTCCAGATCCGGCGTCGCAGGGACCATCGGCAGTCGATGTTCATTGGTCGGAATGATGCCGAGACGCTTTGCCATGTATTTGATCGGGATCGGATTGGTATCCCAGAACACCGCACGATTCAGCTCGAGCAGTTCGAAGTGGGCGCGGCGGCCGGCGTTGAGATCGCCGGCCGCCGTGGTTTCGTAGAGGCGCGCGACCGGACCGGGTACCAGATTGCCGACGGCGTTCATCAGTCCGCACGCGCCCAGCGCCAGCATCGGGAAGCTGAGTTCCTCGAGCCCGACGAAGATTCGAAAGTCCGGCCCGAGCCGTGCGAGGCAATCCGACACGAACGCGAGATCGGTCGATGCGTGCTTCATGCCCACGAGATGCGGCACGCGTTCGGCGATCGCAACCAGTGTCGACAGCTCGACGTTTACTGCCGCGCGCACCGGGATGTGATAGATCATCAGCGGTACATCGCTGCGAGCGCCGAGCGCCGCGTAATACTCGACCAGACCGCGCTGCGGCGGACGAATGTAGTAAGGGGTGACGATCAGGAGCGCGTCAACCCCGGCCTTTGCCGCGAAATCGGTCAGCGAGATCGTTTCAGAGAACGACTGTGAACCCGTTGCCGCGACGATCTGCGTGCGCCCCTTTGCGACTTCGATTGCGAGTTGCACCAGGCGATTGCGTTCATCGACCGTCAATGTGCTCGGCTCGGCCGAAGTACCGTTGACCAGTACCCCGTGACCGCCCTGCGCGATGTGCCGCTCGATGAGTGTCGCGTACGTGTCGTAGTCGACCGCGCCGCCGCGAAACGGCGTGATCAACGGGGTAATCGATCCGCACAGCGCGGCTTTGTCGAGCGTGATCATCGTTCGTATTCGTTCACGGGCTCATTTAGGTTCGATTGGTCGCGAAGCCTGCGTCGGTACCGAGGATGCGGCCGGGCTGATCGAGACTTTCCTGCCACAACAGCGACTCCATGTAGATGTTCAGCGGTTGATCCTGGATCGTCAGCTCGTACACCGGCGAAGCGTCGTACGACGCATGATTGTGTACGGCCCAACCCGGGGCTGAGACCATCAGATCGCCGGCCGACCATTCGTAGCGTTTGCCTTCCACGCGACTGTAGCCCGAGCCGTGGAAGTAGTAGTTGATCGCCGACGACACGTGGCGGTGCGGCCGATCGACGATGCTCGGCGGGCGGATTGTCATCGTCGCAAAAAAGTTCGGCGTGGTGCCGTTGAAGCGATCGGTCTTGGTGTTGTACAGCAGATACAGGCGCCGGCCGACGTAGCTGCTGCCGAGCGCTTCGAGCTTGTCGAGATTCGACTTCACGGTTTGCCACGGCCAGTGCAGCACGTGTGAGGGTACCGCGGGCGGATTGATCAGCGTTTCGTACGGCATCAGCGCCGCGCCGTCGTCACCGATCTGAAATGTCGGCAGGTGTTGCACCGTTTGGGGCGCGGCGGGCTCCGTCTGACGAACCGGTTGAGGGTCCTCTTCGACCAGATGTACACGCATCATCTCGAGCAGCGCAGCGTTGGAATACGTCAGGCGCGCGTGCAGTTGCTTCGAATCGTTGGTGTGGCGATAAGTCGCGTACGACGGGTGATTCCATACGTCGTACTGCTCGAATCCGATGTGGCGGTCGCCGACGAACGTGGCACCGCGGCCGCGAATACAGAAGTTCACCTGCGTGGAGTTGTGGCGGATCGGCACTGTCTCTTCTCCCGGCTTAAGCACCTCCAGCGCTACCTGCACACCCGGGGTCAGCCCGCGTCCCGGATCGGGCGCGTTCGGGTGGACGAACAGCGCGGTGCGCCGGCCATTGGCGGGACGGGGCAGATCGGCGAGCCGTTCGATTTCACGATCGATCACTGCGCTTTTGATGAGAACGGGCGGCCAGTCGTGCGCCGGCTTCGCGCGTTCGGGATTGCAGACCGACGGCGTCGCGCCATCGACGATTATTGCGTCGGGTCGATTCATGTCGAAGTCCTCATCTTCTGCGCGGGGCCATTGTAGCCATCGTCGAAAATCGACGGCACTGGCGGCGCGATGCGCAGGCAGTTCACCAGCAACGCATGGGTCGTGTAGCGCGCCATCACCATCATCACGGCGACGGCGTTTGCGTGTCCGAGTGCGTCGACTACCGCATCAAGCTGCGGCGTGACATCGCGGCCGTCGTCGTTCACTGCGTCAATGACGAACCGCTGCACCGTGCGCTCGATATCGGTGAGGTGCGTTGTATCCGGCGCAAGACGTTCGACCTGTTCCACCCAGTCGCGACCGAAGCCGAGGTTGAGGCTCAGACGCTCATGCTGATTGCGTTCGTACGCGACGCCTTTCATCACCGACACGGTCAGCGCAATCAGCTCGACTATGCGCGTGTCCAGCGCGCCCTTCGCGGCATCGGTGAACTCGATGAATGCGTGCAACGCCGCTTCCTGATGTGCGGTGCGTGCGAAAAACTCGCCGAGATAGCCGAGCCGTTCGTATTTCGGTCGCAGCAGCGCGGCGATCGAGGCGGGAAGTTCATCGAATTGGAGCTTGGGTATTTTTTCGGTCAACGCGAGGGCTCGCTGCGAGGGTGCGGTTGAAATGCTTTGGTATAAAAGTATTATCGGTCGACCTGGCGGCGTCAATCGGGCGACGAAACATGAGCAGCGAGTTGAATCTCGTGTGGCCGGCTGAAGGCAACACGCGGATTCCGTATCAGATCTACTCCGATCCGAACATTTTTGAACGGGAGATGGAACGGATCTTTCGCGGCGTGGGTTGGGCGTACGTCGGCCTCGAAGTCGAAATTCCGAAGCCCGGCGACTTCAAGGTGACGCGGATCGGCAACACGTCGGTCGTCGTCACGCGCGACGAGCTCGGCACGATCCGCGGTTTCGTCAATCGCTGCGCACACCGCGGCGTCAAGGTCTGTCGGCACGAATTCGGCAACACGCGCTTTTTCGTGTGCCCGTATCACCAGTGGTCGTACGACGCGACCGGGGCGCTGCGCGGCGTGCCGTTCATCAACGGCGTCAATCAGCTGGGCGGCATGCCCGACGATTTCGAGCGCGGTGACTACACATTGCCGCGGCTCGTGACGTGCACGCGCAACGGGGTGATCTTCGCGTCGTTCCGTGAAGATACGCAGCCGCTCGCCGAATATCTCGGCGAGGTCAACACTCGCTACTTCGACCGCGTGTTCGATGGCCGCGGCCTTAAGTTGCTCGGGTATTCGCGGCAGCTGATTCCGGGCAACTGGAAGCTGATGTTCGAGAACATCAAGGATCCCTATCACGCATCGCTGCTGCACGTGTTCCTGGTGACGTTCGGCCTGTTCCGCGCCGATCAGAAGTCGCAGGTACGCATGGACCCGACCGGCCGTCACGCGCTGCTGATTTCGCAGCGCGGTGCGGCAAACGCGAACGCCGCGACACGCGACATCGCCAATCTGCGTGAAGATTTCGTGCTGCGGGACAAGCGACTGCTCGATCCGGTCAAAGAGTTCCCCGACGATGCCACGGTGGTGATGCAGACGATCTGGCCGAACCTGATCGTGCAGCAGCAGTCGAATACGCTCGCGCTGCGGCAGATTCAGCCGCGCGATCCAGGCTCGTTCGAACTGCATTGGACGTTTTTCGGTTACGCCGACGACGACGCAGCGATGACGACGCGGCGGCTGCGGCAGGCGAATCTGATGAGTGCGGCGGGTCTCGTCTCCGGAGACGACAGCGAAGTCATCAAGTTGACGCAGGACGGCGTGCGGCTGCATCCGGACGATGCCGGTGTGCTGCTGATGGGCGGCCGCGACACGAACGACACGCCGCACATGGTCACGGAAGTCGCCTTGCGCGCGTTCTATTCGCACTACCGCGCTGTGATGGGTTTCTGAGGATGGCTGTTGACGTTGCACTGCAGTTCGAAGTCGAGAACCTGTATGCGCGTTATGCGTCGTTGCTCGACGACGGCCCCCTGCGTGATTGGCCTGAACTTTTCGCGGAAGATTGCCTCTACCTGCTGATTCCCCGTGACAACTACGATCGCGGCCTGCCGCTGGCGATCATTCGTTGTGAGAGCCGGGGCATGCTGGTGGATCGTATCCGCGCGACGCAGGAGACGATCATGCACGAGCCGCGTTATCTGCGGCATCACGTCACGAACGTGCGGGTTACGAACGTCGACGGCCAGCGGCTCGGGGTGAATGCCCACTACAGCGTGATCGAAGTGTTGCCCGACGCGCTACCGCGAATACTCAGCGTCGGCCGCTACATCGACGTGCTCCAACGACGTCGCGATGGCGCGCTGGAGTTCGTCGAGAAGCGCTGCGTCTACGACTCTGTGCTGGTACC
>Ga0209254_10001767_pt1 | contig 19506 bp, 16 predicted proteins | sample FrelakmetDIP11DI_FD_187148 | JGI IMG/M metagenome (GOLD analysis project Ga0209254, IMG submission 187148) | Freshwater lake sediment microbial communities from the University of Notre Dame, USA, for methane emissions studies - DIP11 DI (SPAdes)... | ecosystem: Environmental > Aquatic >...
GCCGGCGCCGGCATGAACTACGACCTCGTGATCTGCGGCGTCGGCGGCCAGGGCGTGCTTTCCATCGCCTGGGTCATCGACCAGGCGGCCGTCGAAGCCGGCTTCCACATCAAGCAGCCCGAAGTGCACGGGATGGCGCAACGCGGCGGCGCGGTGTCGGCATTCGTGCGCATGGCCGACGAACCGATCGCCAGCGATCTCGTCGCCGACGGCACCGCCGCCATGGTGCTGTCGGCCGAGCCGATGGAGAGCCTGCGCTACGCGAAGATGCTCCGTCCCGACGGCTGGGTGGTCACCGATGTCACGCCGCTGAAGAACGTCGCCGGCTATCCCGACACCGACCGGCTCTTCGACGTGCTGTTCTCCGTTGCGCACCTGGTCGTGGTCGACGCCGGCGCGCTGGCGCGCCGTGCGGGCATGGTGAAGGCGAACAACATGGCCATGCTCGGCGCCGCCGCGTCGCTGCTGCCGCTGCCGGCGGCGCTGCTCGAGAAGCACCTGCGGGCCCTGTTCGCCACCAAGGGCGAGCGCATGGCCAGGACCAACGTCGACGCGTTCCGCATGGGCGATGCCGCGGGCCGTTTCGCCACCGCCCTGCTCGCCGGCGGCGTGCCGGCCGGCATCGTCGCGCGCGTCGTGCCGCGGCTCGACTTCGAGCCCCGCCCCGTGGCCGAGCCAGTCACGGCGCAGTGGCTGCGCCGGCTGCGCGAGCCGGATGCGGCAACCTTTGCTGCGCGCCTCTTCGCCGCCGGCGACACCGTGGCTCTGGCCGACGGCCTGGCGGCGCTGTCCCACTGAGCTCCGGGCCGATTCGCCGGCGCCGGCAGGCAGCCTGCGCCGTCGCGAGGCCGGTGCAATCCGGCCCTGAAGGCGCGGCAGCGAACGCTCCGGCGACGCCCTAACATCCGCCCCGGAACCGAACCATGGTCTTCGACGAGCGCCCGTCCCCGGCCCGCGTCAGCGCCGCCGCCGCAGCCAAGCTGCCCCGCGCGGTGCTGCTCGCGCTGATCGTCGCCTACATCGTCAGCGGTCTGTTCGGCCGCGATCCGTGGCAGGAGGACGACGCCACCGGCTTCGGCATCATGTGGACGATGGCGCGCTCCGGCGAGTGGCTTCTGCCCGCCGTGGCCGGCGAGCTGGTCGCCGCCGAAGGGCCGCTCGCCTTCTGGGTGGGCGCCGCGTCGATCGCCCTGCTGGGCGACGCGCTCGGCGACCTCACCGCGGCGCGACTGCCGACGGTCTTGTGGTTCTTCTTCGCCACCGCCGCGTTGTGGTACGCGACCCTGCGTCTTGCGCGCCGCGAAGAGGCGCAGCCGGTCGCGTTCGCCTTCGGCGGCGAAGCCACCGCGCGCGATTACGGGCGCATGCTGGCCGACGTGGCGGTGCTGCTGATGCTCGGCACCATCGGCCCGGTCGTCACCCTGCACGAGACGACGAGCGAGCCGGCGGCGTTTGCGCTGGCCTGCCTCGCGATCTACGGCCTCGCGCTGTCGCTCGAGCGGTCGTTCTCCGGCGCGGCGCTGACCGGCGCCGCCCTTGGCCTGCTGGTGCTGACGCGCGGCCCGCAACCGGCGCTCTGGCTGGCAGCGGCCGCACTGCCGCTGGTGGCGTGCTCGCAGGCGGCGCCCGTGCGCCTGCGCGCCGCCGTGGTGCTCCTGCTTGCCGGCACCGCCGTGGTCGGCGCCTGGATGTTCGCCGTCCTCTCCCGCCACGCCGCGGCGGGAAGCGACTATCTGCTGCAGTGGGCTGCCGCCAGCCTGCGCGGCTTCGCCTGGCCGGGCACGGAAACACTCATGTGGCTGCTGCGCACGGCTCCCTGGCACACCTGGCCCCTCTGGCCGCTCGCCGCCTGGGCGCTGTACGCGTGGCGCCACGGCATCGGCCGCCCCCACATCGCGATCGGCGCACTGCTGCTGGCCACCCACGTCGCCGGCCTGTTGACCACGCACACGCCGAGCGCCGCCGACCTCGTCTACATCGTTGCGCCGCTGGTGCTGCTGGCCGCCTTCGGGACCGTGGCGCTGCGCCGCGCCGCGGAGAACGTGATCGACTGGTTCGCGATCACCGCTTTCTGCCTCTTCGCCCTGGCGCTGTGGGCCTACTTCTTCGCCATGCATGCCGGCGTCCCGCCGAAGATGAACTACTCCGTGCTGCGCCTGACGGCCGGCTACGTGCCGCCGCTGGACTGGGCCCGGGTGCTGATCGCCGCCGCGGCCACCGGCTTCGGGCTCGCGCTGGTTACCTGGCGCGTGCGCCAGCCGTCGGGCGCGCTTTGGCGCGGGCCGGCGCTGGCGGCAACGGGGCTGGTCACCCTGTGGGTGGCGTTCTCTTCGCTCTTCCTCGGCGCGGTCGATCACCGCCGCTCGTTCGCCCCGGTGGCGAGGGCGGCGGCGGCCGAGATCGCCCGCACCGGCCGGATCGACGACTGCGTGCTCGCCCAGCACCTGCGGCCGTCGCACCGCGCCGTCTTCGCCTTCCACGGTGCTATCCGCTTCGGCTCCGGCGAAGGCGGCGCCTGTGCATTCGCCCTGCATCGCGACCTCACCGGATCGTTGCTCGACGACAGCCTGCCGCCGGGCCAATGGACGCAGATCTGGCAGGGCCACCGCCCCGGCCGGTCCGACGAACTGATCCGCCTGTACCGTCGCGCCGGCGACTGAGCGACGGCGCGTCCGTGGCCTCGTCGACCGCCGCAGCGCCCCCGCCCGATACAGCAGGCGCGCTGCTTGCGCTCGCCTGGCCGATCCTGGTCGCGCAGGTCGCCGTCATCGGCCTCGGCGTGATCGACACCGTCATGGCCGGCCGGCTGTCGGCCACCGACCTGGCCGGGGTGGCGCTCGGAAGCAGCATCTACGCCACCGTGTTCGTCGGTTTCATGGCCACGCTGCAGGCGCTCACGCCCATCGCCGGCCATCACTTCGGTGCACGCCGGTTTCACGAAATCGGCATCGATGTCGGCCAGACGCTCTGGCTGGCGCTGTTTGTGACGGTGATCGCCCTGCCCCCGCTGCTGTTCAACCCGCTCTGGCTGCGCCTCGTCGGCGCGGAGACCGAGGTGGCGCGGATCTCGTCCGTTTACCTGTGGGCGGTTGCCGCCGGACTGCCGGCGGCGTTTGCCTCGCGCGCCTTCATCGGCCTGAATGCCGCCGTGTCGCGCCCGACCGTGACCATGCTGATCAACCTCGTTGCCCTGGCCGCCAAGGTTCCCCTGAACCTGGTCTTCATCCATGGTGCCGGCCCGTTGCCGGCGATGGGCGGCGCGGGCTGCGGCATGGCCACGGCATGGATCATGTGGCTGATGCTGCTTGCCCACTGGCTGCTCTGGCGGCTCGATCCGTTCTATCGGCGCTTTCACGCGCCGCGCGCTGCCCGTCGCGGACCGCTCTGGCCCCGGCAGCGCGAGCTGCTGCGCCTTGGCCTGCCCAGCGGCGGCGCCCTGCTGATCGAGATCAGCTCGTTCACCTTCATCGCCCTGCTGCTCGCACGTTTCGGCGCCACCACCGTGGCCGGGCACCAGATCGTCGCGAACGTGATTGCCCTGCTGTTCATGCTGCCGCTGTCGTACGGCATCGCCAGCAGCGTGCTGGTGGCGCAGGCGCTCGGCGCCGGTCGCCCGATCACCGCGCGTCGCGCCGGACGGCGCGGATACCGCATCGCCGTGGCGAGCGCGGCGGTGCTGGCGGTCGTCGTGTACCTGCTGCGCGAGCCGCTGGTGGCGCAGTTCACCCGCGATCCGCAGGTGGCGTCGGTGGCGCTCGGCCTGTTCGGGCTGGCGATGCTGTTCCACTTCTTCGATGCCGTGCAGGGCGTGTCCACCTTCATCCTGCGCGGCTACAAGGTCGCCCTCGCGCCGATGCTGATCCACAGCGTGTCGCTGTGGGCGATCGGGCTGGCCGGCGGCTTCTGGCTGGCCTATCACCCGCCGCAACGATGGCCCCTCGGTCCCGCGGCGAGCTTCTGGATCGCGGCTGCCGTCGGCCTGGCGATCGCCGGCGTCGCGCTGACCTGGCTGGCGAGCTTCGTCGCCCGCAGCCGCATCGAGAACGGCGCGGCATCCGGCAATCCGCCGGGCTGGCCCGGCTAAGTAAGTGCGATTGATCGCGCGCAATGCCCGGCCGCACGTTGTGAGTAAGGTGGTTTCGCGTTCTCGGGATCCTCGCCGTGCGAGGCGCCAATCTTCTCGCCCCGCCGACCGCGGCGAACATGCACGCGGGCGTTGATCTGGATGCCCGATCCGGGTCGAACGAAGGGAGAGAGAATCATGAGAAGACACCGCGCACTGCACCTGACAATGCGGGTCGCCGTCTGCCTCGGTGCGATCCTTGCCGCCGGGTGCGGCGGCGGAGGCGACGATGCCCCGCCACCGCCGGAACTGCTGCAGATCAGCGCCGGCAATCAGGTCGCCGTTGCACGCGCGACCGCAATCAATTTCGCCAGCCTGGACAGCGTGCGTGATCTGCCGGTTGCCAGTTCGTCCGGTGCGGCGCAGGCCAGCGCCGTCGCCGGATTGACGAAGCATGCGCTCGGCAAGGCGGTCGCCACCGCCCGCGCCGCGGCCAGGGTGGAGCCGCTCGCCGTCATTTCGAGCACGGAGAACTGCGCCGTGAGCGGTTCGATCGCCGTCACCCTCGACGACCGCGACAACAACGAAACACCGTCGAGCGGCGATCTGCTGACCGTGGCGTTCAACGATTGTCGCGACAGCGCGTCGTCGATGATCAAGGGCAGCGTCGCCCTCAACATCGCGAGCTATTCGGCGCAGGCATTAGGCGGCGTGTTGACCTTCGGCCAACTGACGCTCGCCGACGAAGACGGCTTGGTTGCAATGAACGGGCAAGCGAGTTTCGAATACACCACGAGCCTCGAACCGTCCTTGACAGCGACGACGCGCGTCACCCTGACCGTGGCCGCCGCCGGCCTGGTCGCCAAAATCTCGATCCCGGGTTACAGCGAAAGCCTGACGCACGATCCTGGCTTCAGCGCGGTCTGGACGGACGTCGCGCCGTTGGCCCAGCCGGGGTACTCAACCGCGACGCTGAGCGGCAAGGTGCATGTCGCGTCGCTCGGCGGCAAAATGATCCTGGCGACCGATCCGCCCGTGCACAATTGGTCGGCTGAAGATTTTCCGGACAGCGGCAGGGTTCTGATCACCGGCGACCAGTCGAGGCTGCAGCTGACCGTGTTGAACACCACGACTGCCCGGCTCGAACTCGACGCCAACAACGACGGGGCGTTCGAATCGACGCGTGACATCCCCTGGACGGAGCTGCTGCCGTTCTGACGAACCGGTGATGCCGCGCGCCTCTAGGCGCGCCGGTGTGTCGCGGCGCCCGGTGCAAGTCGTGGCGGCGCGTCCAGCATTCCGCGGTAGGCGAAGAAGGCTGGCACGCCCGACCGATCAGACCGGGCGCAGCCGGCCATCGATCAATCGCAGCACCCGATCGCACTTGCCGGCCAGTTCCGGGTCGTGGGTGACGATCACGATCGCCGTGCCCCGGCTGCGGGCGAGGGAGACGAACACGTCGAACACCGCCCGCGCGGTGTCGCGGTCGAGGTTGCCCGTCGGCTCGTCGGCGAGCACGCAGTCCGGGCGGGTGACGATCGCGCGCGCGATCGCGGTGCGCTGGCGTTCGCCACCGGAGAGTTCCGCCGGATGGTGGTCGAGCCGCCCGCCGAGTCCGACCGCGCCCAGCGCCCCGGCCGCCTGCTCGCGCGCCCGCGGCAGCGGCACTCGACGGATGGCGAGCGGCATCGCCACGTTGTCGAGCGCGGTGAACTCCGGCAGCAGGTGATGAAACTGGTAGACGAAGCCGAGCGCGCGGTTGCGCAGTTCGCCGCGCTGCTCGTCGGACAGCTTCGCGAGATCGCTGCCGGCCACCTCCACCGAGCCGGCATCGAGGTCGTCGAGCCCGCCGAGGCAATGCAGCAGGGTGCTCTTGCCGGAGCCCGAAGCGCCGACCACGGCGACGATCTCACCGGCGGCCAGACGAAAGTCCGTGCCCTTGAGCACCTCGACCGCCAGGCCGCCTTCCCGGTAGGCCTTGAACACGCCGCGGGCCGAGATGACCTCAGCCATCCTTCATCCCATCCCCTGCCCTTTCGCCTGCCCTCGCGAGGCAGGGGAAGGGGTCGGCGGCTGCGCGGCTAGTCATATCGCAGCGCCTCGGCCGGCCGTGTGCGCGAAGCGCGCCAGCTCGGATACAGCGTGGCCGCCAGCGAAAGCACCAGCGAGATCACCGTGATCGGCACGATGTCGGAGGCGCGCGGGTCCGACGGCAGGCTGCTGATGAAATAGATCTCGCGCGGCAGGAACTGCACGTTCATCAGCCGCTCGATCGCCGGCACGATCACGTCGAGGTGGTTGGCGAGCAGCAGCCCGCCGCCAACGCCAATCAGCGTGCCGAAGACCCCGATCAGCGCGCCCTGCACGATGAACACCGCCATGACGCTGCGCGGGCTGGCGCCGAGCGTGCGCAGGATGGCGATGTCGGCCTGCTTCTCGGTCACCGTCATCACCAGCGTGGAGACGAGGTTGAACGCCGCCACGGCGACGATCAGCGCCAGGATGATGAACATCATCCGCTTCTCGGCACGCACGGCGGCGAAGTAGGTCGGGTTCTGCCGCGACCAGTCGCGCACCAGCAGGCCGGGCGGAAGCTCGGCAGCCAGTTCCGCCGCCACCTGCGGCGCGCGCTCGGCGTCCACCAGGCGCAGGCGCACGCCGCTCGGCCCCTCCGCGCGATAGAGCCGCTGCGCATCGCCGAGGTGGATCATCGCCAGCGTGCTGTCGAACTCGAAGTGGCCGGAGGCGAACGTGCCGCTGACGGTGAACTGACGCAGCCGCGGCACCACGCCGGCCGGCGTGACGTTGCCCTGCGGCGAGATCAGCGTGACCTTGTCGCCGACGCTCACCCGCAGCGCACGCGCGAGATCGACGCCGAGTATGACGTTGAACTGTCCGTCAGCCAGGGTGTCGATCGCGCCGCCGCTGACTTTTCGCGCGATGTCGGAAACGGCCGGTTCGAGCAACGGGTCGACGCCGCGCACCAGCGCGCCGCGGACGACATCGCCCTGCGCGAACATGCCTTGCGCGTTGACGTACGGCGCCGCGGCCGTCACCTCGGGGTGTCGCTTCGCCTGCGCCATGACGGCCGGCGCATCGGCCACCTGGCCGCCGTAGCCGGCGATCTCGACGTGCGACACCGCCGCCAGCATCCGCTCGCGCACCTCCTTGACGAAGCCGTTCATCACGGAGAGCACGACGATCAACGCCGCCACGCCGAGCGCGATGCCGGCCATCGACACCGCCGAGATGAACGAGATGAACGCGTTGCGCCGGCGCGCGCGGCGTCCGGCGCGCGTGTAGCGCAGGCCGATGCGGACTTCGTAGGGAAGATTCAAGGGGGGGCCAAGGCGGAGGGCGAAGCGATTCTATCGAAGGGCAGGCCTCGACCCGCAACCTAGAATGGGCGCCCATGCGTTGGACGGTCGTCATACCCGGGGCGCTGCTGCCCTCACCCATCGCCGCCGACGTGCTTGCCGGCGCGGCTTTGCCGTGGCTCGCCCCAATGCTGGCGCGGACGCGGGCGGAGCCAGAAATCACTGTCGAATCAAACGGCGCGCCGCATCTGGCCTGGCTTTGGCGACAATTCGGCGGCACCGGCGAACCAACCACTGCGCCTTATGCGCTGCGCGCTCTGGATGCCGATGCCGACCCCGGCGCGCAGTGCTGGCATATCGATCCGGTGCACTTCGCGTTTGCCCGCGATCACCTGCTGGTCGCACCGCTCGACGGCGCGCCGGCGCCCGACGAGGAAGCGGTGCTGGCCCGGCACCTGGTCGCCGCGCTGCACGAGCTCGCCGCCGGCGCCGCGCCGAACCTGCATCGATATCTCGGCCACTGGCTGCTGACGCTCGCACGGCCGTGGTCGATGCAGGCCACGCCGCTCGATGGCGCGCTCGGCCAGCCGGCGCACGAACACTGGCCGCAGGGCGCCGACGCGGCGGCCTGGCGCCGGCTGCTGACCGAAGTGCAGATGCGCTGGCACGAGGAACAGCTGAACGACGCGCGCGAGGCACGCGGCCAGCGCGCCGTCAACGCCCTTTGGCTGCACGGCGGCGGCGCCTGGGCTGCCCTGCCGGCGCGGCCGTTTGCCGCGGCGAGCGGCGACGATCCGGTGCTGCGCGGCTGGGCGCTCGCCTCCGGCCTGCCGCGCGAGGCGCTGCACGATGAAGGCACGGTCGCGCCGGCCCGCGGCGACGCCGTATCGATCCGCCGTGACCTGCTGGTGCCGGCGCAGTTCGAGGCATGGGATCAGTGGCGCGAGCACCTCGCGCAGCTGGAGGTGGCCCTGCGCGACCTGCACGGGGACTGCTTCGCCGCCGGCTACGACGAAGTTGCGCTCGTGCTATGCGGGCGACGGCAGGTGCGCGTCGCCCGTTTGCGCCGCGGCGATGGCTGGCGGCTGTGGCGTCGCACGCCGCTGGCGCCGTTGCTTGCGGAAGCGCAATGACGGCCGAACTGGTCCGCCGCCTCTTCGACGCCGATGCCGCGCGCCGGCTGGCGGCCGAGGGCATCGCGCGACCGCTGGCGCGTGTGCTCGCCGCGCGCGGCGTCGCCGGCGTGCGCGAACTCGAACTGCCGGCGCGCGACCTGATCCCGCCGCTGCAGCTGTCGCATGTGTCCGACGCGGCCCGGCTGCTCGCCGACCGCATCGAGGTCGGCGCCCGGCTGCTGATCGTCGCCGACTACGACTGCGACGGCGCCACCGCCTGCGCGGTTGGCCTGCGCGGCCTGCGCGCGATGGGCGCGCGGGTCGATTTCCTGGTGCCCAACCGCTTCGAGTACGGCTACGGGCTGACGCCGGAGATCGTCGATCTCGCTGCCGCCGCGCCCTCCGGCCGCCCGAGCCTCCTGATCACGGTGGACAACGGCATCGCCAGCGTGGCGGGTGCGGCGCGCGCGCGCGAACTCGGCATCGAGGTGCTGATCACCGACCATCACCTGCCGGGCGAGCGGCTGCCGGACGCGGCGGTGATCGTCAATCCCAACCAGCGCGGCTGCGGTTTTCCGAGCAAGAACCTGGCCGGCGTCGGCGTGATGTTCTACGTGCTGCTGGCGCTGCGCGCCGAACTGCGCGCGCGCGGCCGCACCACGGAGGCGACGCAGCCGCGGCTGAACACGCTGCTCGACCTCGTTGCGCTGGGCACCGTGGCCGACGTGGTGCCGCTCGACCGCAACAACCGCATCCTCGTCGCCGGCGGGCTCGACCGCATCCGCAACGGGCAGGCGCAGGCGGGCATCGCAGCGCTGTTCCAGGTGGCCGGCCGCAGCGTGCGCACGGCGCGCGCCGCCGACCTCGGCTTCGCGGTCGGGCCGCGCATCAATGCGGCCGGGCGCCTGACCGACATGACGGTGGGCATCGAGTGCCTGACCACCGACGATCCCGACCGCGCGCTCGAACTGGCGCGGCAACTCGACGAACTGAACCGCGAGCGGCGTTCGATCGAGGCCGGGATGCAGTTCGACGCGCTCGCCGGGCTCGATGACGCCGACCTGGGCGGCCGCCGCACGATCACGCTGTTCAACGAAGGCTGGCACCAGGGCGTGGTCGGGCTGGTGGCGTCGCGCGTGAAGGAGCGCCACCACCGGCCGACGATTGCTTTCGCCCGCGCCGACGAGCGATCGCTGCGCGGCTCCGGCCGCTCGATCGAAGGCGTGCACCTGCGCGACGTGCTCGACCTGGTGACCAAGGCGGCTCCGGCGATGATCGAAAAGTTCGGCGGTCACGCGATGGCCGCGGGCCTGACGCTCGCCGCCGAGCACTACGAGGGCTTCGCGCAGGCGTTCGAGGCGGCCACGCGGGCCAGTGCCGACGCGGAACTGTTCGCCCGCCGCATCGCCACCGACGGTGCGCTGCTGCCGGCCGAGATCAGTCTGGCGCTGACCGAGGCAATCGACCGCCAGATCTGGGGTCAGGGCTTCGCGCCGCCGCTTTTCGACAACGAATTCGCGGTGCTCGAGCAGCGGCTGGTCAAGGACGTGCACCTGAAACTGACGCTCGAACTGGAAGGCAGCCGCTTCAACGCGATGTGGTTTCGCCGCACCGAACCGCTGCCGACGCGGGTGCGGCTGGCCTACCGGCCAGTGGCCGATGAGTACCAGGGGCAGCGGCGCGTGACGCTGTTCGTCGAGCACGCGGCGGCGACGTGATTGGCCGGGCTGAAGCAGTCGCGCCGGCGGCCGACTTCTTCTTCGCGCCAGCGTCGAGTGTCACCGCAACCAGGCCGCGCGTTGCCTGGCGGGGGCCGATTGCGGCGCCGGACTCCGCATCCTGAAGGGTTCGCGATGCGCCGCCGTTGTCAAGACTCCGTCATGTGACTCGTCGAGACTGGTGCCTTTTCTCTCAACGTCGCTCGGGTGCACCGATGGCCAAGGACTTCTCCACAATGGAGCACAGCAACCGCTCCTCCAACCCCTCGATCCACGACGTGTCGGACCCGGCGCGCCGCACCGTGCTGCGCGGCGGGCTCGGCCTGGCCGCCAGCCGCCTGCTGGCGCCACTGTCCGGCGTGGCCGCGCTGGCCGGCTGCGCCACGACCGCCGATGGCACGGGCCCGCTGCTCGGCTTCAAGGGCGTGCCCGTCTCGACCGCCGACACGATCGTCGTGCCCGAGGGTTACGGCGTCCACGTGATCGCGGCCTGGGGCGAGCCGGTGGGCCTGTCGGGCGAGAACCCCGCGTTCAAATGGGACGCGAGCAACACGGCGGCCGAGCAGGAAGCGCAGCTGGGCATGCACCACGACGGCATTCACTACTACGCGCAGAACGCAAGCAGGTCGGGGCTGCTGGTGATGAACCACGAGTACACCGACGACGGCCTGCTGCATTCCGACGGCATGGCCACGTGGAGCCGCGACAAGGTGCGCAAGGCGCAGGCCGCGCACGGCGTGTCGGTGATCGAGGTGCAGGACAAGGACGGCCGCTGGGAGATCGTGCGGCCATCGCCCTGGGCGCGCCGCATCACGGCCAGTACGCCGATGGCGTTCAGCGGACCGGCCGCCGGTCATGCGCTGCTGCGAACGAAAGCCGACCCGACCGGCCGCCGCGTGCTCGGCACGCTGAACAACTGCGCCAGCGGCATCACGCCGTGGGGGACCTACCTCACCTGCGAGGAAAACTTCATCAATTACTTCAAGGGCCCCGATGAACCCGATGCGCACCAGCGCCGCTGGGGCCTGCGCAAGGGCGACCCGGTCGGCTACCGCTGGCACGAACACGACGAGCGCTTCGATGCCGGCAAGCACCCCAACGAGCCCAACCGCTTCGGCTGGGTCGTCGAGATCGATCCGTTCGATGCGAGCAGCACGCCGGTCAAGCGCACCGCGCTCGGTCGCGCGGCACACGAGGGTGCGACCGTCGCCGTGACGAGGGAGGGCCGGGCGGTGGTCTATTCGGGCGAGGACGCGCGTTTCGAGTACATCTACAAGTTCGTCAGCCGCGACCGGATCAGGCCGGGCGGCTTGCGCGAGAACGCCGCGCTGCTCGACGCCGGCACGCTGTACGTCGCGCGCTTCGACGCCGACGGCAGGGGCCGCTGGATGGCCCTGGCGCACGGCCAGGGCCCGCTCACCGCGGCCAACGGCTTTGCCGACCAGGGCGAAGTGCTGGTCAAGTCGCGCCAGGCGAGTGACCTGCTCGGCGCCACCAGGATGGATCGGCCCGAGTGGATCGACGTCGACCGAAACGGCTGGGTCTACTGCACGCTGACCAACAACAGCAACCGTGGCGGGGACGGGCAACCGGGCGTCGACGCAGCGAACCCGCGCGCCAACAACACGATGGGCCACATCATCCGCTGGAAGGAAGACGGCGACTTCGACGGCGCCACCTTCCAGTGGAACCACTTCGTGCTCGCCGGCGATCCGGCCAACGAGCGTGCCGAGGCGAAGGGTAACGTCAGGGGCGACGCCTTCGGCTGTCCCGACGGGCTGTGGGTCGACGGGCGCGGCGTGCTGTGGATCCAGACCGACATGAGCACGTCGGCGATGGGCAAGGGCGACCTGCGGGGACTGGGCAACAACGCCATGCTAGCCGCCGACCCGCACACCGGCGAGGTCCGGCGCTTCCTGGTCGGCCCCGCGGGATGCGAGATCACCGGCGCCACCGCCACCCCCGACGGACGCACGATGTTCATCAACATCCAGCATCCCGGCGAGAGCCCGAGCGAGCGCAGCGACCCGAAGGACCCGCGCAGGTTCTCGAACTGGCCCGACCGCAACCCGAACGGCCGACCGCGATCGGCGACGGTGGTGATCCGCCGCAACGACGGCGGCGTGATCGGAACCTGAGGCGGCACTGAACCGCATCGCCATCGCTGCAACCCGCCGAGTGCGTCGGCGCATGCGTTGCGCGGGGCGGCTCGCCGCTTGGCAGGCAGGCAACCCGGCAGCGGCCGGCGTTGCGCCTGCGCGTCCCTATAATTCGCCGTTTTCAGTCGCGGAAGCACCATGGAAGCGGAACGCATCAATGCGCTGGCGGCCAGCGTCGCCGACCTGAACACCCGGCTCGGCGACCTGCGGAGGTATCTTTGACGTCGATGCCAAGGAGCGTCGGCTGACCGAAGTCACCCGCGCGCTGGAAGATCCCGGCGTGTGGAACGACCCCAGGCGAGCGCAGGAACTCGGCCGCGAGAAGAAGCTCCTCGACGACGTGGTCGGCCGGCTGCACCGGCTGACCGCGGGTCTTGCCGACGCGCAGGAGCTGTTCGAGATGGCGCGCGCCGATAACGACGACGCCACGCTGGCGGCGATCGAGACCGATGTCGGCAAGCTCGGCAAGGAAGTCGCCGACCTCGAGTTCCAGCGGATGTTCAGCAACCCGCTCGACCCCAGCAACTGCTTCGTCGAGATCCAGGCCGGCGCCGGTGGCACCGAGGCGCAGGACTGGTGCGGCATGCTCGAGCGCATGTACCTGCGCTACGCCGAACGCAAGGACTTCAGGCCGGAACTGCTCGAGGAGACCGAGGGCGAGGTCGCCGGCCTGAAGAGCGCGACGATCAAGGTCACCGGCCCGTACGCCTTCGGCACGCTGCGCACGGAAACCGGCGTGCACCGGCTGGTGCGCAAGTCGCCGTTCGACTCGAACGCGCGCCGGCACACCTCGTTCGCCAGCGTCTTCGTCTATCCCGAGGTCGACGACTCGATCGAGGTCGAGATCAATCCGGCCGACCTGCGCATCGACGTCTACCGGGCCAGCGGCGCGGGCGGGCAGCACGTCAACAAGACCGAATCGGCCGTGCGCATCACCCATCTGCCGACCAACATCGTCGTGCAGAGCCAGAACGACCGCAGCCAGCACCGCAACCGCGCCGAGGCGATGGCGATGCTCAAGTCGAAGCTTTTCGAACTCGAAATGCGCAAGCGGATGGCCGAGCAGGCCAAGCTGGAGGACTCCAAGACCGACATCGGCTGGGGCCACCAGATCCGCAGCTACGTGCTCGACCAGTCGCGGATCAAGGACCTGCGCACCAACGTCGAGATCGGCAACACGCAGGCCGTGCTCGACGGCGACCTCGATCCGTTCATCGAAGCCAGCCTGAAGCAGGGCGTCTGATGCGCGCCGTCCCGCCGCCGGGCTGCGCCGCCCTGCCCAATCCGCCGGCACTCGCTCACTCCTGCAATCGCGCCGCGGCGCGGGCAGCCTGACTCCATGGAACTCGTCGTCCTCACCGGCGCCTCGCGCGGACTCGGCCGCGCGATGGCCGAGCGGCTGCTCGGCCCCGGCCGGCTGCTGCTGACCATCTCGCGCAAGCCCGACCCTTCATTGCAGGCGCTGTCCGCACAGCGCGGCGCGTTGCTCGAGCAGTGGTCGCTCGACCTGGCGCAAGACCTCGGCGTCGCCGCGCGGCTCGAGGCCTGGCTGCGCAAGCAGGACGCCGCGCGCTTCAGCGGCGCCGTGCTGATCAACAACGCCGGGCTGCTCGGCCGCGTCGGCCCGCTGCAGGAAGCCGACGCGGAAGACACCGCCGCCGCGCTGCGGGTCGGGCTCGAGGCGCCCGCCCTCCTCGCCGCCGCCTTCCTGCGAGCCACCGACGGCTGGGCCGCGGCGCGCAAGGTGCTGAACATTTCCTCCGGCGCCGGGCGGCGGGCGATCGCCGGCTGGGCCGTGTACAGCGCAGCCAAGGCCGGCCTCGACCAGCTCTCGCGCGTGATGGCCGAGGACGAGGCGCGGCGCGCCAACGGCGCGAAAATCGTTTCGCTCGCGCCCGGCGTGATCGACACCGACATGCAGGCCGCCTTGCGGGCGGCCGACGCCTCCGGTTTTCCCGACCGGCCTCGCTTCAGGGAACTCAAGGCAAGCGGCCAGCTGGCGAGCGCCGACGATGCCGCTTCGCGCGTGCTCGCCTATCTGGCGCAGCCCGACTTCGGTGCCGATCCGGTCGCCGACGTGCGCGACGCCTGAGAAAGGAACGAAGACGACATGAGCGAACCCGACGCCGCGCCTGCCCAGGACGACAACCAGATCGTCGCCGAGCGGCGCGCCAAGCTCGCGCGGCTGCGCGAACGCGGGCCGGCCTTTCCCAACGACTTCACCCGCACGCACCACGCCGGCGACCTGCAGGCGAAGTACGGCGCGCTCGACCGCGACGAGATCGCCGCCGCCCATGTCGAAGTCAAGCTCGCCGGCCGCATGATGCTCAAGCGGGTGATGGGCAAGGCCAGCTTCGCCACGGTGGCCGACGGCTCGGGCCGGATCCAGTTCTACGTCACCCCGGAGGACGTCGGCGCCGAGGTCTACGAAGCCTTCAAGCACTGGGACATCGGCGACATCCTTGCTGCCGAGGGTCTGCTCTTCAGGACGCAGAAGGGCGAGTTGTCGATCCGCTGCCGCCGCCTGCGCCTGCTGGTGAAGTCGCTGCGCCCGCTGCCGGACAAGTTCCACGGGCTCGAGGACCGCGAACTGCGCTATCGGCAGCGCTACGTCGACCTGATCATGAACGAGGAGACCCGGCAGGCCTTCGCTATCCGCAGCCGGGCCATCGCGGCGATGCGCGCCTTCATGGTCGAGCAGCGATTCCTCGAGGTCGAGACGCCGATGCTGCAGGTGATCCCCGGCGGCGCCGCGGCCAAGCCCTTCGTCACCCACCACAACGCGCTGGACATCGACATGTTCCTGCGCATCGCGCCGGAGCTGTTCCTCAAGCGACTGGTGGTCGGCGGCTTCGAGCGGGTGTTCGAGATCAACCGCAACTTCCGCAACGAGGGCCTGAGCCCGCGCCACAATCCCGAGTTCACCATGATGGAGTTCTACGCCGCCTATCACGAGGTGCGCTGGATGATGGACTTCACCGAGCAGCTGCTGCGCGAGACCGCGGTGCGCGCCACCGGTTCGGCGGTGCTCGCCTACCAGGGCGGGAGAATCGACCTCGGCCGGCCGTTCGCGCGGCTGACCATCGTCGAGGCAATCCGCGCCCACGCGCCGCGCTACTCCGACGCCCAGCTGGCCGACCGCACCTTCCTGCACGGCGAACTGCGCGGCATGGGCAGCACGCATGCCGAGGAGGCCAGCCTGGGCGCGCTGCAGCTGGCGCTTTTCGAGGAAGTGGCCGAGAGCAAACTCGTTCAGCCGACCTACATCGTCGACTACCCGGTCGAGGTCTCGCCGCTGGCGCGCGCCTCGGACACCCAGCCGGGGATCACCGAGCGCTTCGAACTGTTCATCGCCGGCCGCGAGATGGCCAACGGCTTCTCCGAGCTGAACGACCCCGAGGACCAGGCGGCGCGTTTCCAGGAGCAGGTCAGGGCGCGCGCCGCCGGCGACGAGGAAGCGATGTACTACGACGCCGACTACGTCCGCGCGCTCGAGTACGGCATGCCGCCGACCGCCGGCTGCGGCGTCGGCGTCGACCGCTTCATCATGCTTCTCACCGACGCGCCGAGCATCCGCGACGTGATCCTCTTCCCGCACATGCGGCCGGAGGAGCGGACGTAAGCCGTGCCGACCCCGTGCAGATGCAGTTGACCGAAACGGCGCGCCTCGCCGCGCTGCGGGCGCGGTTGCTGGCGAGGGCGCAGCAGCCTGCGCCGCGCGACTGGCTGCCGGTGGTGATGGCAGGTGCCGAGGTCGGCATCGCCAGCCCGGAGGTCGCCCGCTACCTCGTCTCCGGCACGCCGCACTTCGCGCTCGCCGACTGCGGCCTGCTGCTGCTCGACGACGGCCTCGACGCGTCCGGGCGGAGCGCGCTGCTGCATGACTGCGCGCTGCGGCTGCGCGACGCCGGGCTACTCCGTGGCTGGCGCGACGAGTTGCTCGACGTCCGCCCGACGCCGGACGACGCGCCGATCGGCGTCATCGAGCGAGCCGCCTGTCGCACGTTCGGCATCGCCACCCTCGCCGTGCACCTGAACGCCTTCACGCCCGCGGGCGAACTGATCGTCGCCCGGCGCGCGCTGCACAAGCAGATCGACCCGGGCCTGTGGGACAACCTCGTCGGCGGCATGGTGCCCGCCGGCGAGACAGAGGAGCAGGCGTTGAGCCGCGAAGCGCAGGAGGAAGCTGGCCTCGACCTCGCCGGCGTGCGGCTGGCGCGCGGCGGCCGCGTGCACGTGACGCGGCAGGTGCCCGAGGGGTTTCAGTCGGAGTTCGTGCAGTCGTTTGACGCGGTGCTGGCCGGCGCCGCCGGGCTGCGCAACCGCGACGGCGAGGTCGCCACCATCGAGACGCGCCCCGTTGCCTCGGTGGTCGAGGCGATCGAGCGCGGCGAGTTCACGCTCGAGGCCGCCCTAGTCACGCTCGATGCGCTGCTGCGCCGGGCGACCGCAAGATGACGGCGTTGGACCCGGTCGTCCTCTTCTTCCTGCTCGGACTGATCGCCCGGATTGCGAAGAGCGACCTGCGCCTGCCCGAGGCGCTGTACGACGCGCTGGCGATCTACCTGCTGCTGGCAATCGGCCTGAAGGGCGGCGTGCAGCTGGCCCAGCAGCCGCTCGCCACCGTGCTGCCGCAGGCGCTCGCCGCCGTTGCGCTCGGCGCGGCAATCCCGCTGCTGCTCTTTCCGCTGCTGCGGGCGAAGCTGTCCCGGCCGGATGCGGCGTCGATCGCTGCCCACTACGGTTCGGTGTCGGTGGTGACCTTCGCCGTGGCGGCGAGCTTCCTCGCCGCGCGGTCGATCGACACCGAGAGCTACATGCCGCTGCTGGTCGCGCTGATGGAAGCGCCGGGCATCGTCGTCGGCATCGTGCTGGCGCGCGCCGGCGGCGGCCAACGGATCGCCTGGGGTCCGCTGGCGCACGAGGTGGTGTTCGGCAGGAGCGTTCTGCTGCTGCTCGGCGGCCTCGTCATCGGCACGCTGATCGGCCCCGAGGGCAGCCGGCCGATCGCGCCGCTGTTCACCGACCTCTTCAAGGGCGTGCTGGCGCTGTTCCTGCTCGAGATGGGTCTGGTCGCCGGCGGACGCATCGGTGACCTCAGGCGCGCCGGGCTGTTCCTGCTCGCCTTCGGCATCGCCGCGCCGGTGGCCCTCGGCGCGCTCGGCGCACTGGTCGGCCACGCCATCGGGCTGTCCCCGGGCGGCGCCGCGCTGCTGGCCACGCTGGCCGCCAGCGCCTCCTACATCGCCGCGCCGACGGCGATGCGGATCGCCGTGCCCGAGGCGAATCCGGCGCTGTCGATCGGGGTCGCCCTCGGCATCACCTTCCCGTTCAACATCTTCGTCGGCATCCCGCTGTACCTGCAGTACGCCCGCTGGATCGGAGGCTAGGATGAGACAACCCCGACGCTCACTGCGTTCGCTGCCCCCCGCGGGGGCGTCAGTACGCTCGCGGCGGCCCGGCGCGCACTGACATGCAGACCCACGACCGCAAGATGCTCGTCATCATCGGCGAAGCGGCGCTCGAAAGGAGCCTGATCCGCGACGCGCGCAGCTTCGGCGCCCACGGCTACACGATCTCGGAGGTACGCGGCGGCGGTGAACGGGGCGACCGCGAGGCCCGCTGGGAGGCGGACCGCTCGATCGAGATGAAGGTGATCTGCGACGAGGCAGTGGCCGAGAAGCTGGCGCAGCACGTGCTGGCCAGTTACGCACCCCACTACGCGGTGACGCTGTTCACCGCCGACGTGGGCATCTTCCGCCCGCAGAAGTTCTGACCGCTACCCCGCCTCGTCGATCCACGCCATCTGGATCGCCTCGAGGATCTTCTCGCCGGAATGCTTCGGGTCGTCGTCGAAGTCAGGCAGCTCGAGCACCCACTGGCGCAGGTCGGTGAAGCGGATCACCTTGGGGTCGACCTCCGGATGCTTCTCCGCCAGCGCGATGGCGATCTCCAAGGAATCCGTCCACTTCACTTGTGACCCTCCTTGACCTGGTTGATCGAGTACTTCGGGATCTCGATCACCAGCGGCGTGTCCTTGACGATCGCCTGGCACGACAGCCGCGAGACCGGCGTCAGTCCCCACGCCTGGTCGAGCAGGTCGTCCTCGCCCTCGTCGCTCGGCGGCAGCGACGAGAAACCCTCGCGCACGATCACGTGGCAGGTCGTGCAGGCGCAGGACAGTTCGCAGGCGTGCTCGATCTCGATCTCGGCGTCGAGCAGCGCGCGGCAGATGCTCTTGCCCGGAGCGGCGTCGATAACGGCGCCCGCCGGGCAGATTTCCTCGTGCGGCAAGACGGTGATGCGGGTCATCGCGCGGCGTCTGCTTCCTTCACCGGGCCAGCACGTCGTCGACGCGCCGGCCGGCGAGCGCGGCGCGGATGCTGCGGTCCATGCGGCGGGCGGCGAACTCCTCGGTGCCGTGCGCCAGCCGGTCGATCGCCGATTTCAACGCCGCCGCGTCCGCGGCGCCGGCGCGCTCGACAAGGTCGGTCATCAGCGCGGCGATGCCGGCGAATTCGGATTCATCGAGCAGGTCGCGGTCGGCCGCCAGTGCCTGCTGCGTGGCCTCGAGCAGGCGCTTCGCCTCGACCTGCAGTTCGCGCAGCGCGCGCGCCTGCATGTCGGCCTCGGCGGCGCCCATCGACTCGGCCAGCATGCGCGTGATGTCGTCGTCGTGCAGCCCGTAGGACGGCTTGACCGTCACCGACGCCTCGACACCGCTCGCCGTCTCGCGCGCCGACACGGCCAGCAGGCCGTCGGCGTCGACCTGGAAGGTCACGCGGATGCGCGCCGCGCCGGCCGCCATCGGCGGGATGCCGCGCAGTTCGAAGCGGGCGAGCGAGCGGCAGTCGTCGACGAGTTCGCGTTCGCCCTGCACCACGTGGATGGCCATCGCCGTCTGGCCGTCCTTGAAGGTGGTGAACTCCTGCGCGCGGGCGATGGGGATGGTCGAATTGCGGGCGACGATCTTCTCGACCAGCCCGCCCATCGTCTCCAGCCCAAGCGACAGCGGGATCACGTCGAGCAGCAGCCAGTCCTCGCCGGCCGTGCGGTTGCCCGCCAGCACGTTGGCCTGCATCGCCGCCCCGACCGCGACCACCTGATCGGGATCGATGTCCGTCAGCGGCTCCC
>Ga0209254_10001768_pt1 | contig 19491 bp, 15 predicted proteins | sample FrelakmetDIP11DI_FD_187148 | JGI IMG/M metagenome (GOLD analysis project Ga0209254, IMG submission 187148) | Freshwater lake sediment microbial communities from the University of Notre Dame, USA, for methane emissions studies - DIP11 DI (SPAdes)... | ecosystem: Environmental > Aquatic >...
GGAACAGCTTGCAGGAATAGCCTGTTCCTCCGCAATAGGTTGATAGCTGGCACGATGCACACATCTTCGATCGCGGTCTGTAACCAGAACGCGAGCAATGTCATAGCAACCAGCATGGCTCCCCACAGCAGAAGGCGGCGGCCCATCAGCGTCCCTCCACTGCCTGCATGATCTCTGCAAGACAGTCGGTAGCCTCTTGGACCTGGCTCGGGGTTGAGTGGTGACCGCTGTAGCGGGCTTGCTCGAACAATCGTGTAAGTCTGCCCACCGATTGCGCCGGCAAGCCCAACTGCTCCAAGCGCATGGCGAACTCGCGGGGCGTCATGGCCTGGTGGCGTCCCACGCCGCGCCGCCGGCTGACCGTTACACTCATGTCGGCATAACAGCGGATGACGACATCCTCCCAATTGCGGCCTGCCAAGAGATCGTCAAGCGCCGAACGGGTGATTTCCTGCAACTGCTCTTTCGGTTTGTGGATGAGCCGCCACACCCAATAGCCAAGTGCTGCTGCGAGTAGGACAATCCCCAGGGTTACCGCAAAGCGCACCCATCCAGGCACGGCTGGCGCCGCTAATGTGGCCACTGGCGGTGTGCCAGAGTTCTCGACCACCTCTGACAGCCCGTTGACCGGGCTGGGCGCGCGCGCTTGTGGCGTTGTCTGTACTTCGGACTCTTCTTCCGGCTTGTACAGGTTTGAGAGCAGCACCACGGTTGCTGCGAGGAGCAGCAATTGCCCTGCATTCTTGAGTAATAGGCGGCGGTCTTTTGGTGACCGCAGCAAGATGACCAAGGAGACCAGAAGGGCTGCCCCAAGCAGTAACAGGAACAGATCAAAAAGGAAGGACGGGAATTCGATGATCGGATTGGCAAAAGGGGCCTCAGGCTGTTGGGGTAAGACAAAGCTCTGCCCTGGCTTGAACTCCATGTTGCTCAGGCTGGCAGCCAGCAAGAACAACGTCCCGATGGCCATCATAGCTGTCAGTATGGTCAAGGGACGTCTGATTGCATGGCCCACGGAGGTCCCCTTCAGGGGAAGAGCTGGAAACTTCATAGGTGTCGACCACTTACCCTCAGCCGCCCGCTCCGCTGGCTCCCGGACCCACAAGTCCCCCGGCTGGGGTCACCGTGGGCCGTGCATCTACCATCGCCTGCCGGGCGAGCTCAAAGCCGGCGGGTAAGGTGAAGCTGAAGGTGCAGCCGCGGCCCGGCAGGTTTTCGCTCTCGATGCCGACCTGGCCACCCAGTTTTTCGACTATACGATGAACGATGGACAGGCCGAGCCCATGCCCTCTGGCCCGCACCTGCGGCGCGCCGCCCTGTGTACCGCCGAGCCGCGTGTAGGGCGTGAACAGGCGAAGCTGCTCCTCTGGTGAGAGGCCCATGCCGTTGTCCTGCACCCAAAACCGCACCCAGCCATCGGCCAGGAGCCGAGCGCCCAGTTCCACGCGGGGTGGCTTTCCGCCATACTTGCAGCCGTTGCTGATATAGTTGACCCAGATCTCTTCGATCCACGGCGCATGGCCCACCGCCTGCGGCCATTCGGAGGGCACAACGATCTCGGCTCGGCATTCCCGGATCAGATAAGCCAGGCGTCTGCAGGCCTGCTCTACGACATAGTTCATATCCAACGGCTCGAGGGTTACCTCTGTCCGGCGTACGCTCGCCAGTAGAAGCAGCTCGTCTACGATGTTGACGATCTTGGCTGCGCTTTGCTTCAGGGTTCGCAGCGACTCATCTCGCTCATCGCCGGACATACGCTGGTGATCCGCCAGCAGCGAATCTGCGTAACCGATGATCATGGTCAGTGGATTCTTGATGTCGTGGGCAACGGTGTGGGCAAAGGCATCCAGCTCTTCGTTGCGCGCTTCGAGCTCCTTGAGCTGCCTGGCAAGCCTGGCGTTGGCTGCCTGGATCTGCCGGTGCAGGTCGCGCAGGGCCAAATGGGTCTGCAAGCGGGCCACAACCTCTTCTACCTGAAATGGCTTTGTGATATAGTCCACACCACCTACTGCAAAGGCCTTTACTTTGTACTTTGCTTCGTCCAGCGCACTGAGAAACAGCACGGGAACACCGCACATCCGCTCGTCAGCCTTCAATTGCCGGCATACGTCATAGCCGTCCATCTCGGGCATAAGAATATCGAGCAGGATCAGATCGGGAACCTGACGCTGTGCGGCTTCCAACGCTCGCATTCCATCAGTCGCAGTTCGAACCTGGTATCCATGCCCGGTGAGAATCAGCTCAAGCAACAGCAGGTTATCTGGCTCATCGTCTACGATCAGGATGTCACCCATGGCGATCTCCATTCCTTACCAACTATTGTATGCTGAAAAACGTTCAGCAGCTCGTCGTGCATCAGGCCGTTGCTGGCGGCCATGTTGTTCTCCCGCAGCGACCAGGGCCTGCCATCAAGTGTGGTCACTGTGCCGCCGGCCTCCTCGACCAACAGCCAACCCGCAGCCCAATCCCATGGCTGGAGGTGCTTTTCCCAATAGCCATCCAGTCGTCCGGCAGCGACGTGCGCCAGGTCGAGCACCGCCGCACCCGCCCGCCGCACTCCCTGAGCTCGGGGCACCACGGCGTTGAATTCAGCGAGGTTGTTGTCGGCCAGGGAAGCCAGCCGGTAGGGGAAACCGGTGGCTAACAGCGACCCCTGCAGCTTGGCGGTTCCAGAGACCTTCAACCGTGTGCCGCGATTGCCCCGGCAATCGAGCCACGCTCCCTGTCCACGCTCGGCCCAAAAGATCTCGTCGCGCAGCGGATCATAGACAACTCCCATCACCATCTCGTCTGCCTCAGCCAGAGCCAGCGACACACCCCACATCGGATAACCGTGGGCATAGTTTACTGTCCCGTCGAGCGGATCTACCAGCCACAGGTGTGGCGCCTGTTGAACGACAGCGCCCAGGTCGCCCAACCCCTCTTCGGACTGGATGGCGTGATCCGGGAACTGCGTCCGGATGGCAGCCACGATCAGCCTCTCCGAGGCCAGGTCGGCCTCAGTCACCAGATCGATCACGGTCGATTTGTGGCTAATCGTGTGTTGCTGGTCGGCGAACTCGCGCAGCAGACAGCCCGCCCGGCGGGCTGTGTCGAGGGCAAACGCGAGGATCTCGGTCATGGGAAGATGTCGCTCATCACTTCGGGCGCATAGTTGGCAACCATTCCGGGCGTGATGGCATTGGCCCGGATGATGTCGGTGTACAACTGGGCGCTGCGGCGCGGGGTGCGGACCTGGGTCTTTTCGTCCAGAGCAATCAGCCCAAAGCGCAACGCCCAACCCTCGGCCCACTCGAAATTGTCGGTAAACGACCAGTGGTAGTAACCCCGCACATCCACACCTTCGGCGATGGCCCGCTGCATCTGGGCCAGGTGGGTGAGCAGGTAACGGGGTCGTTGGTCGTCGTCGGAGTCGGGCAGACCGTTTTCGGTGATATAGATCGGCACTCCCTGCGGTCGCAAAGCAGCCACTCGCTTCAGCACGCGGTACAGGCCCTCGGGATAGATCTCGCCGTATGGGCCGGAATGCCCGCTGTCGCTGACCTCCGCGCCGGGTGTCGGTTGGAGGAACTGTCGCTGAAGGCTCACGCGCTGTCTCGTGTAATAGTTCACGCCCCAAAAGTCGACGCTATCGATCAAGGGGCCGTGCCTGGTGAGCCCCAGGCCAAGGGGAAACCTCAGCTTGCCGTCGCCTATCGCGCGAAAGACAAGGTCGTGGAAGGCATAGTCTGCCAGTTTGGCGGCACGGACAGAGGCGCGGTATCCCGGATCCAGCGGCTCGAAGACGATAATGTTCATCACAAGGCCCACATGGGCGCTGCCATCCATAGCCTTGATGACGCGGTAAGCGGCGGCGTGGGCCTGGAGGTGGTGGCTGAGCACCTGGAAGCAGTGGCGCGGGTTCTTGGCGCCTGGTGCATGCTCGCCCAACAGGTAGCCTACCGCGGCGTACACATTCGGCTCGTTGATCGTACACCACAGTTTTACCAGGTCGCCGAGTTGCTCGACGGTGTGCCGGGCAAATCGCCGAAAATAGCCGACGACCGCCGGGTTGCGCCAGCCACCCTGGTGGGCCAGCCAACTGGGTGAGCTAAAGTGAAACAGGGTCACCATCGGCTCGACGCCGCGCCGGCGCAGTCCGGTCAGCATCTCGCGGTAGCGGGCGATAGCCGCCGGGTCAAAGGTGCCTTCTTCCGGCTCGATGCGGCTCCACTCGACCGAAAGGCGATGGGTGTTGTGCCCCATCTCGGCCATCCGATCAAAGTCGGCCTCGGCGTTGCACCACCAGTCGCACGCCGGCCCGCTGCGGTCACCGTGCCATATCGCCCCCGGCCTCTGTTCGAAAGCCCACCAGTCGTTGTTGACGTTATCGCCCTCGACCTGATGAGCCGCTGTGGCGGCGCCCCACAGGAATCCTTTGGGGAAAGGCAGTTTCCTGGTCCCCTGTTGGGGATTTCGGTCAGCTATTCCGGCCACAACAGGTCCTTGTGTTCCAAGAGCGCCGTCGCCAGGCCAAAGAGGATGCCTGCATATAACACAGTCAGAACCAGGGCCAACAGGTACGACCGGCTATGGTTGCCGGCTGAGGCCTGAGCCAGCAGCGTCGCCATCGGCCAGAGAATGGCCGTCACGGCGCGGCTCAGCCAGCCCAGGCGGCGTTCTTCCAGGAAGGAGCGCCGGTCGTTGGCGACCAGCAACGCCGTGATCAGCACATAGCCTACCATGTGTGAGCCATCGCGGCTGACCAGGGAAGACAATGGGAGGGCCAGTGCTGCCATGAACAGCCACAGGGCCAGCCAGGTTGGTATGATCCACAGCGCCGAAGGGAAGTCGAGGGTGAGTTTGTGCTGAAGCAGAGCGGCTTCTGCCATCGAGAAGGCGATGACGGCTGTGACGGCCAGACTGCCGATCACCACGGCAGCCAGCAGCTCGCTGCGGCGAGGCAGACGGGCGGCGAACGGGTAGAAGGATGCCCGGTTGGCGCGCCCGGTCAGCAGTAGCGCAGTCAGCAGGCAGAGCGCCCCAAGGCCCACCCCGGCGACGGTGATAAACTGAGCCTGATCCATCCCATATTCAAAGGCGATGCCATAGAAGGTGAATCCGGCCGCCACTGGAATGAGGCCGGCAAGCGACCGAAACAGGTCGCGGATCAGGAACAGACTGAGGATGCCGATGCGCTTCACAGCGACCATCTAGTGCCCCTCTAGGGGACTCTCCCTGGGAATCGTGCCGAGTCGGTCACCTGCAGATAAATCTCTTCCAAGCTTGCCTGCCGTTCATCCAATCGCTGAATGTCGACGCCGGCGTTGAGGAGCAAGCTCAAAACCTGAGCCTTGTATGCCCTGGCCTCATCGTTCAACGTGACCTGACCATCGCCCACAGAGATGCCCGGCGATAGGGCGACCAGCTGAGAGGGTAGTTCGGCTGGCGAGGAACCGGTGGCAATGATGATCTGCGAGCGTGCGCCGAGCATCTCGGACAATAGACCGGTGTGCACCAACCTGCCCTGTTTCAGTACGGCGACATGGGTGCAGATGCGCGTCACCTCGTCCAGGTTGTGGCTGCACAGAAAGACGGTTTTGCCTGTCAGGTGCAGGGCAACGATCTGATCGCGCATGAACTTCTGAGCTGCCGGATCGAGCCCCAAGACCGGCTCGTCCAGCAAGATGAGGTCTGGACTGCCCAGCAGGACCTGGGCCAGTCCCACCCGTTGCAGGGTCCCTCGTGATAGGCTGCCCAAGCGCCGCCCGGCGAACTCTTCCAGCCCTAGTTGGGCAAGGAGTCGGTCTATCTCGCGACCAATACCAGAAGGATAGCCGCCGAGACTTCCCAGCGTGGTCAAGTAGTCGCGAACGGCGAAGCGGGTGGGGTAAAAAGCATGTTCCGACAAATAGCCGATCCGGGCGGTGCTCAGCTTACCCCGGTCGATTTGCCCTGCGTCGGGGAAGATAAACCCCATGACCAGCTTCAGGAAAGTGGTCTTGCCGGAGCCGTTTGGTCCCAGGAGACCGAAAACGGCCCCGGCAGGAACGTCGAGTGACAGCCGGTCAAGGGCAAGGGTGGAGCTATAGCGCTTGGTGAGTTCGCTAGCGCGCAACATACAGACGATTGGCCCTACCTGTAATCATAAAAACCCTTGCCGGCTTTGCGGCCCAACTGCCCGGCCAGTACCATGCGGCGCAGCAGAGGGGGCGCTGCATACCGCTCATCCTTGTACTCCTCAAACATCGCATCGGCGATGAACAGGCAGGTGTCCAGTCCAACAAAGTCGAGCAGGGTCAGCGGTCCCATCGGGTGGTTCAAACCCAGCTTGATGGCCGTGTCAATGTCCTCCTTGGTGGCCAGGCCCTGTTCGTACACCCGCACCGCGTCCAGGACATAGGGAATCAGCAGACGGTTGACGATAAAGCCGGGGGTATCCTTGGCCGTTACCATGGTTTTGCCCAGCGAAGCTCCAAATCGATAAACCGTAGCCATCGTCTCGTCGCTGGTCAGGATGGTGCGCACAAACTCGATTAGCGGCATGACCGGCACAGGGTTGAAAAAGTGGATACCCAAGACTTTGTCACCTCGCTGCGTGACACTGGCCATCTCGGTGATGCACAGCGATGAAGTATTGCTGGCCAGGATGGCATGTGGCGGAAGGATCTGGTCTAACCTGGCAAACAGTTCCCTCTTGACCAGCATGTTTTCCACGACTGCTTCGATAGCGAGGTCGCAGTTGGCGAAATCAGCCAGGTCCAACGTGCCATGCAGGTGCGCCAGGGCCTGGTCAGCCTGCTCTTGTGTCGCCTTGCCTCGCGCGACCGCCTTGTTGAGCGAGTCCCGGAGCCTGCCCATACCCTTCTGCAACAGCTCGTCGTTGGCCTCGGTAACCACTACGTCGTACCCAGCACGGGCGCACACCTCGGCAATGCCTGAGCCCATCAGGCCGCAGCCTACTACTCCAACGCGATTGATCTCCATTCATCCCTCCATTGTGCCGCCTGCGTCTGGCGGTCTATGCCATGCACACCTAACGAGGATCCTCTTTGGGGGACTTGTCGCCCGGCTTACCGCCCTTGGTTGGAGACCTATCCCCTCCTGCTCCGCTTCGTTCTGGGGACTGGCGCGGCGACCAAGAGTCGGATCTCCGCGGACCACGACTTTCGGGCGCTGGCCGCCCTGGACCTCGTTCACCTTGGGCTGGGGGTCCCTGGTGACCTGACCAATTCGGCCGCCTAAGGTCGTCCGCCAGGCGCGGTCGCCATTCGGAGATCCTAGGTGGCTCCGAGACAGTCGGCTCAGCATAGTCCGGTTCCTTGAGTGTCAGCGGGATCTTCAAGGCAGCCATGATCGCCTCGGTGCGCCACAGCTTGGCAGCGTCGATCTCGCCCAGTTCGACCAGCAATTGGCGCAGCTCTGGATCGGCAGCCATCTGCCTGTCGGCGAGTTGAGTCTTGTACCAGGATGTGGCCCGGTTCAGGCCGTCGTGGATGAAGCGCAACTGCGATTCGGTATCACCCCGGGCGAAAGCGTGGTCCAGAAGTTTTTCGTCGAGCTCCAGCTCCTGAGCCGCCACGTCCATGCGCCGCAGGTAACTGGCCAATGGTCCGATTGCTATCTGATAGGCCTGGAGCAGCGATTTGAGCAGATCGGTCACCACAGTCTGGCGCTCCGATTCCAGGTAGGTCTCGAATATCTTGATATAGGTCAATTTGTATCGCAGGTTGCGAGACAGGCGGATGACAACAATAGATTCGGGCATCAATCCCTCTCAATCGTAGGGTAATCGTATACCTGACGTCCAGCACTTTACGCGCTTTTGTGATATGCTCCATAACGAGCAACTGGCATGGTTCACGGCGGGCGAGCGTCATCCTCACGGGAGCCCCGCGAGGGCGGGAGCGAACCGGCGAGGTCAACTGTGAGCCATGCCACGAAATCTCTTCTTCTCCTCCTTTTTTAGGAGAGCTAAGGGTTGGGCCGCCCTTGGCTCTCTCTGTTTTGTGCGGATCCCCTTTGGGGAACAGCGATGTTACCCTCGTTTGAACCACTGTAGCAGCTGCATCATAAGCCCGACATTGCCTGTGACCTTGATCTTGCCGCCCATGAATGCCGGGATGGGATCGAGCTTGCCCTTGCTCAAGGCTGCATAGTCGCCGGCAGCCATTGTGACAGTCACGTCAGGCTGGGGGATTGCCTCTTCCCTGACTTGGCACTTGCCGTCGGCCACATCCACGACCCATTTGCCGCCGTCCTCTCCGGTCAGGTTGAACTGGATCAATGCCTTGGTATTGCCGGCCTTCTCGGGCAGAAAGGCGCCCGGCATCGCCTCAAAGACCTCCTTGATCTCGGACGACATAATGTTCCCTCCCTTGAAGATGTCTGCAATTTGGGAGCCCGGTTGCCGTGCTGACAGGCCGGGCACAACTGGTCCCCTGATGGGATTTCTGTCAAGAGAGTATAACACAGGGGATGCAGTCCGTCAAAACGGAAGCGTGATAGGTTCTATGGCTGGGGGGTGGGAATGCCTTTGCTGCGCACCATTTCCTGGCTCTGCTTCTTGGTCAGTGCAACCTTCCAGCTAAAGTACTGTTCTAGCTTTTCCAGTGGATATATCTGGCGCATTGCGTCCCACCAGATCAGCCCGTCGGTCCGCTCATAGTGCCAATACTCGGTGCCGTTACTGTGCTCGTGCCAATCGTAATCGCCTTCAATAAAGTATGTGGCGATCCGCTCCCAGCCATGGCGCTTGGCAATCGCTGTGACATCCACATAATAGCCATCTGGCACCCGTGACCGTTTGCCGCCGGCAGCATAGGCTTCTGGATCCTCTGCTTTGACAACGCGCCACCAGAACTGCCAGGGGGCCTCTTTCAGCGGCTCTCCCTGCGTGCCGTCCTGCTTGGCTGTCCGGAGGTAGATCCGCCAATAGGTGTTTTGCCCCAGGTCTTCCCGGACGACCAATTGCTGATCGACACCATCAGGTGTAAGAAACTCGTCGTCCAGATCAAGGGCCCGGCCCGTCTTGTGCCAGCTCAGGTATCCATAGTCGTGGGTGAACATCTGCGAGCCAAGTTTTTCGATCGACCGCCAAGAACCCAAGGTGTTGCCCAGATAGTTCCAACCACTGGCTTTGATCGCGTCTGTCTGCCATGCAACAAGGGCAGGCAGAACCAGGCTGTTGACCAGAATGGGATAGCCAAAAGCTTGGACGCTGGGCGCCTCGACTACTTCAGCCGCCGCGCCAACCGCCAGGGCAGGCGGTGGCGTGGCTGCCTGTGGCTCCAGCGGGAGTTGGGCCAGAAGGCGCTCAGGGGAGGCAATCCGGGCAGGAGCCGGTGCCGGGTGACGGTCGTCCCAGTTCGTCTCGGTCAGCCGTACCACCTTGTCCCCGACTTGATGGTAGAGGTGATAGTCACCTGGGCGGTACGGGTCATACGTCTCAAAGCGCGGGCCTGGGTCGTATGCGGCCCACACCAACCGGCCCTCTGCATCCCATGCCGGGTCCAGGTCAGGCCAGGGGTTGTCGGTCAGCCGCTGGGGTGCGCCACCTGTCGCCGGCATCTCATAGATCTCGGCGTTGCGGTTGCCGGTCTTGACGTCCACGTCGCGCCACGAGACAAAGGCCAGGGATTCGCCGCCTGTGCCGCCCTCAGGCGGCGCAGGGCTCCAGGTAGGACTCTCGTCGTCGGCAGGATTCTGCGTCAGATTCTGCCCATCGCCACCCGCCGTCGGCACCAGGTAGACCTCTTTATTGCCGTCGCGCCACGAGGTAAAGGCGATCGACTGCCCATCGGGGCTCCAGGCAGGGCCATAGTCGCCGGCCTCGTGCTCGGTCAGGCGGCGCGGCTGCCCGCCTGTTGCCGGCCCGACATAGATTTCGAGGTTACCGTCGCGGTAGCTCTCAAAGGCGATCTGGGTCCCGTCGGGGCTCCAGGCTGGTGCTCCATCGTAGGCCAGATCGTCGGTCAGGCGGGTCAGCGCGCCACTGGTCAGGTCGAGGGTATAGATCTCCCAGTTGCCGTCGCGGTGCGACTCGAAGGCCAACGCGCTGCCGTCTGGCCGCCACGCCGGGGCCCGGTCCTCGGCTTGGTCGCGAGTCAGGTTGGTTAGCTCGCCGCTGTCGGTGTCGAGCAGATAGATCTCGGCATTGCCGTCGCGGGTTGTCTCAAAGGCGATCATGTTTGCGCCGGGCGATGGCGTCGGGCTCGGAATCGGAGTGGGTGTCGGGGTCGGTGCTGGTGTGGATGTCCGGGTGGCTGTCGCTGTGGGTGCTGGTGTGTGGGTTGGTGTGGCGACCAATGTTGGTGCATCAGTTGGCGCCGAAATGGTCGGGCTGTCGGCACAGGCGGCCAGCAGCAGCAAGCACCCGGCAATCAGCGGCAGGTAGCATAGAATGGAGAGGAGCGTTAGGGCGGAGTTTCCATGTGCCGCATCTATCTGGCGGCCCCGCCCAACCCCAGGGGCAAAGCGAGCGCACCTACGTGTCACCACCGCCCGTCTCCTCCTCCGGTTCTGGAGCCCATGGCGGTTCTGGCCAGAACGGCTGGGCGGGGTTGAAAAAGTTGTAGAGCATGTTGCTCACGTCGCGATAGAGCGGTTGGTTAATACCCCAATTGATCCAATCAATGTCCTGCCAAATGTAAAAGCTCACCAGGTAGGTGGCCTCTGGCGAAAAGATAATGCCCACTTCGCCGCGGGTATCACCCCATGGCACGTCATAGCCAGAAAAGCCATGCTTGTGGGCTAGTTTGACTTCGGCAGGAATGCCTGCCCCAAGCATGTTGCGCAGGTCATTGGCGGCCATGATGTCGATCATCTCCTGGCAGGCCTCGGGGGTAATCGCGGGATAGATCTTGCGCAGGGTCCCTTTGTCCTCGCTGCACTGGTAGATCATCTCCAGCAGCTTGGCCATCTCTGCCGGCGTTGCCTTGACGCAGCGGTCGTAGCGAGGCACTTCACTTGGTGCAGCCCAGGCTGCGGAGATCCCCTTCAGGGGAGAGGCATAGACGGCAGCGGGCATGAACTCCCACCCGAATCCCGACCGCTCATCTGGCCCGGAACGCACGCGGAGTGGAGGATCGTCGTCCCAACGCTCGACCACCTGGAACGGAGCACATAGCCGATAGTTCGACAGCCCAAGCCGTTGCATGGCTGCGGTGATCCGCTGTGCCCCGGCTGTGGCCGATCCGTTGCCGAGGGAGGCCATCAACCGGTTGGCGCACGGATTGCACGACTCGACACCCATCATGTCCAGCAGTTCCTGGTGCGTCTGCTGGTCCACTGTTCCTCCAAAATGGCGATACACCTCGACCATGATCCCGATCTTGACGATGCTCATGCCAGACAGGACATACTTGGTGTTCGAATCATAGATCACCTGGCCGGTATCCAGGTTCTTGACCAGAATGCTGGTCACGCCCGGGAACTCGTCCAGGCGGGCCTTCAGCGGCGGGATCAGGATCTCTGGTTTGAGCGGCGGCGGCGGCACCCAGTCCGGCTCGAATGTGATCGGCGTCGTGACACCGGCACGCAGCGCCTGCTCCACCTGGCGTAACGCCTTGTCCACGTCAAAGGTCAGGCCTGGTTCGCCAGGGTCGAAAAAGTAGGCATAGGTGGTGGTCAGCGGGCCCTGATAACTGGCAAAATAGGGGAAGGTCCAGGTCATCTCGCCGGTGTAGGTGACGCGTGGCGTGCCCTCGATGCCTCCCGTGGTGCTGATCGGGATCGTGGCCGTGTAAAAGCTGGGCGGGCCGGGCGCTCGCTCCATCGCCGGCCCCAGCGTGCTGAGCATCGACCGGATCCGGCCCGAGCTTTGATCCGGCTCGATGGTGGCAACCGGCAAGATCACCTGCCGTTCCTGGGGATCATCTACCTGGTCGTTGACCATCTGGGCGGCAGCATCGGCGTTGAGCTGGCGCCCGGGCTTGCCGGGAAGAAAGGCCAGGCGTTTTGTGTCGACCATCGGCTCGGTGGGTGTCACGTTATGAGCCTCGGCCACCTTTGCCATGAAGCGACTGGCGGCCTCCTGGTCGTGGCTCATCCGCAATGGGATGTCGAGGGTCAGCGTCTCGACCTCGCCCTTCAACCAGCGCCAGAAGCCTTTCCAGTAGTCATACGTGTGGCCGGCTGCCATTGCCTCGTCGACCATCTCTGCAACCGGGATGTTGAAGGCCAGGTCGTCTTCGGGCGACAGGGTCACAGGCTCATCCTGGTACAGCAGCGTGAAATCGGTGTAGTAAGGCGCGGCGACGGTTTCCGTCACCTTGGCGCGCGCATCCTCAGGACTGAGCCAGCCGACCGGCACTCCGGCAATGGTGATACCCGGCTGGATCAGCGCCCGGTAGGCGTCGTACTGGGCCCGGTAGCGCCTGTAAGCATTCCAGCCGAGCAGGCCGGCGCCGGTGACCGCCAGGATCAGGATCCCCAGTACGCCGAGCCGAAGATATCTTATCCTCTTTATTGTAGAATCTTCTCCATCCATTCCCGTGTCTCGATAGGGCGCATAAACTGGCCGATATAATGGTCGCCCAGCCACAATTCGAGATGCAGGTGCACCTCCCCGTTTGGTCCGTTCAGTGAAGCTGGAGTACCAGAGTTGCCAACGGTGCCGATTATCTGCCCCTGTTTTACCCTGGTCCCAACCTCTATTCCCTGGGCGATGCTGCCCAGGTGGGCATAGCGCGATACCAGCCCTCCCTCGTGCTCGATCCAAACCTGCTGCCCGCGGTAGCCATCCAGCACCTCGGGAGGGGTATAACCTAGTCGCTGCCACTCGGCAGCCCACGCCTTGGCCTGTGCCGAAGTGAGGGGCGTATAGTCTAGCATGGCGCGGATGACCACACCGTCGGCCACGGCTCGCACCTTGGTGCTCCGGTCGACCGTCACCCTTGCAGTAGAGGTGTAAAAGTCACTGCCTTCGTGCACTCCCAAGCGATAGTGGCGCGGCGCCCCTGGCGCCTGAAAGTCGCGGCTAGTAAAGTGCGCCCCGTCAATCGGCATCGATAGGCCGCGCAGGCTTTCCAGCACAGCTGGATCATGCGCCTGGCCAAGATCCCCTGCCGGGGGAAGGCTGGCCGTTAGCGGCTCACCCTTGATAGTCGCCTGCCGTTCCGGCTGGCCGTAGAAGTAGAGTGCGTCGCGCCCAGCAAGGATCACCTGTGCCGCATGCTCCTGGCGGCCCTGTCCGAGTGGCCCAGCCCACAGAGCGCTGACAGCGCGGCGATCGGGGAATTGGTATAGCGCCTGCAACCGTCCGTCCTCTGGATCGAGCGCCAACAGGCGGCGTCCGGCGCGGTCCAGCACGTAGACAGCCGGTTCCGTGGCATGCACCTGGCGGGGGTGCATCAGCGTCACGCTAGCAGCGGGCCGAAAGCCGGCCACTTGCTCCCCATCACGGTAGCGGATCAGTGTGCCCGTCGGGTTGTTCATGGCCCGGGTCAGCACGTATACATCTTGGCCCGCAGCGCCGATATCGACATCGCGGCTCTTCGGCACCGTGGCCCAGGCAGCGCCTGTGTCATTGCTGCGGAAGCGCCAAACCTTCTCGTGCGTTGTCTCCAACAGGTACCGGTTGGCGTCCTTATCGGCCAGCGCCACATAGTAATGATCTGAGGTCGCGCCCGACGACCGGCCGTATCGCTCCACAGCCCACGTCCCGCCGTCCAGTTCGTAGCGATAGACGTCGCCGGCGCGGTCCATGACCAGGAGCGTCCCGCTGCCTGCCGCTGCCAGATCGAGCGGTTCCAGGACGTGGACACCTGCCACATCGTCGCCAGGAGCCAACAAAAGCTCTGGCTGTGCCGGCTCGGCCAGGCCAACGGCCAGCACGCGCCCTCCATCGAGCAGATAGGCGGTGTCGCTGATCACCTCCAGGGCCTGAGGATGGACAAAGGTGCCGGCTGGGAAGTGCCACGCCCCGGTGTTGGCCTCGCCGCCGGTCGTTAACCACCTGTATTCGGCGCCTGCCTGGTCCGCTTCGGTGCTGACAATCTCTTCGGCAGATGCCAGGACCGCCTGCACGCCGGCCAGGTTCCGCTCGAATTCAGTAGCTTCGTGATCGGTTAGCTCGACGGTGACAGAGGCCACCCCTTCTCCGGCCAGGTAATCGCCAACTTCGCCGGTGATCGGGTAGCCGGTCCAGCCATCCGGCGGAATCGGGTAGCCGGTAGCTTTAGACAGAATAGCTGCCAGTCGAGCGGTGGACGGGTCGCGTTGGCAGGCGTCGCCATAGATCGCCCCGTCGGCGCTGTGGTAAAAGACCGCAATCCAGGCGTCGGCCATGAAATCACGGACGGCGCGTGCCTCCGGCTCGGAAAAGGGGTGGGATCCCCCGGCTCCGGGATGTGGCCCTTCCAGCCCGACGGTATCGGGCGACCAGTCGTTGTCGGCGCAGCCATCCAAATCGGTGTCGGCATTGCGGTTCAGGTCCACGTCGTGGGCGTTCCACCGTGTACCCGCGGCCAGCCCATCGGGGTTCATCGTCGGGATGATCCACAGACTGACGTTGGCCGGCACCTCGGCCGGGTAGGCCTGGAAGTGGGCCAGGAGTTGCTGAGCCAGGAGGTGGGTATTGGCCTCAAGTCCGCCGTGGATATCGCCGACCAGAACTACCTTGATCGGCCCATCTCCGATGCGGTATGCGCTGATCGGGCGGCCTTCGACCGAATAGCCTATGAGTCGAGCGCCGGCTGCCCCTGCCGGCTGCCCCTCGTCGGTTGGCGCAGCCGTCGGGAGTGGCGTAGGCGTGGCAGTCGCGGATCCCCTGCTCGTCGGCGAGGAGGTGGGGCGGGCTGCTGAGTTGGGCGATGGGGCAGGCGTGACGCCGTCGTTCTGCCCAGCGTGCGCCGATGGAGACGGTGCCGGGCTCACCTCAGCGGTGGAAACAGCGGAGAGCTCTGTGAGCGCGATCGCGCTATCAAGATCCCCTGCCGAGGACAGGCCTATTGCAGCGATACCGCTTGTTACGAGGGCCACCAACAGCCCGAGCACGAGCCCTCTGGTCGGAAGGTTCAAACTGCCAGCCTTCCCTGTTCTAGCCTTTCCACCGGTCACGGCATTGTCCTCTGCCGGAAATAGGTTTCTTGTAGCGGCATCAGGTCGGCAGTCGTGAATTCCTGGACCAGCGTAAAAAAGTCACGTGACTTGGCCAGTTGGTAGGAGTAACGCTGCACATACTCTTTCATAAAGGCCGAGAAGGCCGGGTCGCCCATCGTTTCCCGGAGGTCCCGGATGAACTCGGCACCCCGGCGATAGACGGCATTGATGTAATCGCGGTTGTTGCGGAACTGGTAGATAAGCATGTCGATCTTGCCCGCCGGTGCATACTGCCGGATCTCGGTGTCCCACCACCATTCCATGTCGCCGGGTAGGTAACGTTCGTAGTAGAGGTAGGAGCTGTACTGGGCCAGCGCCTCGTCGAGCCACGGCTCTGACACCTGGTCGTTGCCTACCAGTCCATAGAACCACTGATGCGCTACTTCGTGGGCGGTCAGTGGGATGAGGCTTGCTTGGGTAGTGCCGTCGTACTGATCGTAGAGGTTCGAGCCGAGGAAGGTCAAACCACTGAACTCAAGCCCGCCGGCAAAGTCTGTCTCGCACAGCCGATAAGCCGGCAAGGGGTAGGAGCCATACAATTCGGTGAACAGATCGAGGGCCTTGGCCGCCGTATCGAGAGCGGCCCGGCCCGCTGCCTCGTCGCCGGGAAAGTAATAGGAATAGACTGTCTGATCTCCGGCAGCACCAACCCGGGCGGTGTCGATCAGATACACGTCGCTGGCCGCCAGGGCAAACGATCGGACGCGTTGGGCCGTATATTCCCAGTGATTGCCCGTGTGTGTCTCCGCGCCTGTGCCGGCCACGATCACGCCCTGTGTGGTCGTGATCGTTACCTGGTAGTCGGCTACCTCGGTTACGTATGGGTCGCCGACCGGGAAGTAGGACAGGCTGTACCAACCCTTGTCTTGGCGGTAAGGCGCCATGACCGGGTACCAGTTGCCCAGACTGACCGCCCGCTCTGAATAGCCAAAGCTGGCATCGCTGAATTCGGCATCTGGCTCGATGCGGGGCAAGCTCAGCGTGAAGCTCAGGTAGAGCGTGACCTGCTCGTCGGGCGGCAGCTCGTTGGGTAGAACCACCCTCAGTGTCACGTCGAGGGGAAAGACCTCGGGCTGAACCATCTCGCCGTCCATGTCCACCTTGACGTCGTTCAGAGTAAAGGTGCCCTTGCTGCGATTGGGGTGGACGTTGAGCATCAGGTCAGATAGGGTTGTGCTGGTGGCGTTGGTATAGTCGATCCGTTGCTGCACATCGAGTCTATGCTCGGCGTAGTTGAGGTTTACATCCATCGTGTACGCCGTTCCGTCAAAAGTTGGCAGGGGGACCGCAGTGGGTGTGGGCGTTGGGCCGCCTGTGGGCTGGATCTGACCGACCACCTGGCGCCGGTACAGGTAGACCCCGGCGATGCTCAGAAAGACTATGCCGATCAGCAGCAGCAGTAGATCGCCGATGATCGCCGAAGCGCGGCCGCGTGGCTGTGCAGGCGCCGCAGGTGCCGCATGCCGATTCGGGGACGAATTGTGGCGGCTCGGTGCCGGCACATCCCCTGACGGCTGATGGTCGGATATCGGTGGTGGCGCTTTTTTCGCCTTGTGGGGGGTCTTGCCCTTTGTCTTGTCGTAGAGGGCCAGCATCTCCTCCGGCTCGAGCCCAAGGTAGGATGCATAGTTGCGCAAGAACCCACGCGTATGCAGCTCGCTGCTAAAGGCGCCGAACGATTCAGACTCTAACGCTTCCAGGTAGGCGCGCTGGATCCTGCTTTCTTCAGCCACCTGGTCGATTGTCAGCTCTTTGGCCTCGCGAGCTGCTCGCAGCCGCTCCCCCAGCTCACCCATAGCCACGACCCACAGTCCGCGATTCAAAACCGTTCATACGGCAATGTCCCGGCGCTGAAAGGCGAACAGAGCGACAACGAAAAAGACGGCAGTTAGGCCCAGCATAATGCCGGCGTCACCCCATTTGATGCCTTCGAACAGTGCAGCAGAGCTGTCGTAATAGTGATATAGGGCGATCGGCCGGTATGGATCGAGCACATCCACCGTTTTGCCCAGGGACTCCAAAAAGTAGGAACCGATGATCACCACCAAGGCCACCAGATTCGCCAGCCGGCGGCTGCGGAACAGGACCGAGACCATCAGCGCCAGCGCCCCACTGGCCAAAGTGATCGGCGCGATGTTCATCGTGGCCAACGCTATCCGGCCCAAGTGCGCGGTCTCGCCGATCATCAGCGAGCCGCCGACGAAAAAGAGGGCGGTCAACGCCATGATCAACAGGGTGGCAACGCCCAAGGCCGCGAACTTTTCGGTTACCACTCGCCAGCGGCGGATCGGGTGCGACAGCAACAGGTCGAGCGTGCCCTTCTCCTCCTCGCCGGCTATCAGGCCGGTGCCGACAACGACGGCAAAGATGGCCAGGATTGGCGGGCCGTAGCTGAACAGCTCGATGTTCAGCCAGCCTGGGTAGGTGTTGAGTCTTGTAAAGTCACCGAAAAAGCCGGTCAGGGCAGCAGGATAGCCCTTGAGCATCTCGGCCAAAGCAGCCGTCTGATCCTTGAATGACGGATATAAGAAGATGACCATCCAGCCAAGTAGCCCGGCCCCGATACCCCAGCCTAGGATCTGGCCGCGCAGATCGCGCAGCGTCTTGGCGAACAGGTTACGCAGCCACATCGTCGCCCTCCCTTCCGGTTCCTTCGTCAGCGGAGGCGGCTCCCGTGCCGCCGGGTCCTTCCTTTCGGTAGTAGGTCAGAAAGATATCCTCCAGCGTCGCCTGCTGGTAGCGCATGTCGAGGAGCTCAAACTGCGCTGCCCGCTTAACCACGCCATCCAGGCTTCCGGGCGCCTCGTCGACAAAAAAGCGCAGCGAGCTGTCGGTTTTTGCCACTTCGCGCACACCCGGCAGGTCAAAGGCCGACGGCGGCACCGGTTGCCCAAAGGTCAGCTCCATCTGGCGCAACCGCTTGCGCTTTAGCTCGGCGATCTCTTCCACGGCCACCAGGTGCCCATCGCGGATGATGCCCACCCGGTCGCACACACGATCCACCTCGGGCAGGATGTGTGACGACAAAAAGACGGTCCGTCCTTCGGCCCGGACCTCGTCGATCAGGCGGTAGAACTCTTGCTGGATAAGCGGATCAAGCCCGGTTGTCGGCTCGTCCAGGATCAGCAAGCTAGGTTTGTGGGCAAAAGCCTGGATCAGCCCCACCTTCTGCTTGTTACCGTGCGAAAAGGTGCCCACCCGCCGTGACAGGTCCAGGTCCAGCCGTTGGGCCATCTCGTTGACCCACACCCAATCCAGCCCGCCATGCAGATTGCCGAGAAAGGTCAACAGGTCGCGGGCGGTCAGATTGCCCCACAGCGCCAGCTCGCCGGGCAAGATGCCCAGCCGGGCCTTGAGCTCGGCGGCATGGCCCCGCACCTCCTGGCCGAACAACAGGGCCGTGCCGCGCGTCGGCCGGATCAGGTCCAGGATCAGGCGGATCGTCGTTGTCTTGCCCGCGCCGTTGGGTCCCAGGTAGCCAAACACCTCGCCCTCGCGCACTGCCAGGTCCAGGTCTTCTACACCGCGCACCTTACCGTAGTACTTAGTCAGTTTTCTAGTTTCGATGATCATCGCCCACCTCTGCCCCGATGGAGAGCTCTGCCGACGTGCCTCGCTGGGCTGTCACTCCGCTTCGGAGGCTGCCGTATTATACCAGGATTCCTGGTGGTTGGCAACGAACGGCGGGCATGAAGGTGATCACATCCCAGGCGCATTGCTCCTCTACTTGACGGCCAGCCTCTGCCGTGCTACAATGTGGCTGCCTGACACGACGCAAAAAAGGAGGCTGCCGTGAACCGCTCCCGGCTTGTGTTTGTCGCCATCGTTGGCATAGCTGTGCTGATCGTCGGCGTTGGCCTGATCATGCAGATGATCAACACCCTGTCGAAAGGTCGTGAAACCCCCACTGGTGTCGCGGCGCCGCCCGTTGCGACCGTACCTGCCGGCGCCGTGGCGATACAGGTCTATTCATCTGATACCAAGCAGGACTGGATGAATCAGGCGGTTGAGGTGTTCAACACCGGCGGGCATACTGTCGGTGGCAAACCGGTTGTCGTGCAGGTGTACCACGTCGCCTCTGGCACTTCCAAAGACGACATCCTGAACGGCAAAATCCAGCCGGTAGCCTGGAGCCCAGGCAGCGATCCGTGGGTGGCCGAGATCAACCAGACCTGGCGCGACCGGACCGGCCAGCTTCTGATCGGAGATGCGTGCCCTGCCACGATCCACGTGCCGCTGGCCATCGCCATGTGGCGGCCCATGGCCCAGGCGCTCGGCTGGCCCGACAAGCCGATCGGCTGGGACGACCTGGCTGCTCTGTCCACCAACCCGGACGGTTGGGCCGCCTACGGCCATCCCGAGTGGGGGCAGTTCAAGTTCGGCCATCCTCACCCAGAACACTCGAATTCT
>Ga0209254_10001769_pt1 | contig 19489 bp, 17 predicted proteins | sample FrelakmetDIP11DI_FD_187148 | JGI IMG/M metagenome (GOLD analysis project Ga0209254, IMG submission 187148) | Freshwater lake sediment microbial communities from the University of Notre Dame, USA, for methane emissions studies - DIP11 DI (SPAdes)... | ecosystem: Environmental > Aquatic >...
CACGCCTGGGCGAGGGGCAGGTCCAGAAGCTGCGGATGGGCAAGCTGCGCAGTATGTTGGGGCAGGTCGTTCGCGAGGCACAAGTATTGGGCTACAGCCACGAGGAGATTGAGCAGATCGTCGAAGAGCAGTTGACAGGCAGTTCTTTCGGGGGAGATGAAGCGGACCGTGAGCCGCAATCATATAGAGGAGGTCGATAGGAATGGCAGTCAAAGCGCAGCAGAAGGAGCAGCAGTCTAAGGGTCAGTCGCCCGATGAGGCCAAGCGCCAGGCCAAGATCGTCAACAGCGTGTCGCTGGCGGTTTTTTTCATCGTCGAGGCGATCGTCATCGGCATCGGGATTTTCTTGAGTGACGTAGTGGATGTCGACGATCGCTGGGTAGTGGGGTTTGTCGTAGCCGGCACCTTGATCGCGACCTACATCCTGTTCGCGCTCAAGATCGCCGACCAGTGGGAAAAGGCCGTCGTTTTGCGCTTTGGCAAGTTCAGCGGGCTCAAGGGGCCGGGCCGGTTCTGGATCGTCCCAGTCGTGGACGCGATTCCGCGCTGGATCGACCATCGGGTCACGGTGACCCCGTTTAACGCCGAAAAGACGCTAACCAAGGACACGGTGCCGGTGGACGTGGACGCCGTCCTGTTCTGGATGGTGTGGGATGCGGAGAAAGCTGCGCTGGAGGTGGAGGATTATCGCTCGGCGATCACCTGGGCGGCGCAGACCGCGCTGCGCGAGATCATCGGCCAGATGGAGCTGGCCGACATCCTGGTGGGCCGGGCCAAGATGGACGCGGATCTACAGAAGGTCATCGACGCCAGGACGACGCCGTGGGGAGTTACAGTTCAGAGTGTGGAAATTCGAGACGTGATCATCCCGGAAGCGCTGGAAGATGCCATGAGCCGCCAGGCTCAGGCAGAGCGGGAGCGCCAGGCGCGGGTTATCCTCGGCGAGAGTGAGGAACAGATCGCACACAGCTTCCGCCGGGCCAGCGAGGCCTACGCCGACAACCCGACGGCGCTGCACCTGCGGGCTATGAACATGCTGTTCGAAGGGCTGAAGGAAAAGGGCGCCATGATCATCGTCCCGTCCAGCGCGGTGGACACCATGAATTTGGGCGGCATGATGGGCATGACCTCACTGGCGCAGCAGGGAAACGCCCACCTGCCAGCTTCCGAGGAGCAGAAGGCCAGCCAACACTAAACAGGCCACGCCGCAGCCTCAGCCCCAAATGGGCTGAGGCTGCCGGGCCGGCCGCTTTCAAGGAGACTGTCATGATCGAGGTTGAAAACCTTATCAAACACTATGCCAACGTCAAGGCGGTGGACGGCGTCAGCTTTTCCGTTGGAGAAGGGGAGATCTTTGGTCTGCTCGGCCCCAACGGGGCCGGCAAGACGACCACGATCCGCACCATCATGGACATTATCAAGCCCGACAGCGGCATCGTCCGGCTGATGGGCCAACCGATGACCGAGGCCAGCAAGGCGCAGATCGGCTACCTGCCGGAAGAGCGCGGGCTGTACAAGACCTTCCGGCTGCTGGAGTGCCTGACCTACCTGGGGGCGCTGAAGGGGATGCCGCGCAAGGAGGCCAGCCGGCGGGCCAGCGCTCTGCTGGCAGAGACAGGGCTGGCCGAGTACGCCCGGCGCAAAGTGCAGGAGCTGAGCAAGGGCATGACGCAAAAGGCCCAGTTTCTGGCGGCTCTGGTCCACGATCCGGCCCTGCTCATCCTGGACGAGCCGTTCCAGGGGCTGGACCCGATCAACACCGAGATGCTGAAAAAGATCCTGCTGCAAGAACAGGGGCGGGGCAAGACGATCATCCTCAGCACCCACGACATGAACCAGGTCGAGGAGATGTGCAACCGCATCCTGTTGATCAACCACGGGCGGGTGGTGCTGTACGGCCAACTGGACGAAATCAAGGCCGAGTATGCCGAGCACGCCGTCGTCCTGGAGTGTGATGGGCTGCCAGATACGCTGGAGGGCGCGCAGCAGATAAAGCAGCAGAATCACACCTACGAGATCGTCCTGTCGCCACAGGGGGCGCCCCAGTCGATCCTGCGCCAGGTGGTGGACGCCGGGATCACCATCCGGCGTTTCGAGGTGGCGAGCGCCCCGCTGGAGGAGATCTTTATCAAGGTAGTGGAGGCAACCCAATGAGAGGCATGTTACTGGTCGCCTGGCAAGAGCTTATTGTCAACCTGCGCCGTCCGACCTTTATCATCATGACGCTGCTGATCCCCGCCCTGGGGCTGATCGTGCTGGTGGCCAGCTCGCTGTTCGGCGGGGAGCTTGGCACGTTCTTTGAGAAGCAGTTCGTGCCGAGCCAGAAGATGCAAGGCTATGTCGATCAGAGCGGGCTGATCAAGCCTGATCTGCCCGGTTACGAGGGAAAGTTCGTCGCCTACGCCGACGAATCGCAGGCTCGGGCAGCACTCCTGGCAAAGGAGATCAATTCTTACTTTGTCCTGCCGCCCGACTACTTGCAGTCGGGCATAGTCCTGGTATACGGCACGGGGGGTGGGTTTTCGTCGTTCGTGGCCGCAGATACCGAGCTCCTGCCCCAATTCCTGGTCGACCAGCTCCTGGCGGGCAGGGTAGACACGGCCATCCAAGACCGCGCCCGAACGCCGGCGAATATCGTGCCGGTGACGCTCGACGAAAAGGGTGAGGTGGACACGGAGAGCGCCTTTAACTGGCTGGGCGATTTCGTCGTGCCCTACCTCTTCTCTATCCTGTTCATTATGACTATCTTTACCACCTCGGGCTTTTTGCTGCAGGGGGTGAGCACCGAAAAGGAGGGGCGGATCATCGAGATCCTGCTGTCGTCGATCAGCCCGACCCAGTTGTTGACCGGCAAGATCCTGGGGCTGGGGGTGTTGGGGCTGGGCCAGATGCTGTTCTGGCTTGGCTCGGCTGCCGCGCTCCTGTCGGCTACGGTGGCGATCTTTACCATGGTCGGTGTGATCAAGCTGTCGGCGGACACGATCGTCCTAGCGATGATCTACTTTGTGCTGGGATACCTGCTGTTCGCCACCCTGATGGCCGTCGCCGGCTCGATGGGCACCAACATGCGTGAGAGCCAGCAGATCGCCGGCATCTTTACGTTCGCCGCGGCTGTGCCTTTCTTCGCCCTAAACCTGGTGTTCTCCAACCCCAACTCGCCGATCCTGATGGCCATCAGTTATTTCCCGTTGACAGCGCCGGTGATGATGCTGATCCGGCTGGGGTTCGGCCCGGTTCCGGCCGGACAGGTAGTCATCAGCCTGGTGTTGTTGGTGGCCGGGCTGGCCTTTAGTCTGTGGGCCGGGGTCAAGGTCTTTCGGGTGGGGCTGCTGATGTACGGCAAGCGCCCAGGGCTGAAGGATCTGGCGCGCGCCTTTAAGCAGGCGTGACACTCAGCCGCCAGACGTGCATAAATCCTAGTTGTCTGCTATAATAGGGACCGTATCCTGGCAAGGAGACGGTCCCTATGGCGCTATATGCTGGGGTTCGACCCCTGATCCTGGTAACATGCGACGACGGGATCAGATCGCCTGGGCTCCGGGCGGCGGTCAGCGCTGCGCTCGACCTGGGTGATGTGTTGGTTTCGGCCCCAAGCGAGCAGCAGACCAGCGCCGGGCGCAGCCAGCCTCCATCTTTCGACGGCGCCATCCACGAGGTCGAATATGCCGTCGATGGGCGGCAGGTGCCGGCCTATGCCATGTACGGCTCGCCCGCCCAGGCGGTGCTGTACGCCCTGATGGAGATCGTCCCCCGCCGGCCCGCACTGTGCATCTCGGGGATCAACTTTGGCGAGAATGTCGGCTCGGGCATTACTGTGTCGGGCACGGTGGGCGCGGCCCTGGAAGCGGCCGACCATGGCGTTCCCTCCCTGGCGGTGAGCCTAGAGACCGAAAAGGCGTACCACTATACCTACTCGGACGACGTGGATTTTAGCGGGGCGGCATACTTTGCCCGTCTGTTTGGCGAGCGGATGCTGGCCCGCCAGATGCCGCCCGATGTCGATCTGCTGAAGATAGAGGTGCCGAGCGACGCCACACCCGGCACGCCGTGGCAGATGACGCGGGTGTCCAGGCAGCGCTACTACCGGGCGCTGCCCAGCGACCGGCGCAGCTTGGCCGAGAAACGCCGGCTCGACTATGAAATGGTTTTCGACCGCACGACACTGGAACCCGATTCGGATATCCACGCCCTGCGAATAGATCGGGTGGTGTCGGTGTCACCTGTCAGCCTGGATATGACTTCGCGGGCGGCGCTGGAGCAGGTCGCGCGTTTGTTAGAGTGAAGGGAGAAGCCCGATGGCTGGAGAAAGGGTGCTGATTGTCGAGGATCGCCGGGAGAATATCGTCTACCTGGCCAACAATGTGCTCAAGGCGCACGGGTACCAGGTGCTGACCGCCATGGACGGCGAGCAGGGCCTCAAGCGGGCGCTGGCCGAAAAGCCGGACCTGATCATCATGGACCTGAACATGCCCAAGCGGGATGGTCTGGAGGTGATGGCTGCCCTGCGCGAGCAGCAGGTGGAGATCCCGGTGATCCTGACCACCTTCTACGGCTCGGAACAGGTGGCCCAGCAAGCTTATCGCCTGGGGGCCAGCGATTACGTCGTCAAGCCGTACGGCGTCGAGGAGATGCTGGCGGCGGTGCAGAAGGCGCTGGCCAAGCGGCCCCGGCCGCCTCAGCCTGCCCAGGCGGCCGAAGTGATGCCGCTCAGCCGCCAGGTGGAGCGCTGGATGCGGGACATGAACATCCTGCACAACGTGGGCAAGGCGTTGGTGGCGCAGTTGGACCTCAACAGCGTCCTGGCCCGCGCGGTCGAGGCGGCCATCTATATCATCCGCGCCGACCAGGCGTTCCTGTTTCTGAGCAAGCCGGGGCAGGAGGCCAGCCCATCGCTGCGCGCCGTGCGCGGCCCAGCCGACCGGCAGGTGCGCCTCATCGACCAGTTCGTGGACAGCGAGCTGGCCGCCTATACGGCCAGCTCAGACAAGCCCCTGCTGCGGGGCGACGCGCGGGGAGAGTCGGCGCTGGCCGAGATCACCGGCAACGATCTTGGGCCGCTGATCGCCGCGCCACTACGGTGGCACCAGGAAACGATAGGCGTGCTGCTGGCCGCCCACGTCGCCGGCGAAGCCGCCTTTAGCGAGACGGACGCCGAGTGGCTGGCCAGCCTGGCCGATTACGTAGCGATCGCGGTGCGGAATGCGCGGGAGTTCCGGGAGCGCGCCCAACAGCCGGCGCCTCCGCAACCGAGCGCGGCGTGGAAGCAGGAGCTGGAGCAGGTGGCGGAGGAGCTACAGGCCCTGGTCGAGAAGATCAGGGGATTGGCCACGGTCGTAGGGTCGATCGGGCCACAGATAGGAAAGACCTGACAGGTTTCGGCCCACTCCGCTTCGCTGCGGGACAGCCGCAAGCGGTCCCGCACGTCCCTGCGGTCGAAAACCTGTCAAGTCGCTGACGTATACGATCAAGACCTGACAGGTTTTCCTAAACCCGCCAGGTCTGTGACTGATCAGCCTTTCATCACCGCCAACGGCCGCATCTTGGCGACTTTGCGGGCCAGCCCGGCGCCCTCCACGGCCTCGATCACGGCGTCGATGTCCTTGTAGGCGTCGGGGGCCTCCTCGGCCAGGCCGGACATGCTCTGCGCCCGGACGTGGATGCCCCGCGCCTCCAGATCCTGGCGCAGTTGGCTGCCCTGGATCTGTCTCTTGGCTGCGGCCCGACTCATCACCCGGCCGGCGCCGTGGGCGGTGGTGCCAAAGCTCTCGTCCAGCGCATCGGCGATGCCGACCAGCACGTAGGAGGCGGTGCCCATGTCGCCCGGCACCAGCACCGGCTGGCCGACGGCCCGGTAGACCGGCACCACAGCCGGATGGCCGGGTCCAAAGGCCCGGGTCGCCCCTTTGCGATGCACGCACAGTTTTGTCTTTTTGCCATCCACGAGGTGCTCTTCGATCTTGGCGATGTTGTGGGCCACGTCGTACACCGTGCGCAGGTCGAAATCCTTCACCTTGCCGGCCAGCACCTGTTCAAAGGCGCGGCGGGCGAGGTGGGCCATGACCTGCCGGTTGGCCCAGGCAAAGTTGGCTGCCCCGGCCATGGCCCCGAAGTAGCGCTGGCCCTCGGGTGAGCTGAGTGGGGCGCAGACCAGCTCCCGGTCGGGCAGCTGGATGTTGTATTTGACTAACGCGCCCTGCAGGTTGTGCAAATAGTCCTCGCACACCTGGTGGCCCAGCCCGCGCGAGCCGGAGTGGATCTCCAAGGTGAGCTGGCCTTTGAACAGGCCAAAGACGCGCGCCACCGCCTCGTCATAGATCTCGACGACCTCCTGAAGCTCGATAAAGTGGTTGCCAGAGCCCAGGCTGCCCATTTGCACGCTACCCCGCTGCTTGGCCCGCTGGCTGACCGCCGAGGGATCGGCGCCGGCCAGCGCGCCGCCTTCTTCCAGACGGTCCAGGTCCTCGGGCCGGCCATAGCCCGCCTTGACCGCCCAGGCTGCTCCCTTGACCAGCATGTCGTCCATGTCGCGGGCCGACAGCTTGCGCGCGCCGCCCCCCTCCCCCGTGCCGCTGGGGATGGTGTGGAACAGGGCCGAGATCAGATCGTCGGTCTCTTTGAGGACCTCTTTGGCCACGAGGTTGGAGGCCATCAACCGCACGCCGCAGTTGATGTCATAGCCCACCGCCCCGGGCGAGATGACCCCCTCCGGGTAGCGGGTGGCGATCACGCCGCCGATCGGCGGGCCGTAGCCCTGGTGAGCGTCGGGCATTACCAGGACGCGCTTGACCACGCCCGGCAGCGTGGCAGTGTTTACCAACTGCTCGAAGGTCTTGTCACGGAAAGCCAGCTCCAGCAGCTCTTCGCTGGCATAGATCCGGGCCGGCACCTTCATGTCAGGCCGGTAACTCTTGGGAACCTCCCACACGTATTCACTGATCCGTACCAGGTCCGACTTTTTCATCATGCCAATCGATTCCTTTCTAGCTTGGCACGCAAGTGAATGATCCGCACTTGGCAGTTGGCGCTACACGTCAAGGGTGATCACCGTCGACCAGCCGGTGCCGTCGTGGACCAAGCGCAGATCGTGATAGGTTGCCGCCTTGACGACCGCCTTGGTCACCGGGGCATGGGCGCCCCTCACCCGCGCCACCAGGGCTGTGTCGGTCAGCGATTCGATCCGATAATCGACAAACAGCAGTCGTTCCGTTTCGGTCAGAAACAGCAGCTCGTTGAGCCAGTCTACCAGCAGCGATTCCCGATCCCAGGCTTCCAGGCGAATCTCGCGCCATTCGGTCGCGGCCAGGCCGTCCAGATCGGCCATTAGGCTGGCCATACCCCGCGCCGCGCCGACGAATAGATCAGACAGTTCCCGGCCCCACACACGCAGCGCACGATCGGCGGTGTGATCCACCTCCAGATAGTGGTAGGGGCAACCGGGGAAATCGGATCCCATCGGTTGATTGGGTTTTTCCCCCTGCTGCCCTTCGGGCTGCACTGAACAGCGGTCACCCCTACCCTCTCCCCTCTGGGAGAGGGAGGCGGAATCGGAGCCCTGCTGTTGGTTGGGTTTTTGCCCCTGCTGCCCTTCGGGCTGCACTGAACAGCGGTCACCCCAGCCTGCCCCCCCTAAGGGGAGGGAGGCAGAGTAGCGGCCCAGGATTTGGCGAGCCGCTTCACTGTCCTGTTTGATCTGCGTTACCAGGTCGTCGATATGCTCGAAACGGCGCTCGTCGCGCAAGCGGGCGACGAACTCGACCACCAGGTCGCAACCGTAGATATCCTGGTCAAAGTCGAGGATGTGGGTCTCTACCGTGCGGTGGCCGTTGTCGAAACTGGGCCGCACTCCGACGTTGGCCACGGCCAGATAGCGCTCGGATCCAAGCAGGGCAAATACCGCGTACACGCCGTCGGCCGGCACCGCCCGCTCGGGCCGGACTTCGAGGTTGGCCGTGGGGAAGCCCAGCTTGTGGCCGCGGCGCGCGCCGGTCACCACTTCCCCAGACAGACTGAAATAGCGGCCCAGTTGCCAAGATGTCTCCTCGACACGGCCTTGGGCCAGAAGCTCACGGATGCGGCTACTGGAGAAGGCTTGGCTGCCCTCGTTGACGCCGACTGGCTCGACGATGGTCAGATCGTAGCCGAGATCTTGACCCAGCTCCCGCAGCCTCTCGACATCCCCTTCGCGGTTGCGCCCCAGCCCAAAGTCGGGGCCCACCCACAACTCCCGTACCCGCAGGTGGCGGGATACCATCGCCATAAAGTCGCGGGCCGACATGGCCGCAACCTGCCGGTCGAAAGGCAACAGAACGGTCAGGTCGACCCCCAATCCTTCCAAAAGCGCCATTTTTTCGCCGGGTGTGGTCAGGTAGCGCGGGGCGCGCTGCGGCGCCAGGGCCTTGGCCGGATGCGGATGGAAGGTGATGACGGCTGCCAGCCGGTCTGTGGCACGGGCGCGCTCTACCACGCCCTTGATAAGAGCCTGATGCCCGCGGTGGACGCCGTCGAACGCACCGATGGTCAGGATCGTTTCCTGTCGCAGACTGGCCTTGGCCAGGTCGCCTATGACATCCATGAGAGACTCACGAACAGTATGGATACCGCAACGCTACGCAGCGAATACCTTGCGCGGCCGCCACGACGAAATCGCCGGGTCGTACACCAGGATCGCCACCAGGTCGCCTGCTGAGGAGTATGCCCGGCACTCAATAGGATTTTGGATTCTGGATTCTGTCTCCTCCCTCGTCCCCTGAAAGGGATCTCTGTGAAGGGGGGGATCTGCGTGATTCTGGATTCCGTGTCCTCCCTCGTCCACTGAAGGCGATCTCCGCGAAGGGGGGGATGAGAGCGGTGTTGTAGGTTGGAGAACCTCGACGGCTTGTCCTTGTATGATCCGCTTGGTGTCGGCCTGGGTCAAGACCAGAGCCGGCAGGTCAAGAAGGGCCTCATCCAGCGGCAGCAGGTAGTCACCCTCCTGCCCGTGCTGGAATGCCTCTTCCAAACGTTCCAAGCTGACAGCCTCCTCCAGGGAGAAACGCCCACTCCTCAACCGGACAAGGCCGCATAGACAGGCTCCACTGCCAAGCCGCTGGCCTAGGTCGTGCGCCAAAGAGCGCACATAGGTACCCGGCGAGCAGGTCACTCTTACCGTAAGGGCCGGCGGTATCCACCCCAGAAGCTCAAGATCATAGATCTCGACCGACCGGGGCAAACGCTCAACCTCCTTGCCCTGCCGCGCTAGTTTGTAGAGGGGCTGCCCCTGCTGTTTGAGGGCAGAGTAGATCGGCGGCACCTGCTCGATTGGCCCCACGAAACCAGCCAGAGCTGCCTCGATCTCTGTCCGGCTAAAGTCAGTGCGCCCGCCAGTGGTGATGACCTCGCCTTCTACGTCGTATGTGGTGGTGGTCTGGCCCAGCAGGATGGTCGCATGGTAGGACTTGCAGCCAGCCATGAGGTACTCGACCACCCGGGTCGCCTGCCCCAGACAGACGAGGAGGACGCCACTGGCCAGGGGATCCAGAGTTCCGGAGTGGCCTACTTTGCGTTGACCGGCCATGCGGCGCACGGCATCGACCACGTCGTGCGAGGTCATGCCCGCCGGCTTGTCCACATTGACAATGCCCGACAGGGTCACCTCGCGACGGGGAGCAGCCCAGCGCCCGCGGAATCCGGTGCGTTTCTGAGGGCAATCGCCGCACTCCGCTACGCTTCGGTCCCCAGCCGCGAGCGGCCCTGCATGTCCCTCAGAAGGGGGGGATCTGCGTGGACTGGCGCCCCGCTCCGCTACGCTTCGGGGACTAGCGCCGCAATCAGGCATCGGAGTCGGACACCTGAGGTCTGGACACAGCGCGGGCGCGCTGCTCTGCCACGCTTCGACGGACCTGACCCAGGACCTGGTCCTGCACCCGCTCCAGGTCGCCTGATAACGTACAGCCGGCCGCCAGGGGATGCCCGCCGCCACCCAGGCTGGCGGCCACCTGGGATACGTCATAGCCTGGCGCTGCCCGGAACCCGATGTCTATGGTGCCGTTGTCCCGCTCGGTGAACACCACGACCACTTGGGCCTCACGCACTCCCACCAGGGAGTTGGACAGCCCCGAGGTGCCATTGTCAAACACTGCCCAACGCTGGCGCATCGCGCGGGTCACCCAAGTCCACAGGATGCCATCCTCCAGGCATAGGCCACCAACCGCATCGGCGAACAGGCGCACCTGGGCCAACGGCTGCTGATCCAACGACTGCCGGGCGACCTGGCTGAGCGATGCTCCCGCTTCCACCAGTTGAAGGGCGGCACGCAGCGTTGCCGCGTCGACGTTTGATGTGCGGAACGAGCGGGTATCGGTCACAATCCCGGCGAGGAGACAGACCGCCACAGGCTCGGTAACTCGCCAGCCAAGGGCCTTGGCCAGATAGAGCACCATTTGAGCCGTGGCCACACAGGATGGGTCCACCCAATTCAGGGTACCAAACTGGGTGTTGGTGATGTGGTGATCTAGGTTCAGCAGAGGCACCGAGGTGAGCCGATCCTCGTAGACATTGCCCATCCTGTCCCGATCGCTGCAGTCGAGGCTGATGACGAGGTCGATGGATCCACTGGCCCGGCCAGCTATCTCGGAACTGCCTGGTAGCCACGCAACGCTCTCGGGCGCCGGATCTTCACAGGTTAGAGTGACCTCCCTGCCCTGATCCCGCAGCAAGCTGCCCATGGCCAGCAGCGAACCAATAGCATCGCCGTCGGGCGACACATGGGTTATTAGCAGGATACGCCATGCAGGGGAGATCAGTTGCTCGACGGCCCTAATGACGCTCTGGTTCATCCCGCGCCGCTTCGCTTTGGTCCCCAGCCGCGAGCAGCCCGGCATGTCCCTCTGAAAGGGGGGGACTGCGCGGACTGTCGTCGGGGATGGGATGGTCGCCTTCTTTGGCAAGCTCACCCAAAAGCTCGTCGATCCGCCTCCCATAAGCCGCGCTCTTGTCCAGCTCGAATGCCAGGTGCGGCACAAGGCGCAGTTGGAGCCGCGCCGCCAACTGGGTGCGCAGAAAACCGGTCGCCCGTTCCAGGCCGGCTTGCGCTTCGGATACCTTTTCGTCGCCTTCGGCCATGACGGTGAAAGAGACGCGGGCCAGCATCAGATCTGGTGTTATGTCAACGGCAGTGATGGTCACATCTGCCAGGCGCGGATCGCGAGCATCGAACATCAGGAGCAGGCTCAGCTCCCGATGGATCTGTTCGGCAACACGGCGCTGACGGTGGCTTGGCATGGCGACCTCGGAAGTAACCGATGTCCGATGGCCAATGGCAGACAGGTCTGCCATTGGCCATTCACTAGCTGACTCGCTCTTTCTTGTAGAACTCGAGAACATCACCCTCTCTGAGGTCGTCAAAGCCGGTGACGCCAATGCCACACTCAAAGCCGGGTTTGACCTCAGCCACGTCCTCTTTGAACCGTTTCAGGGAATCGACACGGCCTTCATAGATGACATTGTCATCGCGAAGGACGCGGACGAGTGAATTTCGGGTGACTTCGCCGTCTGTTACGATACTGCCGGCGATGTTGCCCCGGTGGCTGATGCGGAACACAGTCCTCACTTCCGCATGGCCGGTCATCACGTCAGCGTAGACCGGCGCCAACATTCCCTTAAGGGCTTTTTCGACGTCGTCTACCAACCGGTAGATGATGTCGTACTGGCGGATGTCTACGCCGTTTTGCTGGGCCAGCCGCCGCGCGGCCTCGTCCACCTGAACGTGAAAACCGATAATGATGGCTTCTGAGGCAAAAGCCAGCATCACGTCCGATTCACTGATATTGCCCATGCCTTGATGCAGGATGTCTACCTTCAATGCGTCGGTACCCAGCTTGCGCAGTGAATTGACGATGGGCTCCAGCGAACCCTGCACATCGGCCTTTAGAATCAGGTTAAGTTGGAGGACTTTGCCCGACTTGAATTGCTCAAAGATGTCGTCGAGGCTCAGGCTTTTCGGTTTCGTCGGCTGGGCTGCAGCCTCGCGATCCTTCTCGCTCCGCTCAGTAGCGGCCATCCGCGCCTGCCGCTCGCTTTCGACCACCTCAAAGAACTCGCCGGCCTTGGGCACCTGTGACAGGCCAAGGACTAACACCGGCATCGAGGGTGTGGCTTCGTCGATGGTGCCGCCCTTGTCGTTTAGCATGGCCCGCACCCGCCCAAAGGTATCGCCAATGAGAAGCGGATCACCCACGTGGAGAGAGCCTGCCTGGACGAGCAAGGTGGCGGTGGCGCCTCGCTGTTTGTCGAGCCGGCCTTCGATAACTGTTCCAACTGCGGGTCGATCTGGGTTGCTTTTCAGCTCGGCCACGTCTGTCACCAGGAGGATATTCTCCAGGAGCTCGTCGATCCCCCTTTTCATCTTGGCCGATACGGGGACGCAGACGACGTCGCCGCCCCACTCTTCGACGGTCAGGTCCAGGTCAGCCAACTGCTGCTTGACCCGATCAGGCTGAGCGCCCACCTTGTCTATTTTGTTCAAGGCGACCAGGATCGGCACACCGGCGGCACGGGCATGGTCGATCGCTTCCCGCGTCTGCGGCATGACTCCATCATCGGCAGCAACCACCAGGACGGCCAAGTCGGTCACCTGGGCGCCACGGGCACGCATGGCGGTAAAGGCCTCGTGACCGGGCGTGTCCAGGAAGGTGATCTTGCGTCCATCCTTCTCCACCTGGTAGGCGCCGATGTGTTGGGTGATGCCACCCGACTCGCCGGCCACGACGTTGGTCTGGCGAATGGCGTCGAGCAGTGTGGTCTTGCCGTGATCGACATGTCCCAGAACCGTCACTACCGGCGGGCGCGGCTTGCAGTTTTCGATCGCTTCACTCTCAGCCAGTTGCTGCCGCAACGTCTTGGGCCGCTCATCGGCAACCGGTTTTTCCGGCTCCTCGACCACGATCAGCTTGGTCTGCAATCCCATCTCGGCAGCAACGATTTCGGCGGTTTCATAGTCGATCATCTGGTTGATGCTAACGACAACGCTGCTATTCATCAGCTCTTTGATGATGTCAATGGGGCTCACCCGAAGCGCTTTTGCCAGATCCCGAACGCTTATGACAGCCGGCAGTTCGATGACTTTGGGTCCGGCTGGGGCCAACGGTCTTGCGCCGATCTTTTGCCCGTCCTCCGACCCACGGGTCGGTCCGGACGGGGATCGCACGCTGGCTGCTGGCGCGCCCGGCCTGCCTCCCGGCTTGCGACGCACCGGCGCCGGCCGGCCCCGGCCTCTGCTCCTTGATTTGTCTCGGCTTGCCATCTAGCTAATTCCCCCTTCTAGAGACACTGCTTCCATCTCTTCCACTGCTTCTTCCACTGGTAACGACACGGCAAAAGCCCGCAGGGCGGCCACCTCCTCCATGGCTATTGGCCCCTGGAGAGCACGCCCCAATGCCCCACGCTGTAACGCTGCCTCCCAACACCCGCGGTTAGGGCACAGGTAGGTGCCACGGCCAGCCTGTTTGCCCTTCAGATCCATGGCGGTGGTCCCCTCTGGTGTACGGACGATCCGGATCAGATCCCGCTTCGGCCGCTTGCGCTGGCAAGCGATGCAGGTTCGAAGCGGCACGTGCTTGCGGCGCATTAACCTCTCCCGCGAGAGCGCGGCGGAATGTACTTTTTCTTCTTGTCTGTGCTGCCGCCACGCATCCAGTCACCGCCAACATCGAACTCTTTCTTGGTCTTGACCCTCTTGCCCTTTTTCTTCTTGCCGGCCTTCTGAACCTCTGCCCAGTCCTCAACCTCTTCCCAAACTTCTGCCTGCAAAGCTACTTCCTGCTCGAAATCGACCGCTTCCTCCTGCTCAGCCGGGGTGCTTACCCAGCCCAACGACTCCTCAACCTGCTCACCCACAAAGGTGGGTACCAGCTCCGACTCGTCAAAGCGGGGCACGCTCAAGTCGGCGGTCGGCTCACTCTGGAGTTCCGGAGCCTCTTCCTCACCGATCTCTACAGCCGGTTCTGCCACGGCAGGGACACCCAACTCTGGCGTCGCCTCTACAGGCGGAGCAACCTTTGGCTTGGCCGGCGGCTTGACGTCAGCAGGCGCCGGTTCTTCCCCCTCTGGCAAGGGCAACTCGACGTCGTAGCCTGCCTTGACCGCCTGGTCAATAGCGCCCCGTTGGGCTTCACTCAGCGTGCCCATGTCCTGTTTACGCAGAATCTCTTCGGCCAGCACCAGCAGGTCCGACTCGCCAGGTGCAACTATCGGCCCTTCGAAACGGCCCATCGTCTCTTCGGCAGCTTCGGTAGCGCTCTTGATGTCAATGCGCCAACCGGTCAGTTTGGCAGCCAAACGCGCATTCTGGCCCTCTTTACCGATCGCCAGCGACAGTTGGCGGTCGGGCACGATCACCGTAGCGGTCTTGCCTGTTTCGGGGTTTTCGTCCAAAATGACGTTCATGACCTTGGCCGGGCTCAGCGCGCTGGCGATGAACGCCGCCATGTCAGAGCTCCACTGGACGACGTCTATCTTTTCGCCTTCCAGCTCGTTGACGACATTCTGGATTCGCCCACCCCGCACGCCTACGCAAGAGCCAACCGGGTCGACGCCCTCCTGGGTGGTATAAACGGCGACCTTTGAGCGCGACCCAGGCTCGCGAGCGATGCTCTTGATCTCGACGACGCCGTTGTAGATTTCGGGCACTTCCAACTCGAGCAGACGCCGCAGCAGGGCCGGGTTGCGCCGCGACAGGGTGATCTGCGGCCCACGGTTACCCTTGCGCACGTCAATGACGTAGGCCCGCAGACGGGCCCCGCGCCGGTAGCGCTCGGTGGGCACCTGTTCCTTAGCGGGCAGGACGGCTTCGGCCCCATCCAGGCTGACCATTACGTCGCCACTCTGCATGTCCTGGCTCTGGATCGTGCCGTTGGCGATATCGCCGGCGCTGTCAGCGTAAGAGGTGTAGATAGCGTCGCGCTCGGCCTCACGGATGCGCTGCAGGACGACCTGCTTGGCGGCCTGGGCAGCGATGCGCCCAAAGTCACGAGGCGTGTTCTCGACAGCGATGAACTGACCAAGGCTCGCCTCGGGATTCAGCCGCCGCGCCTCGTCAAGCGAGATCTGGGTTTTCGGGTCTTCAGGTTGTTCCACAACTTCTTTTTCAGCAAAGACACGCGCCGCGCCCGTATTCGGATCGATCTGGACGGTGACGTCGGTTACCGCGCCAAAGTTGCGCTTGTAGGCGGAGATTAAAGCCGCCTCGACTGCCGCCAGCACGACTTCGCGTGACAGTTTGCGCTCGGCGCATACCTGGTTGATGGCCATCATGAAATCGTTTCTCATCTAACCTGTAAACTCCATTTGCTTCCTTCATCTACGATCGACGTTGAGCGTTCCTTGCGTCCCTTACGCCCATACGCCGCAGGCTATGCTATGCACTGATAGCAAGAAAAGTGGGGGGCACCCACTTTTCTATACCCGCGGCTATACGAGCGGGATTATATCACTATCGCCCGGTGATGGCAAATTCCCAAGGTGAGTTGGTCACAAAACCAGCGGACCGGCAGGCCCGGGCCTGGCAGGTTTAGGCTCTTGCAGGAGAAAGAGGGTGAGGGCAAAGGTGGAGCGATTGGACAGTTTGACCGGAAGATGGTAGAATAAAGTCACTCTTTGTCGGGTGGAGAAAGGAAAAATGAAAGCTAGGACGCCCGAAGAAACGTATCAGGCCGCGCTGGAAAAGGCGGAAGCCGAGTTCTCACGCCTCGATCCGGTAGCGGCGGCAGAACGGTCCGGGGTGATCTATGCAGCGCTCGACAGCGACGCCGGGCAGGTGCAGATTGCTTTTTTCGGCACGCATTATTATGTGCAGTGGCCAAGCGGCGCCGCAGTGCGGGCAGGCGATCAGAAGGAACCAGACGTGCCGACACGGCTGCTGTTGATGCACTATATCATCACTGCCGACGGCACACCGATGGCCAACAAGTGGATCGGTTTCCGCAACCTACCGAGCGGTTTGGGGTACGATGCGGCGTTCCAACGGCGGGCGAGTGCACCGCTGGTGCAGGCGTTTGGCGCCCCTGGCCATGGCCAGACGAGCTTTGAGGTTGCGGCGCGGATGCTGGGCGGTGAACGTCTCCGGTTCGGCGATGCTGCTTTTTGCTTCCGGCTGCTGCCCCGGGTGTGGCTGGCGGTGGTGCTATACGTGGCCGATGAAGAGTTCCCGGCGAGCGCCAATGTGCTCTTTGATGCGGCGGCCGAGCACTATTTGGCGACGGAAGACCTGGCCGTGCTAGGGGGAATGCTGACCGGGCGGCTCATCAAGACAGCCAAGGCGGTCACGCCATGATGCCGGTGCCGCAACAATGCTCCGGTCAGATCAGGCGGAGAGGGTGGGATTCGAACCCACGACCCCGGTTAGGGGTACCCGCTCTCCGGGCGGGCGCATTCGGCCAAGCTATGCTACCTCTCCGTGCCGGTCCTATTCTAGCATCTTTGCCCCGAGTTGACAACTTTCTATCAGCGGCTGGGATTGTTGCCCGGCAATCTCACTGTACCTTTCCCCACCTTTCCGCCTTTTGCGGTTCCAGCGTGCGATCTGCCCCCAGCGTTTCTAGTACTCCAATACTAACGACCAAAGATTAAAATTTCGCTAGTTATCCTGAGAGAGCGACTGCCCCTCTTGCCAAGATAGGGCAAGTAAGCTATAATGGTGGAGGGAAAGGGGTCATTGTGGGATAAAATGGGAGAACGGACTCCTAATTGGGTCAGAAACTAACACTCAGTGGAGCGATTCGTAGAACACATGTTCTTGGGGGAATTCGAGCACACGCTGGACGAAAAAGGGCGATTTACCATCCCGGCCAAGTTTCGGGCTAAGCTGGCTTCGGGACTGGTGATCACCAGGGGTATCGACCGCTGCCTGGTGCTCCATCCCATGGATCACTTTATGGAGCTGGCCGAAAAGGTCAGCGACCTGCCCGTGACGAGCGCCCAGGCCCGTGGATTTCGACGCCTGGAGTTCAGTGGGGCGGTAGATGTAGAGCCCGACAAGCAGGGGCGCGTTGGATTGCCCAATCATCTACGCGAGTACGCGAACATTGACAAGCAGGTAGTGATTATCGGCCTGTTCGACCACTGCGAAATCTGGAATCCCGAAACCTGGCAGGAGCTCAAGCAGCGCAGTTACGACGATCCCGAAGGGCGCGCTGAGCAGTTTGCCAGTCTTGGCATTTAGCCCTAACGGCCATGGGCGAGACGGCGGCAGGGGGGCATGTTCCAGTTCTCTGCCGCGAGGTGGTGACCGGGTTGCAGGTCCGGCCCGGCGGCCGCTACATAGACGCGACGGTAGGCGCCGGTGGGCATGCCGCCGGCATTCTGGACACCTCGACCCCCAACGGTCGACTGCTGGGACTGGACGCCGACCCTGAGGCCGTCACATTCGCCCGACGCGCCCTTCAGCAGTTTCGAGACAGGGCACTTGTGGTGGCCGGCAACTTTCGGGATCTACAGGCCGTGGCAGTCGCTCACGGCTTTGAGCAGGTAGACGGTGTATTGATGGACCTAGGATTCTCTTCACGACAACTGGCGGCAGCAGAGCGCGGATTTTCATTCGACCAGGATGGCCCGCTCGACATGCGGCTGAACCCCAACCAAGGACAGACGGCAGCAGAGATGATTAGAGATCTATCCGAGACGGAGCTGGCCGATCTGTTTTGGCGCTACGGCGAAGAGCGCTATTCGCGGCGAATTGCCCGGGCCATCGTTGCCGCCCGCCCGGTGAGGACCACCGGACAGTTGGCCGCGCTGGTCGCCAGGACAGTAGGCCGCCGGGAAAAGATCCATCCGGCCACCCGGGTCTTTCAGGCGCTGCGCATCGCGGTCAACGATGAGCTGGGGGCCTTGGCCAAGGCGTTGCCCCAGGCCCGGGATCTTGTCCGGCCAGGTGGACGGCTGGCTGTGATCGCCTTTCACTCGCTGGAGGACCGCCTGGTGAAGCAGTTCTACCAGGAAGAAGCGAGGGATTGCATCTGTCCACCTGACATACCTGTGTGCGTCTGCGGGCATCAGGCGACGTTAGGCATTGTCACCCGCAAGCCGATCCGGCCATCGGACGAAGAGGTCAACCGAAATCCCAAAAGCCGCAGCGCCAGGCTGCGGATCGCCTATCGCACGGCAGGCTAAACTCTTGCCAACCTCCACACGGTTATAGGCAGGAGCACCACGAAGGAGCAGGTTGGTGGCGGAAAACACCATGATTAGGCAAGGCACGGAGCGGAAACAGAGGGTAGCATCAAATCACTAGCAGTAGTGTTGTGAAACTTGCAGAATACTGGATATTGTGGTAGAATGTACCATGAAAAGTAAGCTACAGGTTGGACTCACCTTTGACGGGCTTTCAGCGGACCACCAAGTGTCGCTGATATCCGTCCAAGGCGTCATGGGTGCCATTGAGACGGGGAATGCGCATCAGACGTGGGGATCAACCGGAATCCCAGAAGTCGCACCGCCAGGCTGCGGATCGCCTATCGTACGGCAGGCTAGACGCCGGCCGACCTCCAAACGGTTTTAGGCAGGAGCACCACGAGGGAGCACGTCGATGAAGGGAAAAACCATAACCACACAACGTCCGAGGCGAACAAAGACCGCATCACCTCCAACTGTCCCGTTACGGACGGCGCTGTTCGGCGGCGCTGCCTTGCTTATTCTGTTCGCCTGGCTCCATCTGATCCTGGCGTTGCAGATCGCCTCGACAGGCCGCCAGATCCAGATCGCTACCGAAGAACTGCAGAAACTCAAACGTGACAACATGGCCTTGGTACGAGATACTGCTATCGCCGAATCGGAAGAGAAGATGGCTGAGCGTGCTGCTGCGCTGGGCTACGGGCCTCAGGCGCCTGTCTATTTGTCGCTCGGCCAGACCCTCACTACAGCTGGATCGGCGATAGGCAGCAGTGATACCCAAGACGGTGCGGGGCTGGTAGCCAACTATGGCCAGGGCAGCACTTTGTCCCACTTTCTGCTGAACCCCACTTTGTACGATACGACCACTGCTCAAGGACCGGCCCAAGGGTCTGAAATCAGCTCTATCAGGAGTGGGCCATGAAACCCGATAACCAAGTCCGAGCCAAGCACCGCCGTCTCATCATCCTAGCCGTGGTCCTGGCCATCGGCGCGCTAGTGATTATTGGCCGCCTGGTTTATTACCAGGTGTGGATGCACCCGCAGCTCGAAGAGATGGCCCTCAACCAGCGCGAACGGGAACGGGAAGTGCCATCCGAGCGGGGCAACGTGCTGGATTCCAATGGCCACCCACTGGCCATGAGCGTGATCCAGTGGGATATCTCGGTATCGCCCAGGTTGGTGGACAATCCAGAAGAGCTGGCGGAACAGCTCGCTGATCTGCTGGATGGCCAGATCGGCTTCATGAAAAACCAGCCTCTCGGCTTCGACCGGCACCAGAAGCTGGCCTTCAACCTTAAAAGATGGAACCTGATCGAAACGACTTATGAGTCTATTAAAAACGAATTCC
>Ga0209254_10001771_pt1 | contig 19474 bp, 14 predicted proteins | sample FrelakmetDIP11DI_FD_187148 | JGI IMG/M metagenome (GOLD analysis project Ga0209254, IMG submission 187148) | Freshwater lake sediment microbial communities from the University of Notre Dame, USA, for methane emissions studies - DIP11 DI (SPAdes)... | ecosystem: Environmental > Aquatic >...
GGTTGGGTGTAATGGCTAACGCCGATACTCCGGATGATGCTGCGAAGGCTCGGTCATACGGTGCGGTGGGTATCGGTCTTTGTCGGACGGAACGTATGTTCAATGCTTCGGACCGCCTGCCGATCGTTATAGACATGATTCTTGCCGACACCACCGAAGAGCGCCAGGCAGTACTGGCTCTTTTGTTGCCGATTCAGCGTTCCGATTTCAAGGGCATACTAGAGGCTATGTCTCCGTACCCGGTGACCATCCGGTTATTGGATCCCCCAATGCACGAATTTCTCCCGTTAGACAGCGAGTTGGCCCAGCAACTCGTTGACCTGCGTGCCTTGAGGCAAACAGTCAATAATACTCAAAAGACTCTGGACACACTTAGGATAGTCAATCCTGAGATCGTCGTGAGGTACCTGGAGAAACCGGAAGGTTTACAAATTCGTTTAGCAAATCTTGATATCAACATGATCGACGAAACGATCGCTAAAAAGGAGTTGATGCTGCAAAGGGCTAGGGCTCTGAGGGAAACCAACCCCATGCTGGGACATCGAGGAGTCCGGCTCGGTCTTTCCATGCCGGAGATTTACACCATGCAGATACGGGCCATTCTGGAAGCAACGGCCGAATGTACAAAAGAGGGAGTGGAAGTTCACCCAGAAATCATGGTGCCTCAGGTTTGCTGTGATGCCGAATTGAAATGCGTAAAAAAATATGTGGAGGAGTTGCAACAGGAGGTTGAGACTGCCTACGGCCTGAAACTGAAATTCAAGTTCGGAACAATGATTGAAGTGGTTCGGGCCTGCTTGACCGCGGGGGATCTGGCCCAGGTGGCCGAATTTTTCTCCTTCGGCACCAATGATCTTACACAGGCGACTTTTTCGTTCAGTCGTGAGGACGCTGAGAACAAGTTTCTCCCATTCTATCACGAGTCCGGCATCCTCCCGGATAACCCATTCGAGTCGCTTGACGTAAAAGGAGTGGGGCAGTTAATGACACTAGCTGTGGAGTCAGGGAGAAAGGCTCGGCCGGGTCTGAAGGTTGGCATCTGCGGAGAGCACGGTGGTCATCCAGCTTCTATCCGCTTCTGTCACCATGTTGGCCTGAACTATGTTTCATGCTCAGGACCGAGAGTCCCCATTGCCCGATTAGCCGCAGCGCATGCAGCCATGCTGGAGAGAAATTACGACTATTGATAACAGTTTAGATATTCACCTTGGATGATTGAATTTATGCCGAAGCCCTGATGCAGGATATACAGGTCTTTGCATCAGGGCCGTCGTTGACTAACAAACGTGAGCACTTAGTTTCTCTTAGTTTTCTTGACACCCGAGTGGAGTGGATGATATCATAAAATAGTTTTTTTACTTTTCCACCGATTGCGGGTTACACATCTAGGAATAGCCATGAAAATTCATAGAATCCTTATGATTCTCTTCCTCGCCCCAGCAATTCTGGCAACACCGATGTACTGCCTTTCCGCTGAGTGCGCCCCTCGAGTGTGCCTCCCTGACCGACCTATTCCACCGGAAAGCGTCGGGCCGATTCCCATACCATTTGATATACCCATATGGCCGACAATTATTAAAACTGAATTCAATATCTTACCGTGGGTGACTTTTGGAAAAGCCTCGGTCTGCCTCCCGGGAACATGTACCTCAATCGAGTTTCCAGCCCCTTGCTTTTCTCTGAAGCCCGTCCCATTCTGGTTTCCGTGGCTGCGACCTCTGGACGTTGAGTGCGCTGCCCCCTCGGGCTGCTCCATCCCCTGATTCAGAACAAAAAAGTGAATCGTTCGTCTCTCGCTTCCGGCCTTGAAAAAATAAGAGATTTTCTCCAATCTGATGCGGCATTTCTGCTTGCGGATCCAGCGCGGGACGATTGTCTTCAGAGGGCCATTCGACTTCTGGATAAAGCCCGGGTCTCTGGCGAGGTGCTATACGTGGGAATAGTCGGGGGGACTGGTGTAGGAAAATCTACACTAATCAATGCATTGGCCTGCAAAGAGATCTCCCGACCCTCCGATAGACGGCCATATACTGACCGGGCAGTCGTTTACCGGCACAAGAAAACTCCTCGGGGGCTCCAAGCGGTTGCCGATGTAATTCGCGATGAGGACGCTATACATGAAAGTGATGCGATAAAGGATCTTTTACTCCTGGATCTTCCAGATTTCGATAGTCTTGACGCAAGCAACCGTCGGAGTTGTTTGAGGATACTTCCGGAACTGGACTGCATCATTTGGGTGGTGAGCCCTGAGAAGTACGCAGACGCGGCATTCTATCTCTTGGTCGCTCAGACCGCCATACACCAGGAGAATTTCTTGTTTGTTTTGAACAAAGCTGACGAACTGATCTGGAACGATACGCACGACGCACATTTCAGGATCAAAGGGATCCTGGGAGATTTGACTTTTCGCCTCAAACACGAAGCGGGCATAGAACAGCCCAGAGTGTTCAGCATTTCTGCAGCCGGTGAACTTTCTGGAGAGACAGGGAGAGACATATTAGACTGTGAATTCCAAAGATTCCGGGACTTCTTGATGGTGCGGAGAGAGGCCAAGGATATCGCGTCGGTAAAGACGATGAACCTGATTGAGGAGAGTGTCCGGCTGTTGAAGGAACTGAATACCGACATCCGTCCTGATGACAAGAAGGGGGTGTTGAATTCGATCCGGGAAATCCAGTTTGAAGCTGAGTCCTTGGAACGAGATTCGGGCCTGACTTGGATCGAACAGGAAAAGGAGATTGAAGGAGCCCTGTTTCGAATTCTAGGCCCCGAGGACGCTTCAATTTGGCCGGTGAGATGGGCAATGAAACTGCTTAAACGGGAGCGGTCCAGAGGATTCCAAGCTTCTGGAGAACGGTTGGAAGCCGTTTTTAATTCCGCGGCCGATGTCCTGGCGAAAGATCGGATGGGAGATTTGGAGAAAATCGCCGCACAAATTGGTTCCGAGCTGCTGCTTGCTTTTCCTCTTACCGATGTCGCGCAACACAAAAACAAGCCTTATAAAATGGTGGAGACCGCAATTTCACAAGTGTCCAACCAGCTCTGCCTGGAGGTTGGGAAACGTGTGCAATTGGCAAGAGGCCCATTTGCAAAGTGGAGACGTCTTTGGCAGAAAGCGGTTTTGTTTATGCCTTTACCTGTCATGCTCATGACGCTGGCCGGACCGGATAGAGTCTGGGGCTGGTTAGAATACCCAACTATCAGTGGTTTTTCCGTAATAATGTTGTCTGTTTGCACTTCCCTTTTCAGCTCGGAAGGCTTGACCAGCATTGCAGTGCTCTTAGTCCTTCAAATTCTTTTGACTTATCGTTTGGCGGCAAGGCGAATCCGGAGAATCGAAAAAGTCTCACGAAAAGTAGCCCGATCTGCGATCACCAATCTTGAGGTTGGCCTAGATTCGGTCGCTTGCCGGATACAAGAGGATGGGAAAAGTGCCATGCGTAACATCCAGGAGGGTATCGATCGTTTGGAGAATCTGAACCGAATTTTTCATTCCTCGCTTTCAGCAATGCCGGAATCGCAAGGGAGTGATGAAGTCCGCTGATGGAATTACTGAAACTAGTTCTAAGAAATGTTTTCCGTAATAGGCTACGTTCCATGCTTACCATCCTCGGGGTCGCGATCGCAATGCTTGCCTTCAGCATCTTAAGGACTCTGGTTGGAGCATGGTACATTGGGGTAGAGGCATCCTCCGCCCATCGCCTAGTGACAAGAAATAAGATTTCCCTTATTTATATGCTTCCGCTGGCCTACAGGAACAAGATCCTTCAGGTGAGCGGGGTGAACGGCATCGGCCATGGAGTCTGGTACGGAGGTATTTATAAAGACAAGAAGAATTTTTTCGCTCAATTTGCAGTAAGTGGAATGGATTACATGGATCTTTATCCTGAATTCGTACTGACGGATTCGGAGAAAAAGGCCTTCGAGACTCACAGGAATGCTGCTATCGCTGGGCGGCGGTTGGCGCAGAGGTTCAACTGGAAGATCGGAGATGTGATTCCATTACAGGGGACTATCTTTCCAGGGAACATAGAGTTGGTCCTCAAAGGCATATATAGAGGCGCTCGAAATAATGTGGATGAGAGCGCGTTCTTTTTCCGCTATGATTACCTCAACGAGAAATTGAGAAAAAGCTTTCCCGATATGGCGGACAAAGCCGGGTGGTACATGGTGCGAATAAAGGATCCAGACCGTGCGGCAGAGATCTCGCTGGAGATAGATGCTCTTTTTAAGAGTTCTTTGGCCGAGACACATACGGAAACGGAGAAAGCTTTTCAGTTGGGTTTCGTGGCTATGACCGACGCTATCATAGCAGCCATTCAGGTGATCTCTATTGTAGTCATCGCCATTATTTTGATTGTTTTGGCCAACACGATGGCAATGACTGCTCGGGAGCGATCTGCTGAGTATGCTGTGCTCAAAACGCTGGGTTTCGGCCCATGGTTTCTGTTCATGCTCATTGCGGGAGAGTCTGCATCCTTAGCGCTGATCGGGGGTATCTCGGGGGCTATCCTGAGTTTTCCCGGTGCGATGATTTTTCAGGCCCAGTTGCAATCAATCCTACCGGTCTTCCAGGTGGAGCGATCAACTTTGGCACTTATCCCGGCCGTTTCACTCACAGTAGGTCTGGCAGCGGCCTTGGTGCCCGCAATAAGGGTCAGTCACATGAGTATCTCAGAGGGTCTTAGGCACGTCGGCTGACGGGTTCGGTGGGCAGAAAAAATCTTTACTTGGGTTTACCGTTCTCACTTGGAATCCATTTTCGGACGGTCATGATGAACGCAAAAGATGGGAGAGACAGAAAAAAGGTGAAAGCAAAATAATGGGCATATCCCATGTAGTTAGTTGCCCATCCGCTCAAAGAACCCGAAATTATGCCGGTCATCCTGAATAGAGCTGATAGCAATGCATATTGTGTAGCGGAGAATTCCTTTTTGCATATTATCATGAGAAAGGCCAAAAAAGCCGAAGTTCCCAGTCCACCGCAAAACGATTCTGCTATTGATGCGGCATAAATGCCCCAGTTACCGATTTCCGGTGAGGCTGCGACCCAGGCATATGAGAGATTGCTGACAGATTGCCATATCCCTAGGAACCAGAGTCCGTGAAAGATACCGAAGCGTACCATAAATAATCCGCCTGCAAGTCCTCCCGCGATTGAACTGAGGACACCCAGAGTCCCTGTAATCAGACCAATTTCGGTAGTTGTCAAACCGCGTGCCAACCAGAATGGTCGTACCATAGGCCCCATTGACATGTCCCCGAGCTTGTAGAGGAGTATGAACAATGCTACCTGAACGACTCCGGGCCTTAAAATAAGATCCCCTATGGGAGCAGCCAGGGATGCGAGAGAGAATGCCGGTCTCTGGACCTCAACGTGCGGGAGTTTGAGGGAGGCTAGGCCGCATACCGCAAGAATGAGGGCAGCAACAAAATAGGTTGCCTTCCACCCTATCCATCCCCCAATGGCCACAAAAAAGCCTCCCGCGACCACAAGGGCCACCCGGTAAGATGCCTGTCTGAATCCATTGGCTATCCCCATCTCCGAAGGTTTAAGCAGTTCTATGGTATACGCGTCCACAGCAATGTCCTGTGTAGCCGAAAAAATTGACAAAGAGGCTATCGCTGCCCAGAGCAAAAAATTTGGGGACGAAGGGTCCAGAGGTATTAGCCACAAGATACAGGCAGCCATAAAAAACTGGGTAGATGCTATCCAGTGCCTTCTGTGTCCGAGAAAATCTACCGCAGGGGCCCACAGGAATTTTAACGCGTAGGGTAAACTCAGGAGACTAAGTAGGCCCAAATTCACCAGGGACATTCCGTGGATACGAAAATAGATCGGAATTACCTGTTCAATGATTCCGAACGGGAAACCTTCTGCAAAATAGAGAAGAGAAACCAACAAGAGTTTTCGGTTGAGCTTCACTCTGTCTCCCAAAATCCTGTTGCGGAGGCGGCACCTCCGGGGGTAGGGGGGATAATACAAGAATCCAGCGAAAACACATAAAAATTGTGGCCCTTAAATTGACAGACCAATACTTGGGATCAGAAAACTAATTTTGGAAACTTGGTAGGATTGCAGAAAACAGATGGGAAACAAAAAAAGACCTATCAAGATCGATAGCCACTCAGGGTCCTGTTGGGTGGAGCCACTAAAGACATCTATTCCTTAAGGGATGTCTATCTGTTTTCCTGTCCTGTACGCCAAGGCCTGGGCAGTGGCAATAAGCTTCCCGCTGTCGATCTCGCGTACATTGCAGATATAGGATGCGGTACGGTTTGTCATATAGATTTCATCCGCCCGTGCCTCCAAAATAGTATCCGATCCTGGAGAAGCCACATAGGTTATGCTTACATTGAGGGCTACCGACAGAACGCCGTGAGTATTGCAAGCCAATTGGAAGGCCTCGTCAATGAGCGAGAAAACGGCTCCTCCGTGGAGAGCTTTGAACATATTCAGGAAATCCGGTCGGACTCTCATTCTTACTTTTGAACTTCCAGGGGCGACTGTTACGACTTCAAATCCCAATAGACGCCCAAATGGTTCCTCCTGTGACCGCTTGATCAATTCATCACGTAATTGTTTGTTCATCTTGCTTATTGTCCCCAAACCCCATGGTAGTCGGTTTAATGAGAACCTGAGGCCCAAGGAGCCCCAGTGACATGAAAAGCTTGCCCAAGTCTTCCATAGGCATTTCTAGCCGATGAAAATCCTCGATAGGAACCAACAGGTTGAAACCCGTAACCGGTATGGGAGAATTGGGAATGAAAACAAGAAAGTGCTCCCGACTATCCCCCATGATGTAACGGTGGTTGGAAGTGAGGAGGCAGAGCAACTTGATGTTTCCAACAGTGACTTGTCCCACACCGCCGAATTTTTCGAGGCCTTTTTGATCCTTATTGCCTAATAATTCTACTACTTGACCGACTGCCGTATAGATTTTTCCAATGAGCGGAATTTTGGCAAACATCCCGTCGATCGCACGGCGAAATTTCGTGACCGTTGCGCGAGTAACAAGAAAACCTAACAATACTATGAGGAGAATCACCACCAGATAGCCGGCAAGGTAGCCGGCGTACTTTTGTTCTTGTCCTACAACAGTCAAAAGAAAACGTCCGAAGGAACTGCTTGGACCGATATAAGCATCAGCAAGCTTAACCAGCCAGGTCACCACAAAAGCAGTCACAACAAGGGGAAGCAAGGCAGCGACACCGGTCAGAAAAAACCGTATGACGGTACTGGCGAATCCTCGCATAATTTCTCTTCCTTAATTTGAGTACAAAACAGGCTTTTCCAGAGTATAAAAGCCCATTATTACCCCTCGAGTTTGTATTTACTGGAACTGGTTAGCAATAAAAAAAGATTGTCTAAAAAATACTTCCCCATAAACTACCGCTTTAGAATCGAGTAAGATATAATAATTTATTGTCAGTATCAAATCCCGTCAGGTAACGGCATGGATTTCCCTGTAAGCCCGTCTGATGGGCTTTTGTGTCAATATTGAGGCATAGGGAAATTTGGGTGATTTCTCGCCTGCGTTCATCAAGATGGGCCGATACAAAAAGAGTGCCTGAGCACGCGTTATGGCCAGGGTTTACAACATCCGCCAAGACATGTGGGGCTGGGTTATTGACTCCTCGGATTTGTGGGGGGTTGTAGAAGCGACTCGAGCGGGTGGGGTCCTTTACGGGGCCTCGAATCTTGTTGTTTACCGGCCTGGTGTCGGATCCCTTGAAACTTAGGTATACAGAAGCAAAGTAGAACAGGATCAGGATTACCCCAAGCACGATCATAACCCAGTCCCGGTCGGTGCGAGTTGAACTGGGTTCTGCGACCTTCTTGTTCACGGCGGTATGGGCCAACACGACTCCTCTTACTCCGAAGGAAGAGTAAAAAATATACAGCAACTTGCTCCGGATGTCATGTACGTAGTTATCCTGAGCAACTCCTTCGCTAAGATTCGTTTTATGGTGAAACATACGGTTCCAACATTCAGGAGGGAAAAATGGACATTGAATCTTTCGTCAAAGAAAAGATTAAGTGGCTTGGACATGCTAGTTTTCGAATAGACGGTTCGAATATGACAGTTTATATTGACCCATGGAAACTCAAGAATCCACTTCCAGCAGATCTTGTTTGTATTACTCACAGCCATTTTGACCATCTCTCAGCCGATGACGTGGCATCTATTCGGAAGCCTTCTACTGTGATAGTAGGCCCTCAGGACTGTAAGGGACAATACGGAGAGTCCTTCCGCGTCATAGCTCCCGGTGGAATAGTCACCGTAGGTGATGCGTCCGTAGAGGCAGTACCCGCCTATAACACCGACAAAGATTTCCACCCAAAAAAGAACAACTGGGTTGGTTACGTGATTGAATTGGATGGAGTCCGCATTTACCATACCGGCGACACTGATATAATTCCGGAAATGGACTCTATTCGAGCTGACGTGGCTCTTGTGCCGGTCGGCGGAACTTATACCATGACCGTTGAGCAAGCTGCGGTTGCGATGAATAAGATCAATCCTAAAATAGCCGTTCCAATGCACTGTGGAGATATAGTGGGGACATTGAAGGATAGGGAAAGATTCGAGGCAGCTTCAAAGTCCAAAGTGGTAATTCTGGATCCGGACAACTGAGGTAACGTATTTTAAGCAATGCACAATAACCTAAATGGCTGTCGAGGAAAGGTACGAGTACGATTTGCTCCGTCTCCAACAGGCTACCTACATTTGGGGGGAGCGCGCACCGCACTCTATAACTGGCTATGGGCAAGAAAAAATGGAGGCGTCTTCATACTCAGGATTGAGGACACCGATACGGAGCGCTCCACCGAAGAGTCGGTCGAGGAAATATTGGAGGGGCTGAAATGGCTTGGACTGGATTGGGACGAAGGCCCTTTTTTTCAGACGGATAATCTGATCAAGCACGTTGACGCGGCAAAAAAACTTCTCGAAACCGGGAACGCGTACCGATGCTTCTGTACACGAGAGGACCTCGAAAGGGAGAGAAAGGATGCTGAATCAAAAAAAATCGCATTCATGTACAACGGACGCTGCCGACACCTTTCTCAAGAAAAGATTGAGGAGAACCTCGCGAAAGGCATTCCGCACGTTATACGTTTCCCAGTTCCAAGAGATCCATCTCGATCAGTAGCATTCGATGACGCCGTATACGGTAGAGTTGAAAGGAGAGCGCAAGATATTGAGGACTTCGTGATAATCCGATCCGATGGTCGGCCTCTGTATATTCTGAGTAACGCGGTGGATGACGCACTGGATAACATTACTCACGTGATACGCGGAGCGGACGGTATTGCCAATACTCCAAAACAGATATTGATTTACGAGGCCCTGGGGATTACGCCCCCCATTTTTGCTCATTTGCCCCTCACCTTGGACAACAAGAGGGCGAAGCTCTCCAAGAGATCTCACGGAGAAGTCGTCACTGTATCCTACTACCGCAGGAATGGGTTTCTCCCCTGGGCCCTCTGTAACTTCCTGGCCTTGCTGGGGTGGTCTGGCCCGGATGGCAATGAATTCTTCTCCGAGCTAGAACTAATAGAAGCTTTTGAACTTTCTCGGATCAACAGGGCAAATTCGATTTTCAATTATGTCCCCGGCGACCCTAAGAATTGGACCGACGCGAAGGCAATACATTTCAATTCAACCTATATACGGAATATGCCGCTGGAAGATCTCTTCCCTTTCGTGAAAGAAGAAATGCAGCGGGAAGGACTGTGGCGGAATTCCTTTGAAAGTAGTGACCGGCAATGGTTTATGAGGACAATTGATTTGATCCGGGCGCGGTTTCTCACCATCAAGGATTTTTCGACAAAAGGCCGTTGCTATTTCTCAGATGATTTCGATTTCGATGCAAAAGCTCTAACTAAAAATCTTTTAAAAGATAAGAGGTTACGGTATTTTCTGCCGGATTTGGCGTTGGCCCTCGAGCGGCTGGAAAGCTTTTCTGCTCCATCTATCGAAAAGGTCATTCGTGCTTACGCCGAGGAGCAGGAAGTCTCAGCAGGGCTGCTCATAAACGCAGCTCGTACGGCTGTTTCAGGCACTTCAGTTGGGCCGGGTCTTTTTGAGATGCTTGAAGTCATCGGTAGGGATTCCGTAGTCCGACGCTTGAGAAAGGCTGAAGAAATTATTCCTGAGAGTTAGCGCCTGCATACTTTTTTTATATCGGCAGAGGAGGCCGGGATGAAGTTCCCCCTTTATTCAAATCTTTGATGATTGCCAAAAAGGCTTATCAATAGTGATGAAGAGAAGAACGTTCTAGGCGGGGGGAAGAATTTCTCTGTCCTAGTCTTCTTAGCTAAAGCACTGCGCAATATACATTAATATCAAAGAGCTGCGCTTATTTCTTACTAAATTAGTTTCAACGTGATATTATATGTCAATGGACACGAAGGTTTATTATGACCACATTCTCATCAGAGAAGCCACGATTCTTGTACGTGTCCCCAAGGGATTCCGTGGAATTAACGGGCAATGCTTACCAGAATTTTTCGACGTGAGAACAGGGGTTCAACTCAGGGAAATCTACCCTTCCCTGCAGGAGTTTGAGCTGCAGAGAGGTTACCTGCTGTCTGAAAAAACCGCAGGTCCGTTCCTTAAAGTAGGCATCTCTCTATCGTTAGATCCTTCGGTGGACCTTTCCAAGGTAATCAATATACTGGAAGTGAAGCAAAGAAAACTCGCTTCCATTGTTGCAGATTCGGTCTTGGATCAACTCAGGGTAATTGCGGATCTTCTTGAACAATTTCTTACTGTAGCAGAAGCATCGCAAAAAGAGGAGAGGTTCTGGCTATCTCAGCAGGTTCTGACACTGATCAGGAAGTTCTCCGGCAGGGAACTGGCCGAATTGGAAGAGATTGTGGAGTGGTTCAAGAGACAACCTCCGCGAAAATGAGGAATCTGGTCACAAGCAAATAAATAGCTGAAAGACGAGAGCCGACAACACGATCATAGCGGCAATCAGCTAGGCAAAATCAGATGACCTTTTTGTGAGGGACGTGAAATTCATCTTATTGGTTTGTGAAGGCAGGGACGGATTCATGAAGGTACTGTTATCAACGTGTTGCTCTTTGATACTGGTTTTTTGGACATGCAGCACCGAGCTGCAAGCTGGAAGTGAAACCACTACGCTCTTTCAGACGGGCAAAATGCACTTCGAGGCAGGCGAATACCAAAAGGCTGTAGAAGCGTTTTCAAGAGCCCTGCAGATTGTCGAACCAGATACGTCCAATGTTCATTTGGTCCGGTTGGCAAGGGCGCAAGCCTATTATGGCAAGGGCGATTTCAGGAGAGCTTGGGCTGATCTGAATGCCGTGCTTCGGTCAGATGGTCTAGATGGAGAAACATTGGTGTCTGGGCTGATGCTACGCGCTACACTTAACCTCGATTTTGGTAAGGACAAAAAGGCGTTTGATGATTTTGCCGCTGCCATAAATACTTCTCATGTGAATAATTCCTTACGCTCCCTTTCTTTTACCAACCGAGGCATCGCCCTTATCAACAGAGGCGAAGTGGATCAAGCCCTCAATGACCTCAATCAAGCAATCTCAATTGATCCGAAATCCGGCTTCGCTCATGCAGCAAGAGGGCTTGCATATCTTCGCGCAGACAAGCTTGAGTCGGCCCTGAGGGACGGTCAAAGAGCCATGAGCTTGAATCCTGATCCACCAACGGCCAAAATAGCCCAGAGAATCCTGAAGGAACTCACAGTGATCGGTTCCAGCCCGTTCAGAGTCTCGGTTCCTCTTAATGAGCACGGCCAAATATTTGTACAGGTTCGTTTCAGTAAAAATGGGCCACCTCATCGGTTTCTCCTGGACACCGGAGCAACCTACTCTGTGGTTAATCGCAGGTTACTGATTGAAATCTCACGTGAATCTAAAGTACAGGAGATTGGGAAGAGTAAAGTCGTACTAGCAGATGGCTCCACACACCCTGTCACAAGATACAGGGTAAGAAACACCTATCTGTTTGACCTGCCCCTGGGCGAGATAGAAGTGCATGTTTTCGATCGGAAAACTAAAGGAGTTATGAATCTCCTCGGCACTAGAAGCCTATCAAATGTGGTCGTTTCCATAGACAACGCCAAAGGAAAAGTTGAGATCAGCCGCAAGGATCTTCCGAGAAATACCACAGAGACAAACTGAAGCCATTGGTAACTTCAGGCTCATGAAGTTACTTGCTTGAAGGCACATCGGTCTGAGTACTATCCGTAGAAAAGGCCGAATAGGTCTGATTTTGAGTCGACCGGTCCCAATACCACGATGGTAAAACGGCCTGAATTTAGCATCTCTCGGGCCTCATCAGAGACCTGTCGAGGTGAGACGCTTTCCAACGAGGTGATAATCTCCTCCAGAGATATGTGCCTGCCAAAGCAGAATTCTTCTTTGGCGAGTCTATTCATCCGGGCATCGCTGGATTCCATGGCAAGAACAATGTTGCCTTTAATCTGGTTCTTTGCTGTCCGAATCTCATCTTCTGTTATGCTTTCAGAGAGTCCAATGGTTACTTTGCCGGTTATCGCCAGCAGTTCCTCCATCCGCGCAGGGTCACAGCCCGCATAAATACCAAACATCCCGGTGTCTGAAAAAGCTGAGAGGAATGAGTAGACACTATACGCGAGCCCTTTTTTTTCGCGAATCTCTTGGAAAAGCCTCGAACTCATGCCGCCACCCAAAAGAGCATTCAATATGTAACTTGCATGACGTCTATCATCCACAGCACTGGGACCCTCAGTTGCGATGCACACGTGCACCTGCTCCAGGTCTTTCTCTTCCACGTGGGATGTCGAACTACTTCTCGTCATCTGGAGGTCTGTCCGATCGGAACATTGTGCTAGGACTGCCATTTGCTTCGCTATCAGGTCTACGAATGAGTCGTGCTCCAAATTCCCGGCCGCACAAACTACTATCTCATCAGGAGTGTAATTATCACGTTTAAAGTCAAGGAGAGTTTCGCGGTCGAGTTTGACGATATTGGGAATTGTTCCCAGAATAGGACTACCTAGAGGATCTTGGGGCCAAAACCGGAAGCCAAGTATTTCATGAACGAGTTCTTCAGGGCTGTCCTCCATTTGGTGGATTTCTTGACAAATTACCTGTTTCTCGCGTTCGATTTCTTCTTCCGGAAAGGACGAGTTAAGAAAAATGTCGGTCAGGAGGTCAACAGCCATACCCAGATGTTCATTGAGGATCCTGCAATAAAAAGAAGTTAATTCTTTACTGGTGAAAGCATTCAGGACTCCTCCGACAGAATCTATTTCTTTCGCAATAGCGTAGGCCGATCTTCTCTCAGTCCCCTTGAAGAGCATATGTTCTATAAAATGACAAATGCCGTTTTGATTAGGCTGCTCGAACCGCGACCCGGATCTCACCCAAATCCCGAGTGAAACAGATTGCACATACGGAATATGTTCCGTAATAATGCGGATACCGTTATTTAGTGTGGTTTTACGGTAATTAATGAAGTCTTCGTAACGTGTAGCCAATGGCGGAACCACGATCAATCGTTTGATGAATCAGGAGTCAGCCCGATAGCGTCCTTGCGCGAAAGCTTGATCTTCCCCTGAGCATCAATGCCGATGACTTTAACAGGACAAGTGTCCCCCTCTTTAATGATATCCGTAACCTTCCGGACGCGCTCAGGCACAAGCTGCGAAATGTGAACAAGGCCGTCAGTGCCAGGGAAAATCTCAACAAAAGCCCCGAAATCAGTAATTTTTCTCACCAAACCCATGTAAATTCGTCCAAGTTCAGCTTCCTGAGTAATGCTCTGGATTGACGCCTTGGCTTGATTCCCACCTAGGACGTCAACGGACGCGATTACTACCTTTCCGGTGTCATCCACCTCGATCTTCGTCCCGGTCTCCTCCTGGATGGCGCGTATCACTTTTCCGCCCGGTCCTATGATGTCTCTAATTTTCTCGGGATTCACATACATGATGAATATTCTGGGAGCGTACGGAGACATTTCTTTTCTTGGGACAGAAATGACCGATTTCATCTCAGACAGGATGTGCCGGCGTCCATCTCTTGCCTGCAAGAGGGCCTCGGCAAGAGTTTCCCGGGTAATGCCCTCAATCTTTATATCCATTTGAAGTGCGGTTACCCCGTCTTTGGTGCCGGTAACTTTGAAGTCCATGTCGCCATGGTGGTCCTCGTCTCCGATAATATCTGAGAGTACTACCGTGCGGTCTTTATCTTTTAAGAGGCCCATTGCAATTCCCGCTACAGGTTCAACTATGGGGACTCCCGCATCCATCAAGGAAAGAGAAGAGCCGCACACTGTAGCCATGGAAGAAGAGCCGTTCGATTCCAGGATTTCTGAAACCACACGGATCGTATAGGGAAACTCTTCGTCATCAGGCAACAGGTACGCCAGTGCCCGTTCAGCGAGAGCACCGTGACCGACTTCACGTCGGGAAGGACCCCTGAGGAACTTTACCTCACCAACTGAGAAGGGAGGAAACTTGTAGTGGAGCATAAAAGATTTGTAGCTTGAGCCTTCGAGAGCCTCGATTTTCTGTTCGTCAGAAGAAGTTCCAAGCGTGACCAAAACGAGTGCCTGAGTCTCTCCCCTAGTAAACAGTGCACTTCCGTGGGTCCGAGGCAACACCCCGACTTCGCAGGAAATATCACGAACCTGTGTAAAGGAGCGCCCGCCAATTCGGACGTTCTTTTCCAGAATCATGTTTCGTATGTATTCACCCTCTATCTTGTCCGTGTAACCTAGAATTTCCCCGCGCCTGCGCTCCCCTTCCTCTCCTAGTGATTCAAAGACAGTAAGGTAAATCTCGTCCAGAGCAGCGCGACGGTCGAGTTTTCCAGGAATGGCTATTGCCTCTTCAATCCGGCCACCCCACTGGTCTCTGATTTTTTGGACTAATTCACTATCCTGGACTACGGGAGATAGTTCTCGCTTGGGCTTGCCGGCCTTTTCGCGAAGATCCTCTTGGGCCTGCACGATCTTCATGATTTCATCGTATCCCTTGAAGATGCCCTCCATGACGATTTCTTCGGACAGACGGTTTGCGCCGCCTTCCACCATGACAATTCCCTTTCGAGATCCCACCACAATCAAGTTGAGGTCTGAGTAGGTGTCTTCAAGAGGAGAGGGATTTACAATCAAGTTCCCGTCTACCCTCCCGATTCGGACGGCCCCGATAGGACCTCCGAAGGGTATGTCTGAAATATGGAGCGCAGTAGAAGCACCATTAATGGCAAGCATGTCCGGATCGTGCTCCCCGTCGGAAGAAAGCACGGTGGCTATTATCTGGGTCTCACTACTGAAGCCTTTTGGAAAAAGCGGGCGGATAGGCCGATCAATGAATCGTGAAGTGAGTATTTCCTTCTCCGTGGGCCGGCCTTCTCGTTTGAAAAATCCTCCTGGAATTTTTCCCGCAGCATAAGTCATTTCCAGATAGTCAACGGTAAGAGGGAAAAAATCGATACCTTCTCGGCCGTGTTTCTCAGCGACAGCCGTAACGAGTACCACGGTTTCCCCACAACGAACAAGAACTGCGCCCGAAGCCTGTTTGGCCAGACGACCCGTCTCAAAAATAATTTCCTTACCTGAAACAGTGCTGCTTGTACTGTGCACCATATTCCTCTTGGTCCTCTCTTCACCTATGCTGTATAAACAGGGCGAAGTGTCATGTCCGAGTGGAGGTCAGTACTATTTTCTGATACCCAATTCGGTGATTAAAGTCTTATAACGGTCTACACTTTTTGATTTGAGGTAGTCTAGGAGCCTGCGGCGTTGACCGACGAGCTTCAGTAAGCCTCTCCGGGAATGGTGGTCCTTTTTGTGAATTTTGAAGTGGTCGGTAAGATATCCGATTCTTTCGCTCAACAAAGCTACTTGGACTTCCGGTGATCCTGTGTCACTTTCGTGAAGCCGATATTTCTCTATGATCGTCTTTTTTGTCTCAGTGGGAAATGCCAACTCTCGTCTTCCTCCTAAACAGGCATCAAGGCTTTCTCAGCATAATCTCACATTGATATCACGTGCTGACCGCGATGTAAAGAAGTTGAAATGGTATCTTCAAATTTTTCCCCTGTCTTGGAATAATTCTTCTGAATGAACTTCTGACGTGATGGTATAATCTTTCAGACAATGCCTCCACCGGCTAGGACGTGACAGCTATAGTTAATGTAAACAATGTATTAAACACACCCAGTCACTCTTGAGACGATAAACAAAACAGCCGAATTGTCAAATTTTTTCATCTAGATTTTCTTTGACCAGAAATTGATTTATTTCAGAGATTGCTTTATTATGAAGTTTATTGAAAGACTGTTTGAGGTAAATTCTCGTCAGTTTCACCGAAAGGCCTGGATTTGAATTCAGGCCCCCCTCCTGTGCAAGTATTGCAACTCCAGAAGGAGAAACCATGGATTTTATAAAGGACCTTAGCGACATCGTAGGGGTTGAAAACGTTACGGCCTCCACTGTGGATTGCCTCGCCTATTCCAGAGATATGTCCATTCATGTCGGGGTACCGCAAGCCATTGCCTTTGTGAGTAATACTGAGCAGGTGAGCAAAATACTCGCTTTGGCAAATGCGGAAAAGGTTCCGATCGTAGCCAGAGGCACCGGTTCTTCTGTTACAGGGGCGGTTCTGCCTGTGAAGGGCGGCATAGTGCTGGATTTCACTAGAATGAATAACGTTAAAGAGATCAACAAGGCCGATGGTTACGTAGTAGTCGAACCCGGAGTAATTTGTAACGCATTAAACGCCAAGCTGGCGCCCACTCATTTTTTCCCTCCAGATCCTGGAAGCGCGCCCATCGCCACCATCGGAGGCATGATTTCAACAAATGCCAGCGGGGTTCGGGCGGCAAAGTATGGTACGACCAAAGACTATGTTAAGTGTCTGACTGTAGTCCTGGCAGATGGCAGGATAATCCAGACGGGGGACTTGGCGCCCAAAAGTTCGGCAGGTTATGATCTTACCCACCTTTTTTCCAGTTCAGAAGGGACACTGGGGATAATCACCGAAGCCACTCTCAAAATTTTGCCCATGCCTGAATATGAGGCCTTTGCCAAGGCTTCTTTCCCAGATGTCAATACCGCAGGGAAAGCTGTGGAAAAGATTTTCACCTCCGGTCTGGAACTGGCTACGTGCGAGATACTGGATAACGTTTGTCTGGACGTGGCCAGGGATGCACTCAAAATGGACATACCTAAAGATGTTAATTGCCAGCTTTTTATGGGTATTGACGGTCCAAAGAGTGCTGTAGAGGACCAGATCAAAAAAATTGACGAGATTTGCAAGGCCGTGGGAGGAATCGAAAACATTTGGTCCGACAATCCGGTGGAGAAAGCAAAGCTCTTCGCTGCTCGAGGCGGTCTCGTACCTGCCATGAGTCGTCTGAGGCCCTCATATCGTCTCGTTCCACTGGTTGAAGATTTTGGAGTTCCCATATCCAAAATTCCTGAAACCATTGCTGAAATACAGAAGATAGGAGAAAAATACGGTTTTCCTGTCGCCACTTTCGGCCACATCGGCGACGGAAACCTTCACGCCACCTTCATAATGAATCCGACTGTGCCGGAGCACTGGGAGAAGGTAAAGAAAATTGCCCTGGAATTTATCGACATGACCCTCCGTTTCAAAGGAACCGTGTCCGCGGAACACGGCGTGGGAATGGCGAAATCTCCCTATATCGGTAAGCAATTAGGTGAGTCCATTAACGTTATGAAGGCTATTAAGAAGACAATTGACCCCAACAACATCCTCAATCCTGGAAAAATGGGTTTTGACGACGCGATCACTGACATCTTTGATGAAAATACCTTCGAAAAGTACCTCACGAATCCGGAAGAAATTCGGCATTTTCCCGAAAATGTGGACAACGAGATACTCGCGTGCATTCAGTGCGGTTTCTGTAGGGCCGGTTGCCCCACCTTCGGAGAGTCCACACTTGAATCCTTAAACGCTAAGGGCCGGGTAATTCTAGCTTTCAACATGTTGACCGGAAACCTGGAGCCGTCGGAAGATCTCGCAAAGCGCCTGTATCAATGTATGCTCTGTCTGAACTGCAAGTCTGTATGCCCTGCTCAGGTCAAGGTCTCTGACATAGTTCGCGCAGGGCGTGAAAAGCTGGTGGAAAAGGGATACCTGCCGGAAGTTTTCAAAGCAGCCCTCGCATCAATGATAGACGCGGCCAACCCGCTTCTGGCCTCCCAGGAGAAGAGGGCTGACAGCTATCCTGCGGGGTATAAGAAGGCGGTTGCCGGCCAAACCGACGCGATCCTCCACTTGGGCTGTGTGACCAGTTTCCAGGATGTAAAGATAATCCCGGCATTTATGGAAATCCTCGATAAGGCAGGTATTCGTTACGGAGCACTGGGCCAGGACGAAACGTGCTGCGGCTATCTCGCATACCTGGTCGGAGACATGGACACATTCCGCAAGACCATGGAGATGTACGGACGGCGTATGGCCGAATATAAACCCAAAGAACTGATTACAACCTGTGCCGGCTGTTTGAAAACTTTCAGAGATCTCTATCCTCACTACGGAGGAAGCAACGGTTATCAGGTCCTGCACGCGGTAGAAGTATTGGAAAAGCTTATCAATGAAGGCCGGCTAACGTTCAAGGAGGATGCGCCACCACTAAGGGTCGTCTACCACGATCCTTGCGACATGGGCCGCCATATGGGAGTTTACGAACCTCCCCGCGATGTACTCAAGGCCATCCCGGGAGTTCAACTTCTCGAATTTCCGCTCAATCGGGCCATGGCCAAGTGCTGCGGTGGCGGTGGCGGCATGAAAGGGTTCGACAATGAAATGGCCGGTGATATCGGATACAAAAGGCTGCTCACCGCCATTGATCTGGGAGCTGATGTACTAGTATCCGCCTGCCCTTCCTGCAAAGGTTCATTCAATCAAGCTGCGGCCAGAGCCCGTAAGGACAAAAAAGGCAAAATACGGGTCATGGATATTACTGAACTCGTGGCCGGCCGTTTGGTCTGAGGAATAGACCAGGTTCGATGCGGCGAGTAACCTTCATAAAAAAAGGCTTATTCGCCGCATCCCGATTATAAAAATTCGCATCCACGAAAATTCGGCAGTTCAAAAAAGTTGACATTTGCCTTGATTGTTTGATAAATGAACATTAAACACTGATCAAAGATCGAGACTCATGGAAGACCTTGTTCTAGAATACAATATTCTCAATACAGTCCACGAGAGTGAAGGGAACATCACGCAGAGGAATATCTCCCAAAAAATAGGCCGATCCGTCGCGTCGGTGAACTTTGCGCTGAGGCTCCTGGCTGTAAAAGGGTACATAAAGATATCAGGAGCCAACCCGAGAAATTTGCGGTATCATCTCACTCCCGGAGGAGTAGTGCAGAAATCTGTCTTGGCGTACAACTTTCTGAAAAGGCAACGAGCCCTTTATAACGAAGTCAGAAATCAGCTATTGGCAAAGTTAACGGCA
>Ga0209254_10001772_pt1 | contig 19473 bp, 19 predicted proteins | sample FrelakmetDIP11DI_FD_187148 | JGI IMG/M metagenome (GOLD analysis project Ga0209254, IMG submission 187148) | Freshwater lake sediment microbial communities from the University of Notre Dame, USA, for methane emissions studies - DIP11 DI (SPAdes)... | ecosystem: Environmental > Aquatic >...
AAGTATAGCGGATTTCATCGACGCTCCGGCCCTGCGCGACGCGGCCGCAGCGTTCAAGCGCGGGCGATCGCCGTTGCTAGACTGGTCGCGCCATGAGCAGTGTCTTCGCCCGATTCTGCGCCGCCTGCGGGCAGCCGGTCGTCCGGCGCGTGCCGGCCGGCGACAGCCGCGAGCGCGACGTCTGCGGGCACTGCGGCGCGGTGCACTACGTGAACCCGCGGCCGGTGGTGGGAACGATCCCCGTCTGGCAGGACACGGTGCTGCTGTGCCGGCGGGCGATTGAACCGCGCTACGGCAAGTGGACCCTGCCGGCCGGCTTCATGGAGATCGGCGAGACCACCGGCGAGGGTGCGCTGCGCGAAACGCTCGAGGAGGCGTGCGCGCGGGTGGAACTGGGTCCGCTGTTCACGATGATCGACGTGCCGTACATCGAGCAGGTGCACGTGTTCTTCCGCGCCGAACTGATCGATCTCGATTTCGGGCCGGGCGAGGAGAGCCTGGAGGTTCGCCTGTTCCGCGAGGCGGAGATTCCCTGGCCGGAACTGGCCTTCCGCACGGTCGCACAGACGCTGCGGCTGTTCTTCGCCGACCGCGCCCGCGGCGAGTTCGGCACCCACGTGCACGCGATCGAGGCGCCGGCGTCGCAACGGCGCGCCGGGGGAACATGATCCCGTGGCTGGCGCCTGACGATCCGTTTCCGCCGGTCGAACGCAGCCTTGCGCATCCGAACGGCCTGCTCGCCGCGGGCCGCAGCCTCGATGCCGACACCCTGATCCTGGCCTACTCGCAGGGCATCTTCCCCTGGTATGCCGAGTCCGATCCGGTGCTGTGGTGGAGCCCGGATCCGCGCCTGGTGCTGTTCACCGACGAGTTCGTCGCGCGGCGCTCGCTGGTGCGCCGCATCCGCGCGGGACTGAATGCCGGTCGCTTCGAGGTCCGCGTCGATGCCAATTTCGCCGCGACGATGCGCGCCTGTGCCGGACCGCGGCGTGGCCAGGACGGCACCTGGATCACCGACGAGATGCTCGACGCTTATGGCGAACTGCACGACCGCGGCCTGGCGCACAGCGTCGAGGTGTTCAGCGGCAGCCGCCGGATCGGCGGGCTCTACGGCGTGGCGATCGGCCGGATGGTCTTCGGCGAATCGATGTTCAGCATTGAGCCCGACGCCTCGAAGATCGCGCTCGCGGCACTCGTTCAGCTGCTGCGGCTCGAAAAGGTGCCGATGCTAGACTGCCAGCAGGAGACTTCTCACCTTGCGTCCCTCGGCGCCCGAGCCATCGCGCGTGCTCAGTTCTGCTCCCAGGTCGCGGCTGCCGTGCGCGAGCCGCCGATCGACTGGCCGCGATTCCGGGGGCGGGCGGTGACCGATCTGCTGCGGGCCTACTGACGTGGCCAACCTCAAGGAACTGCCGTTTTCGGCGCTGCAGTTCTACGCCACCGCGCCGTATCCCTGCAGCTACCTCGAGGACCGGCAGGCGCGCTCGCAGGTGGCCACGCCGGCGCACCTGATCAACGCCGATGTGTACTCGGAACTGGTGCGGCTGGGCTTCCGCCGCAGCGGTATCTTCACTTACCGGCCGCACTGCGACGGCTGCCGCGCCTGCATCCCGGTGCGGGTGCCGGTGGATGCTTTCGCCGCCAACCGCAGCCAGCGCCGCGCCTGGCGCCAGCATCGCGACCTGACCGCGCGCGTGGTCGGGCTGGCGTTCGAGCAGGAACACTACGACCTCTACCTGCGCTACCAGTCGACCCGGCACGCCGGCGGCGGCATGGACAACGACAGCCGCGAGCAGTACTCGCAGTTCCTGCTGCAGAGCAAGGTCAACACGCGCCTGGTGGAGTTCCGCGCACCGGTCGCCGATGCGGACGGGTGCGGCCGGCTATGCGCGGTATCGATCATCGACGTTCTCAACGACGGCCTGTCGTCCGTCTACACCTTCTTCGACACGGGCGATCCCCAGGCCAGCTTCGGCACCTACAACATCCTTTGGCAGATCGAACAGTGCCGGCTGCTGCGCCTGCCGTACCTGTACCTGGGCTACTGGATCGAGGCGAGCCCGAAGATGGCCTACAAAGCGAAGTTCCGCCCGATCGAGACTCTGCAGCAGGGCCGCTGGATCAGGCAGGGAAACTGAGCGGCGGCTGCGCGGCGGCTGCGCGGCGGCCGCGCCCCGGTTGCCGGAACCAAACCGTGCTGTACGACTTCGCCCGCCCGTTCATCTTCACCCTTGACCCGGAGACGGCGCACCGCGTTGCCTTCTCCAACCTCGATCGGGCGCATGCGCTCGGCCTGACCCGTCTGCTGCGGCCGCACGTGGCCGACGATCCGGTCGAGGTCATGGGCCTGCGCTTTCCCAACCCGGTCGGACTGGCCGCCGGGCTGGACAAGAACGCCGAGCACATCGACGCGCTGGCCGACTTCGGTTTCGGCTTCATCGAGATTGGCACCGTCACGCCGCGGCCGCAGGCCGGCAACCCGCCGCCGCGGCTGTTCCGTCTGCCGCAGGCGGCCGCGCTGATCAACCGCATGGGCTTCAACAACGACGGGCTCGATCGCTTCATCGCCAACGTCGGCGCCTCCCGCGCGCGCCACGTGGTGCTCGGGCTGAACATCGGCAAGAACGCCGATACGCCGATCGAGCGCGCGCTCGACGACTACCTGATCGGGCTGCGGCGCGTCTATCCGCTGCTGCTCGGCCGGCCGGGCTACGTCGCCGTGAACATCTCGTCGCCCAACACGAAGGACCTGCGTTCGCTGCAGGGCGGCACCGAGCTGACCGCGCTGCTGGCCGGGCTGCGCAAGGCGCGCAGTCAGCTCGCCAAGCAGCACGGCAAGCGGGTGCCGCTGGCCGTGAAGATCGCGCCGGACCTCGACGACGCCGAACTGCCGCGCGTCGCCGATGCGCTGGTTAAGCACGAGGTCGATGCCGTGATCGCCACCAACACCACGGTGGCGCGCGATGCCGTGGCCGGCCTGCCCCGCGCCGACGAAACGGGCGGGCTGTCCGGCGCGCCGCTGACCGCGCGCGCCACCGAAGTGGTCCGCCTGCTGGCACGGCACCTGCAGGGTGCGCTGCCCGTGATCGGCGTCGGCGGGATCATGAGCGGCGGCGACGCGGTGGCCAAGATCGCGGCCGGCGCATCGCTGGTGCAGCTCTACACGGGGATCATCTACCGCGGCCCGGCGCTGGTCGGCGAATGCCGGCGCGCGATCCTGCGGCAGCGGAGTCAGGGCCGTCAGTGAACCGAAGCGGCAGGGCGCACGGCCAGAGAGCGGGGCGCGGCCCGACCGGCGCCACGCTGCCGACGATCCGCTGCTTCATCGCGCTGCAGCCCGACGAGGCGGCGCGCGAGCGGCTCGACCGGCTGGCGCGCGAGCAGCACGCGCGTTTCCCGTCGGCGCGGCCCATGCGGCGAGAGAACATTCACTTGACGCTGGCCTTCATCGGCGCGCTCGACGCGGAACTCGCGCAGCAGGTGGCGGCCAGGCTGGCTGCCGAACCGTGCGCGCCGTTCGACTGGTTGCTCGATGCCGCCGGCGCGTTCGCCGGCGCGCGCGTGTTGTGGGCCGGCGGCAGCGATCCGCAGCTCGACACGCTGGCCGAGCACTCGCGCCGGCTGCTCGACGAACTCGGCGTCCGTTACGACCGCAAGCCCTTCGTCGCCCACGTGACGCTGTTGCGCAACGTGCCGCGCGAGAGCGCACGCGATGCCGCCCGGCGCATCGAACCGCCGATCCTCTGGCGGGCCGGCGGCGCGGTGCTGCTCGAGTCGCAAGCGGATGCGAGCGGCGTCCGCTACGTGCCCGTCGCGGCGCAAAGCGGCGACGGCTGATTTGGCGAGGATCAACAGTCCTGCAGAGCGCCGTTGACGGCGGCGCAAGACTGGCCTGATGCTCGCGGCCATGCGCAATTCGCCGCTTTCGCCGGCGCGCATCGCGCCGGGCGCCCGAACCCTGCGCACTTGCGTGCCTGCCCAACCACCTGCCGCGCCGATGTGATCGCGCCAGGGGAGCAACTGCATGGGACCTGTCGCCATCACGCTGATCACGCTGCTCGGAGTCGCCGGGTTCGCTTATCTCGCCTGGCGCAAGCTGGCGATCGTCGCCGCGCTGCAGCCCGAGGTGCGCTGGGATCAGCCCGGCAGAAGGCTGAAGAAGCTGCTGTCGCTCGGCTTCCTGCAGTCGCGGATGATCGCCGGCGAACCGAAGGCGGGCGTCATGCACGCGGTGATCTTCCTCGGCTTCATGACGCTGCTGGTGCGCAAGGTGCAGCTGCTGGTGATCGGCTATTCGCCGACCTTCGTCTACCCCGGCACGGTCGGCGGACTCTATGCGACGCTGAAGGATCTGGTCGAGGTCGCGGTGACAGCGGCCGTTCTGTACGCCTTCTGGCGCCGCTTCGTACTGAAGCCGCGCCGGCTGGAGGCCAACCGCGAGGCGATCCTCGTGCTGTCGCTGATCCTGACCATCATGGTCACCGACTTCCTGTACGACGGCTTCAAGTTCGCGCTGTTTGGCGGCACCGATGCCGGCATCGCGCATGAGCAGTCGTTTGCCTTCGTCGGCTCGGCGATCGCCGCCGCACTGTCCGGCCTGCCGCCCGAGACGCTCGCCGGCGGCTATCACGCCTTCTACTGGATCCAGATGCTGACCGTGTTCAGCTTCCTGGTCCTGCTGCCGGCCGGCGAGCACTTCCACATCGTCACCGCGTTGCCGGCGGTGTACCTGAGCCGCAGCACTCCGCTGAACGAGGTGCCGTCGGTCAATCTCGAGAAGATCATGAGCGACGAGGCCGGCGACGACATGAAGGTCGGCGTGCGCACCGCCGCCGATCTCGTCTGGAAGGACGCCTTCGACGCCTTCACCTGCACCGAGTGCGGCCGCTGCAAGGACGCCTGCCCGACCTTCCTGACCGACAAGCCGCTGGCGCTGAAGTGGGTGCACGACAGCGTCAAGCACCACCTGCTCGAACAGCGCGAGGCGATCGTCACGGGCAGGACCGCCGACCTGCCGCCGCTGGTGGGCAGCGTGATCAAGGAGGACACGCTGTGGGCCTGCACGACCTGCGGCTACTGCGAGCATGCCTGCCCGATCGAGCTCGAGCATCTGGGCAAGTTCTTCCGCATGCGCCAGCACCAGGTGATGATGGAAGGCACCTTCCCCGCCGAGCTGAAGACGCTGTTCGACAACTACGAAAGCGCCGGCAATCCCTGGGGACTGCCGTCGGACACGCGGGCGGACTGGGCGAAGGGTCTCGACGTGCCGCTGCTCGAATCGGCCGAGCAGGCGAAAGAGCTCGACTATCTCTTCTATGTCGGCTCGGCGCAGTCGTTCGACGACCGCAGCCAGAAGGTCGCACGCGCGTTCGTGCGCATCCTGCGCGCCGCCGGCGTGCGCTTCGCCATCCTGGGGCCTGCCGAAGGTTCGACCGGCGAGTGCGTGCGCCGCGCCGGCAACGAGATGCTGTTCCAGACGCTGGCGCAGGGCCTCGTCGAAACGCTCAACGGCATGGGCGTCACGCGCATCGTGACCTGCGATCCGCACGCCTTCAACTCGCTGAAGAACGAGTATCCGCAGTTCGGCGGGCGGTACGAGGTCGTACACCACACGCAGCTGATCGACGAGTTGATCCGCGCCGGCCGCGTTCGTCCGCAGGCTTCGTTCGAGCAGGTGATCTTCCACGAGCCGTGCTATCTCGGCCGGCACAACCACGAGTACGAGGCGCCGCGGCGGGTGCTCGCTGCCGTATGCAAGGACGCGCCGCTGGAGTTCCCGCTCAACCGCTCGCACGCGATGTGCTGCGGCGCCGGCGGCGGCCGCTTCTGGATGGAGGAGCACATCGGCAGGCGGATCAACGTGACCCGCGTCGAGCAGGCTCTGCCTCAGCAGCCGCGGTTGATCGCCACCGCCTGCCCGTACTGCACGACCATGATCCGCGACGCCACCACGCAACTCGGCTGCGACGAGAAGATCGGCACACGCGACATCGCGGAACTGGTGGCCGAAGCGATCGAGCCGCGCGCGGCAAGCTGAGCGCGCAGCCGCGCGCCGGCGTCAGCCGGCGGCCTTGCGGGCCCGGTACTGCTCGATGAAGGTCTTGCCCGACGGCGCCGGGAAGTCGCGGTGCGCCGTCCAGCCTCCGGCCAGCGGCAGCGAGCGGATGCGGCCCTTGTCGCCGCCCAGCCACTTGAGCAGGCGGGCGCCGATTCGGGTGAGCGGGCGGTAGAGCGCCGGCCGCGTTGCCGTGAATGCCCAGGCATGGATCGCGGCGCGCTCGTACCATGGCCGCAGGCCGCGCTCGACCTGCCGCTCGCGCAGCTTGCGCAGCAGGTCGGGCAGCGGGATCTTCACCGGGCACACCACGCTGCATTGCCCGCACAGCGTCGCCGCCTGCGGCAGGTCCAGCGCGTTTTCCACCCCGACGTAAATCGGCGTCAGCACCGAGCCCATCGGTCCGGGGTATACCCAGCCGTACGAATGCCCGCCGATCTTCTGGTACACGGGGCAGTGGTTCATGCAGGCGCCGCAGCGTATGCAGCGAAGCATTTCCTCGAACTCGCCGCCGAGCAGCCCGGTGCGGCCGGCATCCATCAGCACGAAGTAGGTGTGCTCGGGGCCGTCAGCCTCGCCCGGCGCACGCGCGCCGGTCAGCAGCGAGAAGTAATTGGAGATCGGCTGGCCGGTCGCCGATCGTGCGAGCAGGCGCATCATCGTCGCCGCGTCCTCGAGCGTGGGCAGCACCTTCTCGATGCCGGCCAGCACCACGTGCACTCGCGGCAGGATCGTGCACATCCCCTCGTTGCCTTCGTTGGTCACCAGCGCCACCGTGCCCGTTTCGGCGATCAGGAAGTTGGCACCGGTCACGCCCATGTCGGAAGACAGGAAGTGGCCGCGCAGCACCTCGCGCGCTTCTCGCGTGAGCTGGCGGATCTCGGTCTTGCGCGGTTTCTGGTGTATCCGCGCGAACAGTTCCGAGACCTGGTCGCGGTCCTTGTGGATCACCGGCGCGATGATGTGCGACGGCGGCTCGTTGTCGTTGATCTGCAGGATGTATTCGCCGAGGTCGGTCTCTACCGACTCGATTCCCGCCGCGCCCAGCGCCTGGTTCAGGGCGATCTCCTCGGAGACCATCGACTTGGACTTGGTGACCTTCTTCACGCTGTGCCGGCGCGCAATCTCGACGATCAGTTGCGCCGCCTCGTCGTGGGTCTGCGCGTAGAGCACGGTCGCGCCGCGTGCGGCAGCCGCATTCTCGAAGCGCTCCAGCCACACGTCGAGGTTGGCCAGCGGGCGGTTGCGCCGCTCGACCGCCGCGTCGCGCGTGCCCTCGAAGTCGTCGAGCTCGGCGATCGCTGCCGCGCGGGCGGCGATCACCTTGTCGGCAAACGCGCCCAGGTTCTTCTGCAGCCTTGCGTCAGCAAGCTTCATCGCCGCGCGCGACTTGAAGTGCATCGACTGAACGTGCATCTTCGCCCCTCGTTCCTATGCGTCGCCCGCCAGCACCTGGGCGACGTGCAGCACGCGCGTGGTCTCGTCGCCGGTGCGCCGCAACCGGCCCTCGATGTTCAGCATGCAACCGAGGTCGCCGAGCACGACCGCTTCGGCCCCCGAGGCGCGGATGTTGCGGCACTTCTCGTCGACGATCGCCCCAGAGACGTCACCGTACTTGATCGAGAACGTGCCGCCGAAGCCGCAGCACTGCGTGCAGTCGCTCATCTCGCTGAGCTGCACTCCCGGCAGCAGAGCCAGCAGCCGCCGCGGCTGCGCCGACACGCCGAGTTCGCGCAGTCCGCAGCACGCGTCGTGATACGTGATGCGACCGCGGAAATGCGAGTCGAGCCGGTCGACCTTCAGCACCGTGGCGAGGAAGTCGGTCAGCTCATAGGTGCGCGCGGCGAGATCCTCGGCGCGCGCCTTCAGGTCCGGATCGTCCTTGAACAACTCGATGTAATGGACCTTGATCTGGCCGCCGCACGATCCGGACGGCACCACGACGTAATCGAAGCCGGAAAACTCGTCGATCACCTTCTTTGCCAGCGCGCGCCCGGCCGCCGCGTCGCCCGAGTTGTAGCCGGGCTGGCCGCAGCAGGTCTGCGTAGCCGGCACCTCGACCGTGCAGCCGGCACGCTCGAGCAGGTTCAGGGCAGCGAAGCCGATCTCCGGCCTCACCACGTCGACCAGGCAGGTCACGAACAATCCGACTCGCACGGCTCGCCCTTCAAGGAAGTCAGGTGGCTGGCAAGACAGCCAGGAAGCCGCCGCACATCGCTGGCGTCGTTTCGTATTGCGGCATAGAATTACGAGTGTCGAACCCCGCAGCGCACCATGATCGATCGCGTCCCGAAAGCCATGCCCGTGCGGGAAAAGACCGCCATCCAGGTCATCGAGCGGATGATGAACCTGCTCGACACGCTGGCCGCGCGCACGGGCGCGGTCAGCCTCAAGGAACTGGCGCTGGCCACCGGGCTGCACCCCTCGACAGCGCATCGCATATTAAACGACATGGTGGTCGGCCGATTCGTCGATCGCGGCGAGCAGCCGGGAACTTACCGCCTCGGCATGCGGCTGCTCGAACTCGGCAATCTCGTCAAGGCCAGACTGTCGGTTCGCGAAGCGGCGATTGAATCGATGCGCGAGCTGCACCAGCGCACCGGCCAGACCGTGAACCTGTCGGTGCGGCAGGGCGACGAGATCATCTACGTCGAACGCACTTACAGCGAACGATCGGGGATGCAGGTCGTCCGCGCCATCGGCGGGCGTGCGCCGCTGCATCTGACCTCGAGCGGCAAGCTGTTTCTCGCGGCCGACGATCCGCGCCTGGTGCGGGCGTATGCGACGCGCACCGGGCTCGCCGGCCACACCCGCAATTCGATCACCGACCTGCCAAAGCTCGAGCGCGAGCTGTCGCTGGTACGAGCTCGTGGTTACGCGCGCGACAACGAGGAGCTTGAACTGGGCGTGCGCTGCATTGCCGCTTCGGTACGCGACGACTCGGGACGCGTCGTCGCAGGGCTGTCGCTATCGGCGCCCGCGGAACGGATGAACGACGAGTGGGCGGCCGACCTGATCGCCGCCGCCCAGCAGATTTCCCAGCAACTCGGTTACACCACCGGCGGCGAAGCCGGCGCTCTGCCGCCGGCCAGGACGCGGCACTGACGCGCGCAGGTCAGACGCGCGGCGAACCCGATCCGGACCGATTCGCCTCGAGCCATTGGCGGATGCGTTGCGCATCGCCGATACGCGAGTACTTGCCGACTGAGTCGAGCAGCACCATCACGACGCGCTGGCCCTCGATGACGGCCTGCATCACCAGGCAACGGCCAGCCGCGGAGATGTAACCGGTCTTCTGCAGGCCGATATCCCACTCCGGGCTGGCGGTCAACCGGTTGGTGTTGCCGTAGCGGACGACCCGTTTCCCCACCGGCAAGGTGAGTTCGCTGCTGGTCGAATACTCGCGCAGCACCGGATGCCCGTACGCAGCGTTGACCAGCCGCACGAGGTCGGCAGGCGAGGAACGGTTCTCGGGCGACAGCCCCGTGGGATCGGCGAAGTTCGTGTCGTGCATGCCGAGTAGTTGTGCCTTGGCGTTCATCGCCGCCACGGCCGCCGTCACGCCGCCAGGATAGGTCCGCCCCAGCAACTGGGCGGCGTGGTTCTCGGAGGACATCAGCGCCAGATGCAACGCCTGCGCCCGGCTGAGCTTCACGCCTGGGTTGAGCCAGGAACGCATGCGGTCGATCGTCCGGTCGGCGCGCTCGACCTCCAGTTGCTCGTCGAGACCGAGGTCGGCTTCGACGGTAATCAGCGCGGTCATCAGCTTGGTGATCGACGCGATCGGCAGCACCGCGTCAGGATTCTTCTGGAACAGAACCTCGTTGGTGTCCTGGTCGACGACCAGCGCCACCGACGATTTGAGGTCCAGCGGGTCGTCGGTGCGATGCAGTCCTGCCAGTTGACCTTCGCTGGGCTGAACCGGGCGCGCGCGGGCGCCGGTGTTCTTGGCCGTTGCCGATTTGCGCACCGCTGGCTTGCCCTTGTTCACCGCGGTTGCGCCGCGCTTCGCCACCTGAGCCAGTACCGCCTCAGGAAAGGTTGCGATGAGCGCAACTGCGAGCAGGGCAACGACCAAATGACGCACGATGATTCCCCTCTAACATCTCGTCTGACGGGTTGCGCCGGCAGTATTACCAGCGAAATCCGATGTGCCTATCGGCCGGATGACGCGTCAGGATCACGTCACCCGCCGAGCGGGGGATTTCCTGATTCTTCCAAATTCTCAGGTTTGCCCCGCAAACCTTTGATTTCGTGCGAGTCTAATCGCGCCCGTCATCGTCTGTAAAGCGCGTTCGGGCTAGACCGCATTGGCGATGGCATGGCCGAGGTCGGTCGTACCCGCAGTGCCGCCGATGTCCCGCGTCAGCGGCGCGTGCGCCGGGCCGGCGGCCAGGACCGATTCGATCGCTTTGAGCACGGCGGATGCGGCGTCGGCGTGGCCGAGCCAGTCGAGCATCATCGATGCACACCAGATCTGGCCGATCGGATTGGCGATGCCCTGACCCGCGATATCCGGCGCCGAGCCATGCACCGGCTCGAACAGCGACGGGAACCTGCGCTCCGGGTTCAGGTTGGCCGATGGCGCGATCGCGATCGTTCCGGTGCAGGCGGGCCCGAGGTCCGAGAGGATGTCGCCGAACAGGTTGGAGGCGACGACCACGTCGAAGCGCTCCGGAAAGCGCACGAAGTGCGCGGTCAGGATGTCGATGTGGAACTTGTCCATCTTCACCTGCGGGTAGTCGGCGGCGATTGCCTCGACCCGCTCGTCCCAGTACGGCATGGTGATCGAGATGCCGTTGGACTTGGTGGCCGAGGTCAGGTGCCGGCGCGGCCGCCGCCCGGCCAGTTCGAAGGCGAAGCGGGCCACGCGGTCGATACCGACGCGCGTCATCACCGTCTCCTGGACAGCGAACTCGCGTTCGGTGCCTTCGAACATGCGGCCACCTATCGACGAGTACTCGCCCTCGGTGTTCTCGCGCACGACGACGAAGTCGATCTCGCCGGGCATCCGCGCGGCTCCGTCGGCACGTACCAGCGGCGAGCGGATGCCCGGCATCAGCTTGCACGGCCGCAGGTTGATGTACTGGTCGAACTCGCGGCGGAACTTCAGCAGCGACCCCCACAGCGACACGTGATCGGGCACCGTTGCCGGCCAGCCCACTGCGCCGTAGAAGATCGCGTCGTGGCCGCCGATCTGGTCCTTCCAGTCGGCCGGCAGCATTGCGCCGTGCTTGGCGAAGTAGTCGCAGGAGGCGAAGTCGAAGTAGTCGTAGTGCAGGTCGAGATCGAAGCGGCGCGCCGCAGCATCGAGCACGCGCACGCCCTCCGGAACCGTTTCCTTGCCGATGCCGTCGCCGGGAATCACGGCGATTCTCTTCTTGCCCATCAGAATCTCCTCAGTCGCGCGACCGAACGAAGGCGATTGCGCTTCGAACTTACGGATACAGTCGCTCGACCGCGGCGCGCAAGGCCGGCGGCAGCGGCGCCGGACGGCGGCTGGCGCGGTCCACGTAGACATGGATGAAATGGCCTTGCGCGCTGGCGGTGTCCTCGCTGGCGCCGAACAGGGCCAGTTCGTAGCGCACGCTCGACCGCCCCGCGTGCGCCACGCGCAGGCCGGCATCGACCCGCTGCGGGAACGCCAGTTCGCTGAAGTAATTGCACCGTGTCTCGACCACCAGCCCGACGACGGGACTCGCCTGGATATCGAGCGCGCCGGACGCGATCAGGTACTCGTTGACCACCGTGTCGAACCAGCTGTAGTAGACGACGTTGTTCACATGCCCGTAGGCGTCGTTGTCGCTCCAGCGCGTCTGGATCGGCAGGAAGTGACGGTACTGCGCCCGCCCGTGCGCGGATGGTCTGTCGCTCACCTTGTCCCCTCGTCTCTTCTCTTGTGCAGCACCAACGCCACGCCACTCATGGCGATCAGCACCCCGGCCCACGCCAACAGGCCAAGCGCCTCGCCGAACAGCGCCCAGGCCAGCAGCGCGGTGGCGGGCGGTGTCAGGTACATCAGGCTCGCCACCTCGGTCGCGCGTCCGCGGCGAATCATAGTGAGCAGCAGCGCCATCGCCACCACGGACAACACCAGCACCGACCAGGCAAGCGCGAACCAGAACCCGGCGGTGAACTGAACCTGCCACTTCCCGCTCGCCAGGACGAATGGCAGCGTCACCAGGAACGAGGTGCCGAACTGGATCGCGCTGCCGGTGCGCATGTCGACACCGGCGCAGAACCGCTTCTGGTACAGGGTGCCCGCCGTGATGCCGGCCAGGGCCAGCACATTGGCGAGCAGCGGCGCCAGGCCCAGGCCCTGAAGCGTGAGCCGGTCCGAAAGGACGAGCGCAACGCCAACGAAGCCCAGCACGAGGCCGATCCACTGCCGCGCGGTGGCCCGCTCGCCGACCGCGCCGGCAAGAAGGGCCGTCAGCAGCGGCTGCGTGCCGACGATCAGTGCGGATGCGCCTGCCGGCATGCCTTCGGCGATCGCCCACCACACGCCGCCGAGATACGTCGCCTGCAGCAGCACGCCGACAGCCGCCACATGCAGCCACGTCGCCACGTTGCGCGGCCACGGCGCGCCGGTGATGGCAATGATCGGCAGCAGCACGAGAACGGCCGCCGCATACCGCCAGAGCAGGAAGGTCAGCGCCGGGGCGTGGGGCGTCGCGTACTTGGCGACGATGAAGCCCGTGCTCCACAGCAGCACGAAGACCACCGGCATGACCGCAACGAACTTCGGCGCGCCGTGCCACGACCGGCGGTCAGCCAACCCCCGTCTCCTCAGCGTGCGCCGAGCGGCCCCACTGCCAGTGTCCGAAGGCGGTCTGGACCGTGTTCAGGTGGGCCTGCACCGTGGTTTCGACGTCGTGGCCATAGCCGCCGGCCATCGTCACCGCGACAGGCACGCGCAGGCGCGCAGCGAGATCGAACACGCGCGCATCGCGAGCGCGCAGCCCGTCGAAAGTCAGCCGCAGGCGGCCAAGGCGATCGCCCTCGTGCGGATCGGCGCCGGCCAGATAGATGAGGAAAGTGGGCGCAAACCGCGCCCGCATCCGCGCCAGCGCCTCGTCGAGCGCATCGAGATAGTCCGCGTCGCCGGTGCCATCGGGCAACCCGACGTCAATGTGGCCATCGACCTTGCGCGCCGGGTAGTTTCGGCTGCCATGCAGCGAAAGGGTGAAGATGTGCTTGGCTCCGCTGACGATCGCGGCCGTGCCATCGCCCTGGTGCACGTCGAGATCGATGATCGCGACGCGCGCCGTCGGCTGTCCACGCAGAAGCGCCAGGGCGGCAATGGCGACGTCATTGAACACGCAGTAGCCATGGCCTTGATCCCGGTGCGCGTGATGTGTTCCGCCCGCCAGATTCACCGCGACGCCGTCAGTGGCGGCGGCGGCGCACGCGGCAAGCGTGGCACCCACTGATCGCCGCGAGCGTTCCACCATCTCGGCCGACCAGGGAAAGCCGATGGCGCGCTGCTCGGATGCCGAGAGTCGCCCCGCAACGACGCGCCTCACATAATCCTCGCTGTGCGCCATCATCAGGTACTCATCGGCCGCCGCCGGCGATTGGTGCAGTAACACCCGCGGCAGTTCCCACTGCACCCGTTCGCGCAGCCGGCCGTACTTGGCCATCGGGAACCGATGGCCCGGCGGAAGCGGAAGGACAAACCGATCGCTGTAGAAGGCTTTCAGCGCATGTTCCCGACTAGAAGGAGCATTCTAACGAGCCCACCTCTAGCGCCCAGATCTCCCGCAATGCAACAAAACCGTGCCTCGGAAGGCGTCTTTGATCATGCATACTGCGCTTATGTGTCTGTTTTATTTCACGCAAGTGACATTCGGAAATCGTTGCGGCGGTGCAGCAATCCGGCTTGACAGTGCAACACTGAATCACCAACAATTCATTTGCGCGCCGCACAAATCAACACGCAGCGTGACGGCGTAACCCGGACCCATCCGCCCAACCAACAAGGAGTTGAAGATGATCACCTCGCCCGCGCAAGTCGCCGAATTCCAGAAGAGCCAATTCGACACGCTGTTCGCGCTCTCGCACACGATGTTCGAGGCGACCGAGAAACTGGTCGACCTGAACCTGGCCGCCGCCAAGGCGCTGCTGGAAGAGTCGGCCGAGACGACCCAGGTCATGCTCGGCGTGAAAGACGTTAAGGAACTGCTGGCCGTTGGCAGCGACCTCGCCAAGCCGACCCTTGACAAAGTGGTCAGCTTCAACCGCAACGTCTATAGCATCGCCTCCGGCGCTGGCGCCGACGTTTCCAAGATTTTCGAGACCCAGATCGCGCAGGGCAACGAGCAGATCGCTGGAATGATCGAGTTCGCCTCGAAGAACACCCCGACGGGCGCCGAGCCCGTGGTGTCGATGTTCAAGAGCGCGCTGGCCGCCGCCAACACAGCCTATGACACGTTGAACAAGACGACCAAGCAGGCCGTCGACATGGCCGAGTCGAACTTCAGCGCCGCCACCGCGTCGACGGTGAAGGCCGCCAACGACGTCGTCAAGCCGAAAGCACGCAAGGCAGCCTAAGACAACCAGGGGATGGGCGCGCCCGTTCCCCACTGTTAACGTGCAGGTGTGGCAAGGTCGAACGCGAGCGTGAATGCGCGCTTCTCCGTCCGGTCATCAAGAGGAAATACCGCAGCCTCAGCATCATCAAACGTAGTCTGATGGGCAAAGCAGAACTCGAAACGTAACGATTGTCTCCTTGGCACCACTTGTCCGGACGCCAGTCCGGACTCCTCTGTCTCCTCCTTTGGTGGTGCTTTCAAGCCCGGTTCTCCGAACCGGGCTTTTTTTTATGTCACCTCGAACGGCGCGCCGAGGGCCTCGATACCGAGACGCATCGCCTCGAATGCGGCATCGACCCGCGCCGGATCGCCCTTGACGCCGAGTTCGATGTGCCGGCGTCGCACGCGGCCGTCCCGACCATCGCCGACCGACGGCAGGCTGAAGGCCCGGATGCCGTCGAAGCGCGATTCGACGTCCTCCATGATCGGCGCCACCAGCGACTCGGCGGTATCGAACACAACCATCGACCGCTCGCCGACGCGCTCGGAGCCGAACAGCGCCGCGTACTCGTGATCGAGGATCGCCTCGATCATCGGCCACGCCATCGCCGGAAAACCGGGCAGGAAGTGGTGCGTGCCCACCGAAAATCCGGGAATGCGGTTGAAAGGATTGGGCACGATCCTCGCGCCACGCGGAAACTCGCCCATCTTCAGCCGCTGCCGGTTCTCAACGGTAGCCATGTCGGCGCTGCCACGGCCCTCGGCCGCCATCTCCACGCACCGTTGCGTGATCAGTTCGGCCGCTTCGGGATGCAGTTCGACCTCGACGCCGAGGGCCGCCGCGGCCGCCTGTCGCGTGTGATCGTCGGAGGTGGCGCCGATGCCGCCGCAGGAAAAGACGATGTCATCGGTGGCGAAGGTCCGCCGCAGCAGTTCGCTGATCGCACTTCGATCGTCGCCGACGTAGTGCGCCCAGCCCAGCCGCAGGCCGCGCGCCGACAGAATTTCGATCACCCGGGACAGGTGCTTGTCGGCGCGCTTTCCCGAAAGGATCTCGTCGCCGACGATGATCAGGCCGATCCGCGGCATCGTCGCCTCGCTTGGAAAGAAAACGGCGATGGTATCGCCGGTGACTGCAGCTGACGGGCGAATCAGGCCGTGGGATCGACCATCCGCCGCAGCCCCAGCCACTGCTGCCGCCAGAAGCCGTCGCCGTAGTCGTGGCCGCTTCCCTGCGGCGCCGGCAGCTGGTCGCGGATGCCGGTCGGTTCGATCGCCGAGCGATGGTCGGCCGTGCCGAAGAGGATGTCCCAGGCCGGGAACAGCACAGCGAAGTTGCAGCCGGAGCGACGTCCCTCGTGGCCGACGCCGATCGCGTGATGCACGCGGTGAAACACCGGGCTGACGAAGATGTAGCCGAGCGGGCCATACGTCCACGGTAGGTTGGCGTGCTGCACGCTCTGCAGCAAGCGCGCCGCGATGGTGAGGCCGACGAACTGCGCCGGCTCGATGCCGATCGCCAGCGCCACCGCGGCCTTGATGGCGTCGTTGATCAGGCTGTCGAGCAGGTGGTTGCGGTCGTCGGTCCAGAACGACATCTTGCGCTGCGAGTGATGCAGTGCATGCAGCGCCCACCACCACCGCAACTGGTGCTGGCCGCGATGCAGCCAGTAGTCGAGCAGGTCGAGAACGACCAGGTAGATCAGGAAGCTCGCGATCGGCACGTCGGTCATGCCTGGCCAGACCGCATCCAGGTTCAGCGGCGTGAACCCGCGCCCGCGCAGCCAGGCGGCCGCGCCATCGGCCAGCGGCGTCAGCAGCACGAAGACCCCCAGCGCAAACGCGCCGAGCCGGTGCAGCAGGGTGTAAACGATGTCGACGCCCGTCCCGCTGCGGTCGCTCCACTGTTCGGCCGGATAACGCGCTTCCAATGGCCGCAGCAGCACGTAGAGCAGCGTCACCTGCACGACGCCGAGCAGGAACCACTCGGTGGCCGGATAGGCGTCCTCCAGCCACTGCGAAGCCCCGGCAGCGAACAGCAGCGGCTGCACTGCCGTCTCGAACAGCCACGTGTGCACGGCGTCGAAGGCGCGCTGCAAAGGCTCGAACATCGGCCCTCAGCGGCCCGCCCCGCTCGATGCCGCCAGTTGCGTCGCGAGCGGCAGCGCGCGGTAGCCGGGATGTTCGCGCAGCGTCCTGAAGCACAGGCCGCGCTCCTTCAGGCCGGCGATCAGCGGATCGAGCATCGGCGCGAACGGGTTTTTGCGCGACCAGATGCCGAGGTGCGCCATCAACACGTCGCCGTCGCGGATATCGCGCAGCGCGCTCGCCAGAAGCGCCTCATTCGAAAACTTGTCGGATGGCAGTTCGTCGCCGAGGAATCCGGCCCGGGCCCAGCCAACGTGCGCGAAGCCGCAGTCTTTGGCAGACGCCAGCGCCCGCGGCGTGGTGTAGCCGCCGGGTGCGCGCCACACCGCATCGAGTCCGCGCCCGGCATACGCAGCAAATGTCTTCTCGACGCGGCGCAGTTCCTCGCACACCGCCGCCGGCGTGAGGCTGATCGTCCGCCCCGCGTCGTCGCCGAACTGCGGCCGGTAGCGGACCCCGGCCGCCTCGTCGGCGACGAATCGGCCGTGCCGCCAGGTGTGGCTGCCGAAGGCGTGCCCCTCGTCGGCGCGCGCCTTCCAGTACGCGGACCACGACGCATCGAGCGACCAGTCGCCGCGCGGCGTCTTCTCGTTGGCGAGGAAGAACGTCGCCCGCACATCGTGCCGGCGCAGGATGGCGGCGATCGCCTCGGCATGCCCCATGTTGCCGGTGTCGAGCGTCAGGTAGACGTAGCCGCGGCACTGCTCCTGCGCGCTGGCCGTGCCCGCCAGCGCGAGCGAAACGGCGGCGACGTACGCCGCCGCAGCGAGCCGCCCGCAAATGCGTTCGGTGCCGCGCCGACTCATCGCCTGCCCTTCACCTTCGGTTCAGCGCCAAGGGGCGGAATTGACGAAGAAGACACCGTGCGGCGAGCGGCCCACCGGGATCGTCTGCGCGATCCTGCGCGCCTCGATGTCGACCACCGCGACCGACTTGCCCCAGCGCTGGGTGATCCACAGCCACTTGCGGTCGGCACTGACTTCCATGCAGTCGGGGCCGTTGGGCACGGCGATGTCGTGCTTCTTCTCCAGCGTCTCCTGGTCGATCAGGCTGACCGTGCCGGCCACGCGGTTGCCGACGAAGACGTGGCGATCATCGCCGAGCGGTCGGAAGTTGTGCGCGCCCTTGCCGGTGACGATCCGCCGGACCGACTTGCGGTTGCGCCAGTCGATCGCCTCGACGTAGTCCTCGCCCATCACGCCGACGAGCAGGTGCTTTTCGTCGGGGGTCATCCAGATGCCCGCCGGCAGCCGGCCAACCTTCATCTTCCACTGCACGCTCTGGTCGACCAGCCGAATCGCGGCGATCTCGTCGCTTTCCTGCAGCGTGACGAACACGAACTGGCTGTCCGATGAGAAGGCCATGTGGCTCGGCGTGCGGGCCAGCGGCACGCGCTTGACCGGGCGCAGTTCGTCGCCCTCGGCAGCATAGATGTCGACGCGGTCCAGCCGTAGCGCATTGGCGACGAACCATTTGCGATCGGGCGAGAACCCGATCTGGTACGGGTCGGCGATGTTGCGGACGCGCTTGCGGATCTCGCCGGTCACCGGGTCGAGAATGTGCAGATCGTTGCTGGCGGCGTTGGCGACGATCAGCGTCTTGTTATCTGGAGTCGCCATCAGGTGGTGCGGCTCCTTGCCCACCTCGAAGCGGCGGAGTTCGGCGCGCTTGTCCTGGTCGAGTAACGAAATCGAGGCATCGCCGGAATTGAGCACGACGACCACGCCGGCCTGTGCAGAGGCGGCGCACAACGTCAGGCCGGCGGCAAGGAAAGGAAGTAGGTGCCGCACCCGCGCGGCGATCGACGAACGAGACATCGTCCTGGCTTTCTGTTGATTGACCTCGCGGATTCTACTTAGCGCGGCCATCCCAAGAAGCCAGGCACACCGCGGCGCCGACGAGGCTGCGCCGAACGCAGACCGGTGGCACCGCGCCCACGCCGTCTGGGTATCAGCCAGCGCCCCAGATCGCCCGCATGGCCCCTTCGAAGCGCCGCGCGATCGATTCGCCGGCCTGGTGCCGGCAGTCACTGATGACCCGGCGGCCGGCCACCATCACGTCACGCCAGGGCTTGCCGGGCTGGAGAACACGAGCCAATCGAGCAGCCGCTCGGGTGGCGTGCCCAGAAGCGGTGCGGCATGCGGGTCTGCGACAAGTGCATCGGCCCGCGCGCCCACCCGCAGACCCCACGCCGCCTCGCCGGCCGCCGCTGCGCCGCCGTCCACGGCGAGCGTCAACAGGCGCTCCGCGGTCGAGGCGACGCCGGCCTGCGGGTCGGCAGCAACGTTGCGCCGGCGCAGGACCAGGCGTTGGCCGTAGTCGAGCCAGCGCAGTTCCTCGAGCACGTCGCGCGAGACGTGGCTGTCGGAGCCGATTCCATGGCGGTCGCGATCGCCGAAGTCGGCGCGATCGCCGAGCGGCGCATTGCCATGCTGATCGACGGCAACGTCTCGCGTCTGCCGCCGTTCCTTGCCCGCGAGCCGGGGCTGAATTCCGGCTTCATGATCGCGCACGTCACCGCGACGTCGCTGGCCAGCGAGAACAAGTCGCTGGCTCACCCCGCCAGCGTCGACAGCCTGCCGACCTCGGCCAACCAGGAAGATCACGTCAGCATGGCGACGTTCGCGGCACGGCGCCTGCTGCCCATGATCGGCAATACCGCGCACATCCTCGGTATCGAACTGCTCGCCGCGGCGCAGGGCATCGAGTTCCTGCGCCCGCTCGCGAGTTCGCCGG
>Ga0209254_10001773_pt1 | contig 19471 bp, 13 predicted proteins | sample FrelakmetDIP11DI_FD_187148 | JGI IMG/M metagenome (GOLD analysis project Ga0209254, IMG submission 187148) | Freshwater lake sediment microbial communities from the University of Notre Dame, USA, for methane emissions studies - DIP11 DI (SPAdes)... | ecosystem: Environmental > Aquatic >...
GTTGCTATCTGGGATACTGTCTGGAAATTAATAGCTATGTGGCGGGCAGCACAAAACAAACATCTTGCCTGGTTTATATGTATTTTTATATTTAATACAATTGGCATTTTACCAATTATTTATATTCTTATAAACAAGGGAAAACAAAATAGTGCAACCTGAAACCGACTAAATAAAATCAGTCATGCTGACAACCCTCAGCCAGGGGATCGAAATTTGTTAGTTTAGTTAAATAAAAAACAACAAAATGAAACGACGTGATTTTCTTAAAAATACCGGCATTGCCGGTGGGATGATGGCTGTATCACCACTTTTAGGTGATTTTTCTGGCACCAGCGGGAATGATTTCCCGCTTATGGATCTTCATGTTCACATGACGAATGCTTTTACTATTAATCAGATCCTTGACATTGCGAAAAAAACAAACATTCAATTCGGCATTGTGGAGCATCCAGCCTCTTTTGCAATAAGGAACAATGCCGACCTGAAAAAATATATAGATAATCTAAGGCAATATCCGGTTTACATTGGCCTGCAACCTGTAAGTCTCGGTTGGTCAAAGGACTTTTCTCCTGAACTTTTATCCAACGTTGACTATATACTCATGGATGCCCAAAGAGTTCCGATGGGCAATGGTGAGACCCTGAGCATCTGGCAGTTTGATACTTATGTGGAGGATACTGATGATTTTATGAAGCATTACATGGCATATGCAATGGAAATCCTGAACAGTGAACCTATCAATATTTTCGGCTGGCCGCTTTTTTTACCAGTATGTATTGCCCGTGATTATTATTCCCTGTGGACCGAGGAACGGATGCAAAAGATAATTGCAGCAGCAAAAAAAAGAAATATTGCAATTGAGATAAATGATATGGCACATACACCACACGAGAAATTTATTCTCATGGCTAAAGCACAGGGATTGAAATTCACCTTCGGTTCCGATGCGAGAAATCAGATCGCAGGCCGGCTAGCCTATTGCAGGAAAATAGCAGAACAATGTAAACTTACTCGGGAAGATTTTTATGTTCCCAAAAGGAACCTTGGAAAAATATAAATACGACTCAGCGACGAACCCGCAATAAGTACTCCGGACCAGAGGAATGAAGCCAGTCGTTAGGAATGTACCAACATCCAGCCTTAGTTATTGAATGAAGCAGCTTCTTTTTATATTGATAGGTTTCTTTCAACTAATTATCCTCGGTTGTGTTACAAAATTCATTCCTGTAATAGAAGAGGATCAGAAACTCCTTGTTGTTGAGGGATTGATAACGGATCAGCCTGAAGTCTATTCCGTTAAATTGTCATGGTCAATGCCTGTCGGATCAAAACCAAAAGTGATGCCGGCAGGCGGATTTAAAGTGCAGGTTCAGGATGATCTTGAAAATATTTATGGGTTTAATGAGACATCCGACACAGGAACATATAGTTCGGATAAAGAAACTTTCCAGGGAGTTGTCGGACGTACATACACTTTGCAGATCAACGCAGGGAGTGATGCTTCATTTCATTATTCTTACGAATCGATACCGGTTGAAATGAAAGCGGTCCCCCCGATCGACACTCTTTTCTATGAAAAGGTAATCATAAATGAAGAGACACCTACCAGTGGACCTGTCGAAGGGTGCCAGATTTACTTAAACTCTTTCGACCCTGAGGGGAAATGCATATACTACAGGTGGGATTATTCAGAGACATGGAAATTTGAGATTCCCTATAATGTTGAAAATCAGGTTTGCTGGATAACCTATAATTCAGCAAAAATTAACATCAAGAATACATCTGTACTTTCTGAGGACCGTATAAACCGTTACCCTTTGTATTTTATTTCAAATGAAACCGACAGACTCTACGTCAGGTACAGCATATTGGTGAATCAGTATTCGCTCAGTCAGGAGGAATACACTTACTGGGAGCAGTTGAATAGTATTACTCAGGATGTCGGGTCTCTTTATGACATTATGCCTTCATCAATACAGGGAAATCTCTTTTGTATTGAAGATCCTGAACAGCAGGTTCTTGGATATTTCAGCGTTTCCGCCAAAACATCCAGTAGAATATATATAGACGAACAATTCAGGGGACCTGTAAACCACTATAAAGATTGCTACGGCAATACATATGCAACTGGTGAATTCATTCCCGGGCTTAATGTTTATAGATGGATATATTATGTGGGCCAAGGCTATGTAGAAACAACCTTTCACAAAGAATGTGCTGATTGCACTGCTAGAGGGACACTAACTAAACCTGATTTCTGGGTGGAGAATTAGCTCAGGTTTCTGGTTGCTTGTTCCTGGTTGGTTAAGATTTATCGGGATGAGAGCAGGTCAAAGTATACAATTTTCACTTAAATTTTAACTGACTTTGTTTTTTATATTTATTTTAGTCTGATAAAAGAAACTAAACATAAATGGAATATACCGAGCTGATCCGGAGCCGTGAAAGCATACGCAATTATGATCTTAACCGGCCGGTGCCAAAAAAGATCCTTGAGAAAATCCTCGATGCCGGCAGACTGGCCCCATCTGCCTGTAACTACCAGCCGTGGAAGTTTATTGTGGTTTTCTCCCCTCCAATGCTTGAAAAGGTAAAAGCCTCCTACCAGCGTGAATGGTTTAAAGATGCTCCTCAGATCCTGGTAATGATTGGATTAAAGAATCAGGCCTGGAAACGGAGCTTTGATGGGTACAACTCAATTGAGACTGATGTAGCTATTGCAATGACTCATATTATTCTTGCAGCAGAAAATGAGGGAGTTGGAACCTGCTGGATCGAAGCTTACGATCCTGTAATGCTCAGAAAAGCAATTAATACCGGAGAAAACGAGGTGATATTCGGGATAACGCCCCTCGGTTATCCTAAACCCGGGTTTAAAAAGTCATCCGCAAAAAATAGAAAACCATTAAAAGACATCGTTGATTATCTTTGAGCCAGTGATTAGTCCCTCAGTATAGGATGATATGGCCCCAAAAAGAATAACCAGATGAAGATGCTACATAAAAGTTTTTTACCCATCCCCAACCCCCCGCTATGGCGGGGCAGGCTCTTCCATTAATGCTACTACTCTTTATACACATCTAGTTAATTTGCAGATTTATAATAACATATAACAGGTCACCCCTACGGGGTTCGCAATCATATCATTATCATTTCACTAAAAACAGAATACCGCTACGCGGCAATTAGTCCAGTCAGGACTATCTGTTTGTAGAAAAGATAAACAATACTATTTTTAGCCCAGTCAGGGCGACCTGTTTTTATTAGATGTGTATAAAAGGTAGCTTAATGCTAAGGGAAGGAGCTATGAAATTGATTTTGTCTGTATTATTATATTCACCCTCCACTTATTGTTTAAGGGGAGGGTTGGGGAGGGGTTAAGAATAAAGAAAAGGGGAAGGGCATAGATGTTTAAAGAAAGTTCAGGAATTAGGAAGAAGTTACATAAGAAAAAATATCTTTATGAAACCCACATGATTGATCGAAACACAAACACGTATAAATATAATTCACTCTCAATCATGTGTGGTTCCCCCGCTATAGCGGGGCAGGCTATCATACCATTAAAATCAAAATTATATTATGATGAAACAAAAAAGAATCGGCATCCTCGTACTTTTAGTATCAACCATTCCAAATTTACTGTGTGCACAGGAATCAGCCGACCTGCAAAACAAAATAGCCAGTACAAATCTTTCCACAAAGGAGGACTCGCTTACCTATGCATTAGCTGTAATAAGCTATAAATCATGGTTAAAAGAGAATATTTCTCCTGATCCTGTTGTGTTCGCAAAGGCTTTTATTGATACCAGGAACGGTAATCCGTTAATGTCGGATGAGGCGGCCAGAAACTTCATAATGAAATATGTGAGTGACCGCCAGGCGAAGCAGGCTGAAATGGATAGAATAACCTACAGGGATTACATTGCAGCGAATGAAGCTTTCCTTGCCGATAACAAGTTAAAACAGGGAATAATTGTAACTCCGAGCGGACTTCAGTATGAGGTCATCAGATTGGGAACCGGACCAAGACCCACCAAAGCAAACACAGTAAAGGTTCATTATACAGGAACTCTGATCGATGGTACTGAATTTGATTCTTCAATAAAAAGGAATACACCTGCTCAGTTCCCGGTTACGGGTGTAATAGCAGGATGGACCGAAGCCTTGCAGCTTATGCCGGCAGGCTCGAAGTTTAAACTCTATATTCCGGAAAATCTCGGATACGGATCAAAAGGTGCTGGTGATAAAATCAAACCATTTTCTGCTCTGATATTTGAAGTTGAACTGCTTGAAATTGTTAATTAACTCATGTTGCTGGTTACTGGTTTCTGGTTACTGGTTAATTTCTGATTACTCGATCAATATGAAACCTATCCTTAATCATGCTGGAAATAAGTAAAAGAGTTATAATGTCCATTTTCGTACAACAAGCAACTTAGCTTAATTAAACATATGGAAAATCTTTTAATTTAACTTAATACCAACCCTTGGAAGAATGAGACTCAGTATTATTATTCTTTCCTTTTTAACTTTATCTGGTTGCAATTTCAACTCTCAAAAGGATAAATCGGAAAATGAAACCATTAAGGATTGGGCACTGCTTGATTTTGTCAAAGCCGATAGTATAAATCCTGTTTTAAGTCCCTCATCAGGTCAGGTTTTTTTCTGTCCGATGAATAAAAAGGAAATCAGATGGGAGGAGAAGAATGTTCTCAATCCTTCGGCAGTTGTAAAGGATGGGAAAGTGTATCTCATTTACAGGGCACAGGACACTCTGATGACTTCAAGATTAGGCCTGGCAATGAGTGATGATGGATTGCATTTTAAAAAACGTCCTGATCCTGTTCTCTATCCCGACAGTGATTTTATGCAGGAATTTGAATGGAAGGGAGGCGTTGAGGATCCCCGTATAGTTGAACGGGAAGACGGTACATACATTCTGACTTATACTGCCTATGACGGCAGAACGGCAAGGCTTTGCCTTGCCAGTTCAAATGATCTGGTAAACTGGACTAAGCATGGTTTGGTTTTAGGAGAAGAGAAATACAGGGGTACCTGGTCAAAATCGGGAGCTATAGTATCGAGACTGGAACAAGATAAAATACTTGCATGCAGGATCAAAGGTAAATACTGGATGTATTTTGGTGATACGGACTTGTTTATGGCGACTTCTGATGATCTTATCCGCTGGGAAGTCCTTGAAAATGGAGAATCCAAAGAAATGATCTCGGTTTTACATCCGCGGCCAGGTTATTTTGACAGCCGCCTTGTAGAGCCAGGACCGTATGCTTTACTCAGGAAAGAAGGAATTTTATTGATTTATAACAGCAGTAATGCCCTGAATTATAATGATTCTGAATTACCGGAATTTTCATATGCAGCCGGCCAGGCTTTGTTTGATAAAGAAAATCCTTTTAAACTGATCGAAAGGTTGGATAATTATTTCATTCATCCTGATAAACCCTATGAAAAATCGGGCGAAGTAAACAATGTTTGTTTTGTTGAAGGATTAGTATTTTTTAAGAATCAATGGATCCTCTATTATGGAACAGCCGATTCAAAAATAGCTGTTGCCGTAAAAATACCATAGTCAGAAAACATTATCCTTATTTGCAGAATTTAACAAATTCGTCAACAAGGGCTACATTTTCGAGAGTAAATCTTTCTTCATTTATGCGGATGCTGACATTTGCTGTAGCACGGAATTTAATTCCAAGAGGATCCCTGGAAATTCTTCTTAGAACACCTGTCAGGATGGTGCCGTACTCGTTTATATAATCCATGAAATCATTAAGAATCATCTCCTCATGATTTCCGACCTCAATTTTTATTTCCAGCTCGCCTGATTTGCCACGGATCAAATATTTTTCAGCGTAAGTGAGATTCATATTTTTACTGCTTCTTCTCTCAATTATGTTAAAGAAAAGGGTATCAATAACAAAATGTTTCCCGTTAACTTCCACGAATAATCTCGAAATATCAGAGAATGTTTTACGGTCCTTCATTATTGAATATGAGAGATTAATGTTCTTATAATGAAGTTGTCCCCAGTAAAGCTGAGAGATTGTTACTTTCCAGGGAGTAACATTGGATAAGACCTCATCGCAATATCCGGGTACTTTTTCATACACCTTGATACCAAGGGGAGCATTAACGCTGCCTGACACCTGACCGTTAATGATTCTGGGTATCCAGTCGATATATGTTTTCCTGCTATGATTAAAATGGTTGAAACTTAAGGGCCAGTCAATCATGTTGCTTTCGTAAACCAGCTTGATCTTATAGCTCCCCATTTCCAGGTTGATCGTGCAACCTCCGTTATCAAACCTGATTTCTCCCTCTTCAAGGATGAAACCTGCGGAGCTATACTCTTTCTGACGGAAGGTCCTGATACATTTCAGATATGGACGGAATATGCAATCGTGCCCCTTTCTGGCTCCATGCATTTGAAAATATGTACGATACTTCCTCCCGAGTTTCAGCTGTGAAACCGTCATGATCAGATAATCATCCCCTTCATCAGAGACAACATCAAATAGCCATTTATTATACTCATAGAATCCCATATAATTCCTTGTATTTTAATTCATATACTTCCTTCCCTCATGTATTCATTCACTGATATTTCATCGGGGCATATCATACTGCCCTGCTTAAGAATTTTATTCAAAAATAAGGAAAAGAATAATCCAGATCTTTGATTACCAGAAGGTTTTTTAAAGACATTTATTTTTATCATATTTGATACCGAAAATGTTAATACAATTTCCACGTCATTTCTAAAATAGTCATTTTAAAAATCTCCGTATGAAAGGGCGAAATTTACAATGGATGGCCGTGTTGTTTACTGTATCAGTAATGTTTTTCATTTCCTGTGCAGTTAATCCTGTTACAGGTAAAAAGCAGATTATGCTGATGTCAGAATCACAGGAAGTACAGCTTGGGCTTACTTACGACCCTCAGGTTATTGCTACCTTTGGCTTTTATCCGGATAATAACCTGCAGAATTTTGTTCAGGCAAAAGGCAAGGAAATGGGAAAGATATCTCATCGTCCCGGGCTTGAATATCATGTGAAAATTGTGGATTCTCCTGTTGTCAATGCTTTTGCGGTACCTGGTGGATATATCTATCTGACAAGAGGAATTCTTGCGCAGCTTAATAACGAAGCTGAGCTTATGGGTGTGCTGGGCCATGAGCTGGGTCATATTGCTGCACGTCATACTGTGAGCCAGCAGAGTAAGCAGCAGCTGGGGCAGCTTCTCCTGATAGGCGGGATGATAGCTTCTGAAGAATTTGCACAGTATGCACAGTATGCACTTGAAGGTATGCAGCTGCTGTTTCTGAAATTCAGCCGCGATGATGAACGGGAAGCTGACCGACTTGGTGTGGAGTACTCTTCAAAAATCGGATATGATGCACATAAAATGGCAGATTTCTTCAAGGTGCTCCAGAAAATGAGCCTGAGTGAAAGCCAGGGAGGAATCCCGACATTCCTGTCGACACATCCTGATCCGGGCGACAGGTATAACTCTGTGAACCAGAATGCCACTGAATGGCAAGCCAGACTTAAACTTCCGGAGTACAAAGTAAATCAGGACGGTTATCTTCAGATGATTAACGGTATGATATACGGAGAGGATCCAAAACAGGGCTTTGTTGAGGGGAATACATTCTATCATCCCGATCTGAAATTCAGGTTCATGTTTCCCGATGGATGGAAACTTGAGAATTCTCCCATGCAGGTAACCATTTCTCCTCCCGATCAGAAAGCCCTTGTTATTTTTGGATTGTCGCAGCAGAGAACCCTTGAAGCTGCAGCTGATACCACTTTAATCAAATACGGGCTTACACTCCAGGGAAGCAAAAGGACTACAGTAAACGGATTACCCGCTATCATTATGCAGAGCAAACAGGTTATCCAGGACCAGGCAAGTGGTGTATCGCGCAGCAATATGATTCTCTCATATTTTATTGGCTACAACAATCTGATTTATCTTTTTCATGGAATATCTGCTGAGACTGATTTCGGTTATTTCAGCCGTTCTTTTGAGTCGACCATGTCGGCTTTCAGCAGACTATCGGATGCTTCAAAAATCAATATAAAACCAAAAAGAATCCAGATCGTAAAAGTACAGAAGCCGGGAGCACTTACTGAAATTTTCACATACTACAGGGTACCTCAGAAACAGTACAAAGAATTAGCCCTGCTAAATGACATGGAACTTTCTGACCAGGTTCAGGCTGGCAGGCTTATCAAGATTGTGGGGGAATAACCCGGTCAATATGCCGGCAGTTTATAGCCGTTATTATAGAGAGGAGTTATGAATGCATTTGCCGATTCAGTTGAAAAGGATTGATTTGCATCATCCCAGGATACTTTTTCACCTGAACGATACGCGATATTCCCCATCTGTGCGACAAGAGCAACGCTACGGCCCACATCAATGGTTGCATTCAGCTTTTCCGGAGTATTGTTTTTTACGCAATCGAGGAAGTTCTTCACATGAAGATCGAGTCCGATGCCTGCATTTTTCTGAAGAGGGACTGCTTCAATCTTCTGTTTTTCAGGGAACACTTCCCATCCGTTGCGGTCGAGTACGAGGGTTCCGTTCTCACCGATATACGACATACCATGAGGTCTTCTCCAGTTTCCCAGGCCAATACCGATTGTATGTTCCCATATCATTGTAAAATCCCTGAAATCATAAACAGCAGTCATAGTATCAGGGGTAACCATATCATCATCAGGGAAGGCATATTTCCCGCCGATGGCCATGACTGAAGCAGGTATGGTTTTCCCCATCCCGTAAAGGATATAATCAATCAGATGCACACCCCAGTCAGTCATGAGTCCGTTGCCGTATTCCCAGTACCATCTCCAGGTAAAATGAAAACGGTTTATGTTGAAAGGGCGTTTTGGTGCCGGACCAAGCCACATATCGTAATCAACACCGGCAGGGACGGCAGAATCGGGAACTTTGGGAACAGCTCCTTTCCAGTCAACATACGACCATGCCTTACAGGTACGGATACGTCCGAGGTTACCGGATTTCAAATAACTTATAGCATCAACAAAATGCGGCTGGCTTCTTTGCCACTGCCCTACCTGAACCATTTTACCATGTTTTTTAGCAGCTTTATACATTGTATTGATCTCTGCAATGGAGTTTCCCAGCGGTTTCTCAACATATACGTGTTTTCCGGCTTCCTGCGAGTGAACAAACTGAAGGCAGTGCCAGTGATCGGGGGTAGCTATAATAACTATATCTATATCCTTGTCCTCAAGCATTTTCCGGTAATCAGTGTATAGAGCAGGTCTTGGGAATCCCAGTTTTTCAATATCGACGGAGCGGCTGCTCAGGATATTCTTGTCAATATCACTTAATGCAACACATTCTATCTCAGGGTTTTTAAGAAATGATAAAAGATTGGCGTAACCCTGGCCCCTGGCCCCTATTAATCCAACATGAAGCTTGTCGCTTTGTCCAACACTCCTTCCTGTTTCAGAACTAATGCCGACCGGAAGAACCGATCCTGCTGCCAGCACTGAAGCTGTTTTTATAAAATTTCTGCGGGTTGAATTCATAAAACTGAAATTTTGAGATTATGCATGGAAAGGTAGTATTTTATTATAACAGGATCAATATTAATACTATAAAATTGAATTGCCGGATTTGGAGATATTGATTTTTGAAAATACATGTATGCATTTGGCTTTTAATTCCTAAATTTACTTTTGATACGCTTGTCTGAAATCATTAAAACGTCAGAATCATACAATGAAACGTCCATGTATTAACATACTCAAACACAATAGTATAATAATCAGCTACATGGAGGTTCCCCCGCTTTAGCGGGGCAGGCTATCATACCATTGAAATAAATTACTATATGATGAAAAGATTAAACCTGGTTTTTATAATGCTCGCCATGAGCTTTCTTTTTACGGGGCTGAGTGCACAAAATATCAATCCTGATGACCCTATCCCTCCTGATCCGAACATTAAGATCGGTAAGCTCGAAAACGGAATTACATATTACATAAAGCAGAACAAAAAGCCTGAACAAAGGATTGAATTAAGGCTTGCAGTGAATGCCGGATCTGTTTGTGAAACAGACGGACAGCAGGGACTGGCTCACTTTGTGGAGCATATGTGCTTTAACGGCACCAAAAACTTTCCAAGCAACAGGATTATTGATATGCTAGAGGAGATGGGAGTGAAATTTGGTGAGGAGCTTAATGCCTACACAGGTTTTGACCAGACAATATATATGCTGAAAGTCCCATCAGATAAGATGGAATGGATCGATCGCGGATTCCAGGTCCTTGAGGATTGGGCACACCAGGTTACGCTGGAGGATGATGAAATTGACAAGGAGCGCGGAGTAATTGTGGAGGAATGGCGTCTTGGCCTGGGGGCTAATGACAGAATGCAGTCGAAATATATTCCTGTTCTCCTGAAAGGTTCAAGATATGCAGAGAGGCTTCCAATAGGGAAAGTAGATGTGATCAGGAGTTTCCCTCATGATACCCTGCGGAGTTTTTATAACGACTGGTACAGGCCCGACCTGATGGCGGTAGTTGTTGTTGGTGATATCGATCCGGTTGTTGCTGAAGAAAAGGTAAAGGCATTTTTCGGAAAAATTCCTCCGACCTCAAATCCCAGAACGAGGCTCGAATTTAGTGTCCCCGGAAATGCCGAACCACTTATAAGCGTCGTCACCGATAAGGAAGCAACAGGCTACATTACCCAAATTATGTTCAAGCAGCCCAAATCAAATTCAGTTACATTCAGCGATTACCGGAATACCCTCATGAGGAATCTGTATACTGGCATGTTAAACAACAGGCTGCAGGAGATTATTCAGAAACCTGATGCCCCGTTCATGTACGCAGGATCGGGATATAGTTCCTTTGTTGGCCGTTCGGTTGATGTCTATTCATTATATGCAGGAGCAAAAGAGAACCAGATTGAAAAAAGCATTGAAACTGTGATGATTGAAAATGAAAAGGTGCGTCAGTTCGGTTTCACTGCCTCGGAACTGGAAAGAGAAAAGAAAGATACCTATACAATGTATGAAAACGGAGCAAAAGAGGCTGATAAAACATTATCGGGTGTTTTTGCGGATGAATTTATAAGGAATTATCTTACAAAGGAATCCATTCCTGGATATCAGCGGGAGTTCGAGCTTGTTAAGGATTTTCTTTCAGGTATTTCACTTGAAGAAATAAATAAGCTTGGCAAATCCTGGACAACACAGGAGAATATGCTTGTACTCCTGACAGCCCAGGAAAAGGAAGGCATTAAGATCCCTTCAGAAGAACAGATCAATGTAATATTAAAATCAGTAAAAACAAAGCAGATAAAAGCCTATGAGGACAAAGTTTCTGATGCTCCTCTGCTTGCTGAGGTTCCTGTTGCCGGGAAAGTGGTGAAAAGTTCATTTAACAGCCTGTTCGGGTATACCGAACTAATATTTGGAAACGGAGTCAGAATGATTCTTAAGCCGACAGATTTTAAGAACGATGAGATTCTTATTTCGGCTTACAGCCCGGGCGGGACATCACTTTATCCGGATAACGATATTATGTCTGCACTTTTTGCATCCACAATCGTTTCACAGAGCGGACTCGGGAACTACGATTTCATCGGGTTGCAGAAAAAGTTATCGGGGAATACTGCAAAGCTGACACCATATATTGAGGAGCTCCGTGAAGGAGTCAATGGAAGCTGTTCTCCAAAAGATCTTGAAACCCTGCTTCAGCTGAATTATCTCTATTTTACAGGCATAAGGAGAGATGAAAATGCCTTCAATGCATACATCTCGAGAATGAAGAATATCATTAAACCGATGCGGGCAAATCCGCGGGTAATCTTTCAGGACACCCTGACCAAAATAATATCGATGAATTCTCCAAGGGTTATCGCCATACCGACAGAAGCCCAGTTTAACCAGGTTAACCTTGACAGGCTGCTTGCTATTTATAAGGACAGGTTTGCAGATGCAGGTGATTTTACATATTTCATGGCAGGTAATTTTAAGACCGAAGAGGTTATTCCTATGCTCGAAAAATATATCGGGGCATTACCCTCGGCAAAACGCAAAGAGACATGGAAAGACGTAACACCCGGATTCCCAAAAGGACTTGTCGTTGTCGATGTTCCGAAAAACTCTGAACCTCAAAGCTTTGTGGCCATGGTCTGGAATGGCGATTTCAAATGGAAAGATAAATACACACAGGGATTCAGGATTTTAATGGAGGTTCTCTCTATCAAATGCAGGGAATCGATGAGGGAAGAGCAGAGTGGTGTGTATGGGGTTAATATTGACGGAAGTTCTGAAAAGTATCCTGAACCGAAATACACAATTACTACTGTCTGGGGCTGTAATCCCGACAGCATTTCAAAACTTTCGCAGACTGTCCTCGATGAAATGACAGGGATTAAAAAGGATGGACCGACGGAAGGAGATCTGAATAAAGTTAAAGAGACCTTAATAAGGGAGCGCGAAACCAGAATTAAGGAGAACAATTTCTGGATTTCCGCTTTTCAGAACCACTTCCTGAATGGCACCAGGCTGATGACTCTTGAGGAGTATAAAACATTTGTCAACTCATTTACTGTAAAAGATATAAAAGCTATTGCCAATAAATATCTGAATACCGGAAGCTATGTAAAGGTTGCCCTGACACCGGCACTAAAGGCTGAGGTAAAGTAAAACGGATTAAAACAAACCATGTAATTCAGCATTGATCTTGTCGATCACTTCGCTGAGATGATCGTTGTTATTCGGGAAGTTATAATGATCTGCTTCCACGATCAGCATTTTTCCAAGTTTGTACGACTGGATCCATGCTTCATACCGTTCGTTTAGTCTTTTCAGATAATCTAAACGGATTGAGCTCTCATATTCCCTTCCTCTGTTCTGTATCTGATTTACGAGTGTCGGGACAGATGCTCTGAGGTAAAGAAGTAAATCGGGTGGCTGGAGGAGGGAGATCATCATGTTAAAAAGGCTTGAATAATTATCGAAGTCACGTGTCGACATCAAGCCCATTGAATGCAGATTAGGTGCGAAAATATAAGCATCTTCATAAATGGTCCGGTCCTGTATTATCGTCTTTGAGGATTTTCGTATTTCAAGAATCTGGCTGAAGCGTGAGTTAAGGAAATATATCTGAAGGTTGAAAGACCATCGCTGCATGTCCTCATAAAAATCATTCAGGTACGGATTATCATCAACATCTTCATAATGTGGAGTCCATCCATAATGTTTTGCAAGAAGACCCGCCAGTGTTGTCTTTCCCGATCCTATATTCCCTGCAATTGCTATGTGCATAATTTAATATGTTACTTTTTTCAGGCCTTAAAAATACCAAAAAATTGATTATAGTTTTTAGTTTTAAGAAGATAAAGTTTGAAGGGACTTAAGGCCAGCTTTGCTTTAAGTGCTCCGGGCATTCCGGTCACTTATAACTTTATAAACTGGTAAATTTCTTCAATAATTTCCCTGTCATTTGAAAGTCTTGGAACCTTGTTTTGTCCGCCGAGTTTTTTCCTTGATTTCAGCCACATATGGAATGTGCCGGGAGGGACTGACCTTACAACAGGTTTTATAAGGTTTATATCTTTATGACGTTTTGCTTCGTAATCTGAATTGACAGCTTTAAGGGCAGAGTCGAGCAGCTCTGTGAATTTATTAAGGTCATCAGGGGGTTTTTCGAATTCAATTATCCATTCATGCGATCCCCTCGATTTTTCTCCCATATAGACTGGTCCTGCAGTATATTCTGAAATAATTGCTCCGCTTTCCTTGCATGCTGATTCCAGTGCCTTTTCGGCATTGTCAATTATTATCTCCTCTCCGAAGGCATTTATAAAATGCCTTGTTCTTCCCGTAATGCGGAACCTGTAAGGATTGATGCCCGTAAATACTATCGTATCTCCGATCAGATACCTCCATAGTCCGCCATTGGTTGATATTACGATTGCATAATTAATTCCAGCCTCCACATCTCCGATAAAACAAGCCTGAGGAGAGTCAGTGCCAAGCTTATCCAGAGGTATGAACTCATAGAAAATTCCATAGTCAAGCATCAGTAGCATATCTGACTTTCCGGGGTCATCCTGAATTCCGAAAAAGCCTTCAGAAGCATTGTATGTTTCCATGTAATGCATCTGGTCGCCGGGAATAAACTTCCGATATATATCCCTGTAAGGAGTGAAGCTTATTCCTCCATGGAAAAATACCTCGAGGTTAGGCCATACCTCAATAATATTTGATTTACCGGTATAATCCAGGACGTGTTTTATAAGTGTCAGATACCAGGAAGGGACTCCTGAAAAACTTGTAACATTCACATTTACAGACGATTTAGTTATTAGTCCAAGTTTTTCCTCGAAATCCTCAATAAGTGCAATCTTTTGTTTTGGTGTTCGTATGAATTCAACCCAGAAAGGTTCATTCTCAATCAATACAGCAGAGAGATCGCCGTAAAGCGATTCATGACTGATATGGTTTATCCTGTTGCTGCCTCCCAGTGTTAGCCCTTTACCTGAAAAAATCCCCGTCCCGGGATAATTCCTGGCATAGATTGCAAGAATATCTTTTGCTGCCCGGTAGTGGCACCCATCAAGTGATTCCCTGGTGATAGGGATAAATTTGCTTTTTGTGGAGGTAGTACCTGATGATTTTGCGAACCATTTTATTATTCCCGGCCATGTAAGATTGCTCTCACCCTTTTGCATTCTTTCTATATAAGGCAGAAATTCCTCATATGATGTTACAGGGACGCGCGACTGATACTCCTTTACTGACCTGACAGATGAATAGCCATGCAGCTGGCCCCATTCCGTTGAGGCTGCATTAGCTATAATCCTGAACAATATTTCCTGCTGGGTTTCAGCAGGGTATTGTTTAAAATGCTCTATCTGATTTAAGCGGTTTGTATTCAGCCACTTAATTATTGAAGGTATGATAGCCATTGTAACAATACAGGTTAACGGACTAAAGATAAAGAAAAATCTTCCAGGGGTGTTTTTAGTCAGATGAAAATCTCCTTAAGAACATCAAGTGAATTAATTCTCCTGAGTCCGGGAAGATGAATGCCAAAGTATCTGACAATTGTTTCAAGAACTTCATTACGGAGAGCCCCGGTCAGTGGAATATTTTTCATCTGGTCAAATGAAACTGAAAAGAATTCAGCCAGAATATCGGAAATATTCGGATCGGCATATGCTGAATGCAAAGGAGGGAGAGAAACAAAGATGCCATTCATCAGGTCAAAATATCTGTTTTCAGGGTCACTCCTTTTTCCTGGTTCAAATCCAAGGAAACTGCTTAGTCCAGTCAGGAAGGCAATATGAAAATTTGCATAACCGGATTTGCAATTATCAAGATATTTTATTGATTCAGAAATGAAATCAAACATCTCATAATTCTGAGACTCTTCCTTCAGGACAGCTGTTAGAATCTCCGAAAGGAAGATGGCAATACAGCTTTTCTTTATATCAGCATAAATATCAACAGGTGAATGGTTTACAGAAAATTCCTTAAGTGTCTGTATTCCGCGCGATTCCCTGTAATAGAATACAATGTCGAGGATGAACATGGGCTGGAACACGACATTATGTTTTCCGGATTTCCTGGTTCTCATACCCTTAATGATAATTGACTGCCTTCCGAAATCACGTGTATAAGCCTGGACTATTATACCTGAATCGGTATGTTTAATCTGGTGCAGAATTATTGCCTGAGTCTTATGAAGCATACTACCTGATGATTTACCCAAATTTAAAATTATTATATTTACTGATCAATCAACTCCACCATGATTCAGGAAAATAATGAGGAGCTTGTTAAACGTATCGCAAGAATTGCGAAGCAAAACCAGGAGCTTGAAGAGCGTATAAAAAACCTCCTGAAGCAGAATGAAAAGCTTTCTGCTGAAAATGAGAAGCTTAAAGTCCATCCTCGGGAGGTTTCTCATGAACTGTCAAAAGCTGAAAAAGGAAAAAGGGAAAAATCGCTTAAATTTAATATGGCGACACTTCTTTTTGCCGAAATCCGTGGTTTTTCAAAAGTGATGGAAAATATGAATTCAGTTTCTGTTATGGATGAACTGGATGAAATTTTTTTTGAGTTTGAGTCAATAGCCGGGAAGTATAAGGTAGAAAAGATCAAGACTATCGGAGATACGTTTATGTGTGCCGGGGGGATCCCTGTGAAAAATATAACAAATCCTGTTGATGTTGCGATGGTTGCAATGGAGATGAGGAGTTTCCTTGAAAAATTCGAGAATGGAAAGAGGCGCGGAGGCAAAAGATTATGGGATCTGAAAACAGGGATTCATACTGGTCCGGTCACTGCTTCAATATCAGGTAAAAAAAAGATTACATATGACCTAAAGGGCGACACTGTGCACAATGCCACCAGATTGGAAGCGATTTCTGAAAACGGTTCAATACTCATCTCCGTCATGACATATGAACTTGTTAAGGAGTTCTTTGATTGTGAATATTACGGTAAGATTCCTGTCAAGTATAAAGGGACGCTCGAGATCTTCAGGGTTAAAGGATTAAAACCTGAATTCTCTTCCGGCGGACTGGGAATTATACCGAATGAAGCCTTCAGGATCAAGTTTGGTCTGATACAGTTTACAGATATACAGGAAGAGATCCTCGACAAGCTTGAAAGAGAACTTCCGGCCTTTGTCTTCTATCATAACGTGAAACATACTGTTGACGTTGTAACGGAGGTTGAACTTATCGGATGGGCTGAGGGTTGCACCGACGAAGAGATCCTGCTGCTAAAGACTGCAGCACTTTTCCATGATACAGGTATTACAGTCGCCTTCGATAACCACGAGTTTCACGGGGCTGAATATGCCAGGAAAATACTTCCCGGGTACAATTATTCTTCAGAGCAGATCGACAGAATCTGTGCCTTAATAATGGCTACCAGGCTGCCGCCCACACCATCAAACCTTCTTGAGGAAATAATCTGCGATTCTGATCTCGATTATCTGGGAAGAAGTGACTTCATACCGGTGTCGAATACCCTTTTCGAGGAGCTTAAAGCTCAGAACAAAATGAAAGACCTGAATGAGTGGAACAAAATGCAGGTAAAATTCATTTCAGTGCATCAGTACTTTACAGGAACGGCACGAAGCCTGAGGGAAGTGAATAAACAACTGCAGATAGACAGGATACAGAAGCTGATCACCGGTTAATTAATTGCCAACTACAAGTATCTTTGTGACACACGATTTTGAACCTTCTTCATTGGCACAGAAAACAAGATATACTCCCGTCGTTACTCTTCTGCCATTGTAGGTTGTCAGATCCCATGAGGCCTGTCCCCCTTCCGATATTGTTTCATAAACAAGGTTCCCGCTGATATCAGTTATTTTTATCCGGGTATCCTTAATAAGTCCGGTAATTGTAACATTCCCCTGGTAATCCTGCCTGACGGGATTAGGGAATGAATATACGTTCTGGAATTCCTCCTTACCGGAGGTAGCTATTTCCCTTACTGACAGGACTCCCTCAGAGGTCCCGATCCATACTTCCCCTGAAACATTATCAACTGAAACAGTGGCAATTGAATCTGAAAATAAAGGGCTGTTCTTTTCATTATAGCTTTTAAGCATTTTTGTGCCATCCGGCGAAAGAAGGTAAACACCCGAGCTTTTTGTTCCCATCCATTTCCTGTTGGCACCATCAACCGAGATCGATGTTATGGATTCTGTCCCGAGCATATAATCGGCAAGGCCCGAACCATCATTCCTGGGAACTTTTATCCTGTATCCTTTTACATCATCTTCAAAGATCTGTGTGTTCTTAAGATAAATTACAGGACCCTGGTCAGTTCCGACCCAGATATTTCCGTCAAGATCCTCAGCTGCCGAAAAAACCGATCTGATAACCTTGTCATCATTATCTGTAACTGTCAGTTTCCTTGATCTGTCATCAGAAAACATTTCAGGTGTGTCATTATCGTCAAGAATAAAAAGCCCCTGACCACCAGGAAGAACAATCCATTTTTGTCCGTTGGCAGTTATTATGATATCACCTGCTACAGGGGCATCAATTGTCAGTGGATAGACTATCCAGCTGCCATCTGGTTTAAGAATCCTGATACTTCCGGAGGCGTCGCTCTGGGTGAGCCACAGATATCCTTTGTTATCGAGTGAAATACCGCAAATTCTGATTTCAGAACCAGATGTGTTCCCGCTCTGCAAAGGAGAATTTGTACCATCAAAATGTTTATAAAGCGAGTTGTTCCTATACTCGAACAGACCATATCCCCACGATGAAACAAAAAAATGGGAGATGTTCGCCGGATCGATTGCTGACCGCATGGCATCTCCGGTATCCGGATGAACAAAATTCATGAACTGATAGTTTTCATAAGAAGAAGCCTGAAAAGGCCTGTTCAGTCTGTTCCAGGCATTATCCGTACCTCCTCCGCAGATTATGGTCTTACCCTTTACGGAATTAATATTTACAACACTGTTTGAAGAAGGTCCGTTAAGGCTGAGAATTGTGAAATTTGCCATATCCTTGTAGCAGATAAAACCATAGTCAATATCTGCTATCCAGACATCGCTGTTTATAATTATACCCTGTGATATATTTGGTACTCCCCACTCATACGATGAGATTGTTTTTATTAAAGATCCCTCCTGGCTGTAATATTTCACGGACTCCGGCGAAGATACTGTAAAACCTTCGGGTGCAATATCAAAAGAAGTGTTGATGACCCCGGGAATATCCTGTATGATCCTTATCCTGTCAGTAATTGCATAGATCCTGTCCCCCGCGGAGACATCATGATAATTTGCATAAAGTGTTTGCCCTGAAAAAATGGCGAGAGTATATTCTGAGTCAGGATAGGGGAGGCTGCTTACTTTATTCCAGTTGGCATAATAGGCAAGACCCTGGTTTGAAGGGTCTGCATACCAGACCCCTTGTTTTGATGCAGCGTATATTCTGTTATTCCCGAAAGCTATATCAAAAACCTCATTATTATCCGGTCCGGGTCCGGGATTCCAGGTATCATATATTTCTGTCTTTAAAAGGTCAACCACAACTATTCCGAAGCTTGTTGCCAGATAGGCATATCTTCCCAGGATTCTTATCCTGTTGATTTTTTTAATCCCGGGAATATATTCATTCATAATATCCGGCAGGTTAAAAAAAGTGTTTTTTCCAATGAGGTCTATATTGGTACTTTTATAAGCGATTATCAGCATTTTGTTTTCTTCTGACCATCCTATTGCACTGACACCTGTTTCAGAAATCCCGTTCACCGGTGACATTTTCTTAAGTTCATTATACTTTTTATTAAAAATGAGTATGGAAGTGCCCGTTGATGCATAAACCTCGTCGTCACCTGCTGCAACACTGTATGCTGTATTATATTTTAAATGGTCTGTCCATGAGCCTACCGGCACCTGCG
>Ga0209254_10001774_pt1 | contig 19464 bp, 14 predicted proteins | sample FrelakmetDIP11DI_FD_187148 | JGI IMG/M metagenome (GOLD analysis project Ga0209254, IMG submission 187148) | Freshwater lake sediment microbial communities from the University of Notre Dame, USA, for methane emissions studies - DIP11 DI (SPAdes)... | ecosystem: Environmental > Aquatic >...
CCGGGTTTACCTGTATAGAATTGATGGGCAACTGTTAGCCGATCGATAGGCCGTTGCCGCCGCGTTGTTTTATACTCTTCAAGTAGTTTCTGCATCCCCAGGTGGAAGATCATGAACATTCAGTGAATGGATCACCACCACGCATGCCAGTCACTTCATTTACACGGACGAGCCGGAAGTGGCGCCGAGCCGAATGTTGTGATGAAGCTGCTCTCGGAGATCGAATGATGGAACCACGCAACCAAGATGCTGATGAACTGTTTAAGGCGGGAATGTTTGCAGAAGCAGAGCAGCGCTACGCCGAAGCGCTGCGGGTGGACTCTGGCAACATCCAGGCCCTCGCTCGCTTGGGCACCATTGCCCTGCTGACCAATCGGCTGGCTGATGCGCAGAAGTGGTTGACGCGAGCCATCGAACTCAAGAGCGGCGAATCCTGGAGTCGGCGTGCATTCGGCAACCTGGCACGAAGATGGTTCGGGCCTGAACAACAAACACCTGAAGCGCTGCTGGGACAAGTCTTTTGTCTGCGCGATGATTACCGGCAAGCGGCTCCCCTGCTGCGAGCCGCCGGCTGGAAAGCACTGGCGGACAAACTGGAGAGCTTCGGCGCTGTCAGACCCTACGACATCGAGAGCAAGGCCGAAGCCGTGCGCATCAAATTCATCAGGACCGATCCGCTGCCCATCGTGCAAGTGCGCGTCAACAACAGCGCGCCTGTCCATTTCTTCATCGATACCGGCGGGGCAGAGGTGATCTTGGACACGGATTTTGCCCAAGAAATCGGCGTGATGCGGTTCGGGATAGAGCGCGGTGTTTTTGGCGGCGGAAAAACGGCCGGCTTCCAACACGGGCGGGTAGACTCGTTAATGCTGGGCGATGTCGCCGTCGAGAACGTACCCGTGATCGTGATGAATGTGCGCCCTTTCTCAGGGCCAGTCTTTGATGGGCTGCGGGTGGACGGCATTATCGGGACGTTCTTTCTATATCATTTTTTGGCTACCTTGGATTACCCTGCAGGCGAGCTGATTCTGCGGCAGAAGACGGAGCAAAACCGGCAGCGTTTGGAGCAAGAAGCCCAAGCGGACAGCCAGGCTGTGGTTCCCTTCTGGATGGCAGACCACTACATGGTCGCCTGGGGCACCGTCGACGGAAGCGAGCCACTTCTGTTCTTCGTAGACACGGGTCTGGCCGGTAATGGATTCACCTGTCCGGAATCTACTCTCAAAGCGGCGGGGATCAAGTTGAAGAAAGAGATAGCAGGTGAGGGAATCGGCGGTGGCGGAAAAATGATGAGCATTCCTTTTGATGTGGAAGAGTTGACGCTGGGTGATGCCCGGGAGCACAACATCCCAGGGGTGTATGGCCCTTTCCCACCCCATCTTGAAAACGCCTTCGGATTCCACATCGGCGGATTGATCTCACACAGTTTCTTCAGGCCCTATGCGCTGACACTGGACTTTACCGGCATGAGATATTTCCTGAAACGAAAAGGCTGAGGACCGCTTATCGCGCTGAGCGTTTGTTGGTGCAAGATCATGGGCGTGAACCCACTCACCTATCTCCTGCTGCTCTTTGTGGGCGCAGGCTTATTGCTGGTTGGAGTTTCCATTCCGCTGATTCAGCGCCGCATCAAACCTAACGGGTGGTATGGCTTTCGCACCAAACGCACGCTGAGCAATCCCGACGTGTGGTACGAGGTCAATGTCTACGCAGGCAAGCGGCTGTTGATCGGCGGCCTCATCACTGCCGTCGCCGCTATCGGGCGGTACTTCATTCCCGGCCTCACCGCCGATGGTTATGCGCTGGGCATGATGGTCTGCGCACTGGGGCCACTGATCATCGGGCTGTGGCAAAGCTTTCGTTATCTCAAGCGACTGACTGAGAAAGGGGCTCCATGACTTCGCAACAAAGCACGGTCGATTTCATCCTCGATCAAATCTCGGAAGCGGGTGATGTTTCTACGAAAAAGATGTTCGGCGAATACGGTGTTTACTGCGCTGGAAAAATGGTCGCCTCGGTGTGCGACGATCAGCTTTTCGTCAAACCAACCGCTGGCGGGAGAAATCTGCTGAAGGCGGTCACAGAAGCCAGCCCCTATCCCGGCGCGAAACCCTGCTTCTTGATTTCCGCCGAGACGCTGGAAGACCGTGAAACGCTGACTGCAGTGATCAAGATCACTGCAAAAGAATTGCCCTTGTCCGTTAAGAAGAAGAAAAACTCGGCTCGCAAAAAATAGCCGGCCGAGTTCTCTCCATCTCGCAACCTCTCTCGCGCTATCCCACTTTCTTCTTCCACTCAAACAGCTTGTTCAACGCCTCCAACGGTGATAACGCATTCACGTCCAATTTCTCCAACTCATCCAGCACGGGATTCTTCCCGCCAAACAGGCTGAGCTGCAACGGCGCGTCCGCCGGCACAGAAGATGTTGCGTGATCGCGTTGGCCTTCCTCCAACTCGTCCAGCAGTTCTTCGGCCCGACGAATCACGGGCCGGGGCAGCCCCGCTAACTGTGCGACGTGGATACCATAGGATCGATCTGCCCCGCCCGGCACGATGTGGTGCAAAAAGACCACCCGATCGCCCTCCTCCGCGACGGCGACATTGTAGTTGCGCACGTGCGGCAAGTGATCGGCCAGTTGGATCAATTCGTGGTAGTGCGTGGCAAACAACGTCTTGGCACGCAGGCGCGGATGATTGTGGATGTATTCCACCACCGCCCACGCAATCGATAAGCCGTCGTAGGTGCTGGTGCCGCGCCCGATCTCGTCGAGGACGATCAGACTGCGCGCTGTGGCGTGATGTAAGATATTCGCCGTTTCGACCATCTCCACCATGAAGGTCGACTGCCCGGTGGCGATGTCGTCCTGCGCGCCGATGCGCGTGAAGATGCGATCGACCAGCCCGATCTGCGCCCGATCGGCCGGCACGAACGATCCGATCTGCGCCAGCAGCACGATCAACGCCGCCTGGCGCAGGTACGTTGAATTATGATTCACAAAACCATTTGCAACAAAGGAATGACAACTTGCTACCGAAAGATCGAAAACGTTTGCTTCGTCGGAAGACACGCCGACAACAGGATCGTAAAAGTAACGGCGCTGCGCCAAAGCATCGAGTTCGGGACAGGGCACGTTGTTTTGCCGGCAATACTCCTGCAGTTCCTTTAACTTAAAGTATGAGAGGTTCCGGCCCGTGGGCAAATAGGTATAGAAGATCGAATTGATTGACTTGTTTCTTTTGAGCGCGTGAAGTTTGCCGGTTTTCGCCACAATTCGCGCTTGGATGCGCTTCAAATCAGTCGCCAGATAGGGAATTCCGCCTACATTTGGCATGCGCAGATTCGACACCCGGCGCTGCCCTGCTTGCTTGCGTGGCAGGCGGAATCCGACTTCTTGATAGAAGGTCAATGCTTCTGCGCCGTAAATGGTCACACGGTAATTTGCGTTAACTGAGCGCACACCTTTCTTGCGTTGCAAGGAGGAGATAATGCCAAAGTTCAACAGCAGCACGTGCACTTGCTGCGCCAGCAACAGCGACGAGGTCGACAACGAAACATTACCTTTGGCATCGGCGGTGCCATCGGCATCAAACAAACCTTGCAAGAAAGCACTGACCACGGGCTTTGAGGCGCGCAAAATGCAGCGCGGGATTTGTTTGTCAAGCGCCGTGACGTCGCCGAGCCCTAATTCTTCAAAGAACAGTCGGATTTGGCGGCTGGTCAGACGATAGTCAAAGTGCTTGGATTTTGCCAAGCGCTGAACGCGGTACCCGAACAACTCCGACACGATACGCTTGAACTCTTCGGCGATAAACGCATCGCCAGTTGTAAGGCTGAGCACGTTCCGCTCACGGAGTGAGCCGTCTCCGACCAATAGCCCACTTAGGTAGGCTAGATCAGGGGTCACTTGCCTGGGCAATCGATAAAGCTTCAGGTTAGTACGCGGTTGTAGTTCAAGTGCGCGCGGGGTATCGAGCACCTCGTCTTTCCCCCACAGATCTATTTGGCGATCAATGACGACCACATCGCCGAGTACAATATCTGACAACGGCTTCCAGGTCTCGGCGCCCGACGGCTGACGCACCCATATCCGGTGCTCTGGCGTTCCCTCCACTTCATATCCGAGGCGGGTGCGAATCCTGATCGTTTTGCGCTTCCCGCCCACATAGAAGTGGTCGGCTTGAGCTGTGCCATCCAGTCCTTTGATCAAGCAGTGAACAGGCACAAACGTGCCGGTCTTCGCCGCACGCGGTTGAAGTGACTCAATCGTGAGGAGCCCCTGGTCGGTGAAAACCAACGTGTCAGAACGGACGCATTTGCCGCTCATGTTGGGCCCGGTGATGATCAAGATGCGCGCTTCATCGTCAAAGATCACGTCGTTGGGTACGAAGCGCGTCTCACTTAACGCTTTCTCCACCACGGGATGACGCCCGCCGACGATGTGTAGTGAATTCTCGTCGGTGAGTTCAGGCCGCACGTAGCGATTCAGCGCCGCCGTTTCGGCCAAGGCGGAAGCCACATCAATCTGTGCGATCGATCGGGCCGTCGAGAGCAGCACCGCCGATCGAGCGGCGATCTGCGCGCAGAGTTCTTTAAATAGCCGCTGTTCGATCTCGATTAGCCGTTCATCGGCGTTGAGGATCAACGTCTCATACTCTTTGAGTTCGGGCGTGATGTAGCGCTCGGCATTGGTCAATGTTTGCTTGCGGATGTAGTTCTCCGGCACGGCCTGCGTGTTGGCGTGTGTCACCTCGAGGTAGTAGCCGAAGACTTTGTTGTAGCCCACTTTCAACGACTTGATGCCGGTGCGTTCTTTTTCAGTGCGCTCCAGATTGGCAACCCATTCCTTGGCATTGCGTGACGCCTGCAGCACCCCGTCGAGCTCGACGCTGAAGCCCGGTTGAATTACGCCAGGCGGCGCCTGTGACGGATCTTCCACCAGCGCATGGTCAAGCAAATCCAAGATGTCGGGCGCGGGGTCAAGCGACCAACTGTGCGCAGATTCAATAACGTTCGCAAGGTTCGGAATAACCTGCAGCGTTGATCGAATGGCAACGAGATCGCGCGGCGCGGCATGACCGCTGATCACACGGCCCACGGCTCGTTCGAGATCGGGAATTGATTTCAATAGCTCGCGGACTTTGGCGCGCAGCAGCGCATCGTCGAAAAACAACTGCACCCAATCGAGCCGCTGTTCCAGCACCGCGCGATTGAGCAGCGGCTGCGACAACCACGATCGGATCAAGCGACCGCCCATCGCGGTGCGCGCGAAATCCAGAACACCCAGCAACGAGACCTTGTTGTCTCCACCGCGCAACGCATCGGTCAGTTCCAGATTGCGGCGCGTGGCCGGATCGAGCGCCATGAATTCGCCGGTGGAATAAGATCGCAGGCTGGTAAATTGCGCCAGCGCGCCGATTTGCGTCTCCTTGAGGTACTGCAAAATCGCTCCAGCGGCGCGCACCGCCAGCGGCTTGTGATCCAGGCCAAAGCCGGCCAGCGTCGTCACTTGAAAATGATCGACCAACGCCTGCCGCGCCTGCGCCGCCTCAAAGTGCCATGCGGCAAAAGGCGTGAAATGGATGGAAGCCAAGTTAACTGCAGGGCGAACGACGGGCTCGCGGCTCTTCTCGGCTTGAGTTTGAATCAAGCACTCGCGCGGCAGAATGCGCAGCAGTTCCTGTTCACCGGCGCTCAGACTTTCGATCTGCGTCGCGGCAAATTCGCCGGTGGTCACATCGGCGTAAGCCAGGCCCACGTGCTGCCCGTCGCTGATCCACGCTGCAAGGTAATTCGGTCGTTTCTCATCCAGCAGTTCCGGTTCGATCACTGTGCCAGGCGTGATCACGCGCGTCACGTCACGCGGCACGATGCCCTTCACCGTCGATGGATCGGCCAACTGCTCGGCCACGGCCACCCGATAGCCCTTCTCGATCAAGCGCGCGATGTAATTGTCGGCGGCGTGATAAGGCACACCGGCCAACGGCACCCGCTGCCCTTTCCCTACCGGCCGCGACGTCAACACGATATCCAGTTCGCGCGCGATCAGTTCGGCATCGGCGTCGAACGTTTCGTAGAAGTCGCCCAGGCGGAAAAACAGAATCGAGTCAGGATACTGGCTCTTCAATTGCAGGTATTGACGGCGAATGGGAGTCGGGTCGTCGTTCATCATCCGGAAGGCCTCATTGCGGTGCGGCCAGCAAGCCCGCTAGTTCGCGCAGGTAATTCCAGGTGAAGATCCCGGCACCGTGTCCATCGCCCCAACGCAGCTGCACGGCATAGTTGCCCACGTAGTCTACGCCGGCGAGAGTGGTATTGGGCGCAAGTTTCAAGCGCAGCGGATCGGCGTCGCGATGCACGCGCAGCGTGGCACACTCCGCACACGGGCAGGCGTCGCGCAGTTTGCCCCACGGAATCTCGCTCGTCGATCCGTCTTTCCACTTCACGATCAGCGTACGCTGCGCGTCGTCGTTGCGCACGGCATTCGATTTGGGCATACCCTCACCTCGTCAACGCGCCAGCCTGTCACTTCGCCGCTCATCGATCTCATTCAGCAGATCCAGGTAGTTCTCCAACAGCGGCCAGACAAAAATCCCCGGGCCTGTTCGTACGCGAATACGAATTAAGCTGAGCGGCAGGTAGCGCCAGTCCAGCACGTCGGGCCACGGCACAACCGATCGGCGCAGCAGCCAGCGCACGTGCAGACCGGCGGGGGCCACTGTGATCGATCGGGTGGCGAAATCCAGGCCCCAGAGTATCAGCAAGATACCGCTGACAAAGCCGACAACATGCAGCACGGCATCCACCCGATCGTTCTTAATCGCTTCAATTTCGGCGATGACTGATCCCAGCACGATGAAGCCGAAGAGCAGCACGCTGAATAACGCCACTCCGCGATAGAGGACCGGGTAACGGAATGTCTTGTTCTCGACGAGATTCGATTCTTCCATCAGCTGTGTACGCCTCATCATTTGCGACCGGCCTGATCATACACGATGACTTGCGGCTTGCCTAGTCGCACCTTGTCGGTTAACCAATTTTGAGTATACTCACGGCAATCTTCACGAAGCAGGCTCGCATGGACAAAGTTTATCTGACGGTTGATTTAGGCGGCACGCGCATCCGCGCGGCCCGTTGTCGCGCCGATGGGACCATCGAGGACCGTACCGAGCAATTCACGCACGCCGAAGAAGGTGCGAACGCCGTTGTCGAGCGCATTGCCGAGTCGTTGCGCAAGGTCTGGCCGGCCAAAGGCAAGGTGACCAGCATCGGCGTCGTAGCACCCGGCCCGGTCGATCCATTTACAGGTGTGATTTTCCTCGCGCCGAATATTCCCGGCTTTGTCAATCTGCCGCTGCGTGACTGGCTGCAGGCCATTTTCAAAGTGCCCGTCTTTATCGGGAATGATGCCAATCTGGCGGGACTGGCCGAATGGCGTTACGGCGCTGCGCGCGGCCACGGCCAGGTGGTCTTTCTGACGGTCAGCACCGGCATCGGCGGCGGCGTGATCGTGAACGGTCAGCTGCTCGTCGGCAGTCGCGGTCTAGCGGGTGAACTGGGTCACGTGAAAATCGACTACCATGGCAGCCCGTGCCCGTGCGGCAGCGTGGGCTGCATCGAATCCATTGCGTCAGGCACCGGCCTGGTGCGGCAAGTGCGCGAACGATTAGCGGCTGGCGAGAAGAGCCAGGTGACGGAAATCGTCGCTGGAGACATCGACGCCATTAACGTCGAAGCGATTGCGCGCGCTGCTGCTCAAGGTGACGCGCTGACGAATGCCGTACTTGACGATTCATTCTATGCGTTGGGGATGGCAGTGGTGTCTTTCTTGCACAGCTACAATCCATCGATCGTGGTGATTGGCGGTGGTGTGAGCAATCTGGGCGAACGATTGTTCAAGCCCGTGCGCGACACGGTCAACCGGCACGTCATGGATTCGGCCTACGTATGCCCGATCGTTCCGGCGCAGCTCAGCGGCGATGTGGGGCTGCTCGGGGGCTTGGCCCTGGCGCTCGATCCGCCTCCCCAGAATAGCCGCTAACCAAGAACTCCCGCTGGCTTCGACTGGCGGGAGTTGTTGCTTGATCACACCTTTCCTCGCAACGGCCCGGTGCTGGTGCCCGTGGAGGGCGGCATGGCAATAGGCAGCACAACATGAAACGTGCTGCCTGGCATGCGCGTCTCATCGTGACCGGGGCTTTCCACCCAGATCTTGCCGCCATGCGCCTGCACCACACCCTTGGCAATTGGCAGCCCCAGCCCGGGGCCTGCGCCTTTGAATTTCGTCGTGCCGGTTGAATGCAGTTCCACGGCGCCTACCCGGTAGAACTTCTCAAAGATCAACTTCTGATCGGCCATATCAATCCCGATACCGGTATCGGCAAACATCACCTCGACAAATTTCTGCGGGTGACCATTGCTGGTGTCTTCCAGGGAACGGCCGCTGATGACGATCGTGCCGCCATCAGGAGTGAATTTGATGGCATTGCCGACCAGGTTGCCGAAGGCCTGACACAACCGCTGCAGGTCGCCCTGCACAGGCGGGAGACTGTCCAATTCGACGATCTGAATATTCATCTTGCGATCACGGATGGCGTCCTTGTAATTGTCAACGGCCATCTTCACCGCCGCCACCACCGAGATGGCCGCGGTCCGGATATCGAGGGCCTGCGCGTCGATGCGCGAGACGTCCAGCATTGCGGAGATAATCTGTTCCAGGCGCACGCTGGCGCGCGTGATGCCCTGGCTAATCTGGTTCATGTGTGCTGCCACAAAACCGCCCTGTTGCACCATGTCCGCCAGAATATCGGAGTAGCCGCGCACTTGTGTCAGCGGCGTGCGCAGCTCGTGCGAGGCGATTTCGATAAAGTCGGTCTTGGCCTTGTCCAGCTTTTCGAGGCGGCGATTGGATTCAGTCAATTCTTCGTTGAGCTGGGTAATCGACGTGTTGGCGCTGCGCAAGTCACTCACCAGCCGGGCGTTCTGCAGCACCGCCGTCGTCTGGTTCGCCACAGTCATCAACACGTCCAGGTCTTGCGTGGAGTACGGCTCGCCCGACTCCTTGCGCCCAAAGGCAAAGATGCCGACCAGGTCTTCTTTGTCCCGAATGGGCACGTATACTTCCATCTCCAGCGAGTGCAGCCAGTGCCGCTCGGCAACCGGTGCGGCGCGAAAATCCGGCAGAATATCAATCTCGTACTGCGTCAGCGGTTTGGCTCCCACGGCAAGATACTGCGCGATCGGGCTGATCGGGCTGAATTCAGCCACTTGCAGCGCCAGCTCCCCCATGCCCTCCATAATCACGATATCGATCACCGGTTCGTTTTCACGCCGATTGATCAGCATCAACGAACCGCGCCGCACGTCGAGTGCCTCGGCAATGATGCCTACCGCGACCGTCGACAGCGTGTTCAAATCGACGATGTTGTTAATTGCGTCACCATAGTCACGCAGCGCCCGCGCCGGATTGTAGCGTCCGGAATACACCAGTCGATCGATCAGGCGGCTCACCAGCAGTCGCAACGGATGAATGAAGGCCGCGAGCAGGACCGCCGTCGCGATCGCCGCCACAATCGCGCCCAGCGTGATGACCTGCTGCGCGACGGACAGGACCACCAATATCCCGATAAAAATCAAGCCGCCGATAAACAGGGTCGTCAGCACGATGGTCAGCAGGTGCCGCGTGAGGGTGCGCAGGACCGGCAGGTGATAGCTGACCATCGCCACCGTCAAGATTGCCACACCGCCGAAACGCAGCACCGCCCCGATCTGGTTGACGTCGATCAGGAAAGCGCCCTTCTCCAGCCACATGAGCAGTTCGCCGGTCAGCAAGAATACCATGCCCAGCATCCAGAACAAGATGCGATTGCGGTGCAGTGGACGGCGCATCTCAACGAAATCGACGAGGATCAACATCAACGTGCCGGCGCTGAAACCGGCCCAACCGGCCGCGCGTAGGGGGCGCATCGGATCAGACTCCGCCGTGGGTGTCGTGCCCAGAATGACTTGCTGCAGACCAAACAGGTTGAAATCAACCGCCACGACAAATCCCAGCCAGAACAGGCCCACCACGGCCACCCATTTAGCGCCGGGCCGTTCCACAAACATGAGCGTCAGCGCTACCATCAACGGCGCTGACGCGGTCAACAGATCGGCGGCCAGACGTTCCCCGACTTGCGGCACATCCGAGCGCAGTCCCAGCCACAACGTGAGGCTAAGCCCCACGCTCAACAGGACGGACAACGCCAGATAGAGGATCATGGTGCGCAGCGGCCATTCAGACCAACCGCGCCGCTGAATGACGAGCATGATCAAGATAAAGTACCCGACCGCCGTGCCCAGCGAGACGACCACGGGCGCCTGCAAGCCCAGAAAAGTCGATGTCACGTGCTCACCTTACTTGAGAATGTAATAGGTGCCCTTCTTGGCCCCGATGCGCATCACCGCGCCGCGAGCGACCAGATCGGACAGATCGAGCCGCAGCGTTTCGGCGGAAACATCCGGGCACAGCTGCTGGTATTCTCGATTGGTGATCTGACCCCGTTCGCGCAAATAAGTCAGCGCCCGCGCCTGCCGCTCGTTCATCGCCTTTTCCCACTGCGGCATGGCCCGCCGTTCCTTGATGTTGGACAGTGTCACCGTAAACGAATAAGGCAGCGCCTTGAACTGCGGGGGATGATGCCCGGCTTGCGTCATTTCCTCGATCATACGATCGATACCCAGGCCCAGCTCTTCGATGTAGCCCCATTGGAACAGGCCGGACACCAGGCGCGGATTACGCGAAAAATGCTCTTCGACAAGATTGTCTACCGTAATAAAACCGGGCAAGCCGCCGGGACTGATCACTTCCATCCGATCGGCAAACATGCGAATCTCGATCCGGCGCCCCTTCAAACGATAGTCGCGGTGGCACACCGCGTTGACCAAGCACTCGCGCACGGCGAACGGTGGATACTCGGTGCGCTCCTCGCGCTCCAAGCCCTTCACTACCGCACCCACGTGCATCTCCTCCCACACAATGTCCCACGCGCCCTCGATGACGCGCGCCAGCGGCCCCGTGACCTCTTCGCGTCGGCCGTAGCCCGGCAGCCCGCCTTCACCACGCGGCTCCGTGCCGATGAACTTAACGAATACCAGTCCGGTCTGCGGCAGAAACTGCTGTGGATTCCGCCCGAATAACAGCATGCCCGCGACAGTGGGCTGCCCATGCGCATCTAATGCGCCAATCTCCTGCAACAACTCGTCAGGCGTAACGGTCACGCGGCGGCGCTGGCGCTCCTCGCGCTTGGCGATGTACTCCGCAATCACCTCGTCGTCGAGATCGGATCGGCGCGTGCCCGGCACCGCTTCCGTTTCAAATTCGCCGCTGCTCTTAGTCGCCGCCAACTGCCGAATCGCATCGCCGGCCAGCGGCCGATTCTCCGCGCCCATGCGAATCACCACACGGCCATCGGATACAGAATGCAGCTCGGTGCTGCGCGGCACGCTGACCGCAATCACCGAAGAACCTGCCAGATCGATCTGCTCCCACCCGGTGTGAATCGGCGGGCGGCACATCGCCTCAGCTCGGCGCAGCGCGCTCTCTACGTCTTCGGGATACACGCGTCCCGTCGGCTTCCCGTGCACATCCAGCCCCACCACGATCGTGCCGCCATCGCCGTTGGCAAACGCCACCAGCGTCTCGGCCAAAGCATCAACATCGAGCTCGGGCAAGTATTCAACTAGCTGGCCGGGGCCGGCCTTCAAGATCGTCGTGGTAATCATTCGACCGTCTCTGTCGCTGCCTCTTCTGTTTCATCAATTTCATCCGCTTCATCAATCTCATCCGTCGCTTCTTCGTCTGTATCTTCCTCCACGTCAGCAACCACACCGGCATGAGCAGCTGCCTCGGCCGCTGCCCGCGCATTCTCTTCAGGATTTGCTTCCAGCCGCGCCAACGAGGCCAGCCGATCGCCTTCGTCCAGCGAGATGACGTGCACGCCCAACGTGGCACGGCCCGCCACGCGTACATTCTCCACTGCCGTGCGCAGCGCAATTCCGCCTTCCGTGATGAGTGTGATCTCGTCTTCCGGCATGACCACGCGCGCCGCGACGATGGGACCGGTTTCCTCATATCGGGCGGCGATCGTGCGCACCCCGCCCGTATTGCGACCCTTGACTGGGTATTGCTCCAACGGCGTCCGCTTGCCATAGCCCTTTTCTGACACGACCAGCAGCTGACCGCCGGGCACGATCACATCCATGCTGGCAACTGAATCGCCTTCGCGCAAACGCATCGCACCCACACCGCCGGCCGGGCGTCCCATCGAGCGCACCTTCGACTCGCGGTAACGCACAGCCCGACCGTGCGCGCTCACAATGATCACATCCTGCTTGCCGTTGGTCGCGTGTACCCAACCCAGCATATCGCCCTGCTCTAACGAAATCGCAATAATGCCGCTGGGCCGCACCGACTCGAACTCGGTCATATTGACGCGCTTCATGCGGCCGTTGACCGTGCACATCGTGCAGAACGAATTGGGCGTGAACTCGCGCACCGCTAACGCCGCCGTGATCTTTTCGTTCTCGGCTAAATTGATGAGATTCACCAGCGGCACTCCGCGCCCCGCCCGATCGGCATCCGGCACCTCAAAAGCCCGCACGTGGTAAACCTTGCCCTTGTCCGAGAAGAACAAGATGTGATGCAGGGTGCGCGTGGCAAAGATCGTATCGACCACATCTTCCTCGCGCGTCGCCATGCCGGTGACGCCGCGCCCGCCGCGCTTCTGCGCCCGATAAGCTTTCGAGGCCACCCGCTTGATATAACCGCGTTGGGTCAGTGCAATGAGCACTTCTTCGTCCGCCACAAGATCTTCTAGCGAGAGTTCTTCCGCGCCATCGGCCGTGATGTGCGTGCGGCGCTCATCACCAAACTTCTCCTGCATGGCAGTCATATCATCTTTGATCAAGCCCAGCATCTTGCGCGGATTCGCCAGCAAATCTTCCAGATGCGCGATAGTCGACATGATCGCTTGATATTCATCTTCGATCTTCTGGCGCTCCAGCGCGGCCAAGCGGCGCAGCTGTAGATCAAGGATCGCTTGCGCCTGCACTTCGCTCAAGCGGAAACGATCCATCAAGCGGGTACGCGCCTCTTCGGCACTGGGCGCTTCGCGGATGGTCTGGATCACCGCATCGAGGTTGGCCAGCGCAATGCGTAGCCCCTCCAAGATGTGCGCGCGGGCGCGCGCCTTATCCAGTTCGAACTGGCTGCGCCGCGTGATAACTTCGTGCCGGTGGGCGATGTAGATCTGCAACGCCCGCTTCAGCGACAACAAGCGCGGCTGTCCATCGACCAGCGCCAACATCTGCGCCCCGAAGGTGGATTGCAGCGGCGTATATTTGTGCAGCTGATTCAGCACCGTCTTGGGCTGCGCCCCGCGCTTGAGCTCGATGATCAGGCTCATGCCGTTCCGATCGGATTCATCGCGCAAATCGGAAATGCCGTCGATGCGTTCGTCGCGCACCAACTCGGCAATGCGCTCGATGAGTGCCGTCTTGTTGACCTGATACGGAATCTCGGTCACATTGATCCGGAAGCGGCCGCCCTTCATTTCTTCGATCGTCGAGACGGCGCGCATTACGATGCGGCCCTTGCCAGTGGCATACAGGTTCAGAATGCCTTCGCGCCCAAGGATCAAGCCGCCCGTTGGGAAGTCGGGCCCTTTGACGTACTGCAGCAAATCGTCGACCGTGACACCGTCTTCCGAGGTGTGCGCGAGCTCGTTGAGTAGTTGCAGTTCATGCTCGCGGTTCCACACTTCGCCTTCGGGCAGCGGCGTCGCCCGTCGCTCTTCGACAATCGTTTGCCAACGGACGAGAAGGTGATCGAGCGCGCCGCAAATTTCGCCCAAATTGTGCGGCGGGATATTGGTGGCCATGCCGACGGCGATACCGGAAGAGCCGTTGAGGAGCAGATTGGGCAAGCGGGCGGGCAACACCGCCGGCTCTTTCAGCGTGGCATCAAAGTTATCGGACCAATCGATCGTGTCTTTATCGATGTCGATCAGCAGTTCATCGGCCATAGCGGCCAGGCGCGCTTCGGTGTAGCGCATGGCCGCCGGGGCGTCACCATCGATCGAGCCGAAGTTGCCCTGACCATCGACGAGCAGATAACGCATGGAAAAATCCTGCGCCATGCGCGCCATCGCATCATACACGGCTGAATCGCCGTGCGGGTGATACTTGCCCAGCACTTCACCCACGATACGGGCTGATTTTTTGTAGGCGGTATTGGAGCGCACACCCATATCGTGCATGGCGTACAAGATGCGGCGATGCACCGGCTTCAACCCGTCCCGCGCATCGGGCAAGGCCCGCGCCACAATCACGCTCATGGCGTAATCCAGATAAGCGCCTCGCATTTCGTGCTCGATATCGATGGTGCGGATGCGGCCGATGTTGTTATCAGTGGAGGAAGTCCCATTGCCTTCGGGACCGGTCATCTCAAGTTCGTCTGTCAATTCCAAGGCTCCTGACCGTTAAAGAAACACAAAAATCGCAAATGTAATTATACCTTGAAGCAGGGCTTTCTCCAACAGGCAGGCACCCCGATCAGGTTCGATCGGGGTGCCCAAAGAGCGCACATTTTTCCGAGAAATCCAGTGTTTTTCGCACCTCAACCTAGCGCCATCTACCCACCCGATCGGCCACATCCTGCGCAAAGCGCTGAATGAAATCCTGCACGTAGACGCCGGGATCTTTGCCCGGATCGGCGATCAGCGGCGTGAGATCCATGCCGAAAGACAAGCCGGTCGTCTCATCCGTGCTGTGCGAAGCAAAGTAAGTGGCATGCGCCTTGCGCCGCCCCATTGTCGCCAGATCGTAGCGCTTGCCGCCGCAGATTTGCGAATCGAAGACCGCCACCAGCGCCATCTGCAAGTTCTCGTGCGCCGAGCAGTCGAACGGCACTTTGTCGGTGTCCGTCATCCAGTCGAGGTCGCGCCACACTTCGCAGCCGTAGAGATTCTGCGGTTGTTCGTCCGGCGACAACTGGCGCACCGCCTCGATCACTTTCAACGCCACACCGACATGCGTGTCGTGCTTGTCGGCCAGATTGTGGGTGTACACAACCTGCGGACGAGTGGTCTTGAGAATCTTGACAATGTCCGCTACAGCCAGTTTGTTCGAGCCATCCTTAATCATCTTGCTGGGGTAGTCCAGCAGAATCTGCGCGGCATACTCGCCCACGAAGGCGGCCTTCTTCTGCTCGACGAAGCGCACAACGCGCATGTCTTCATCGGAGTAGTCTTTGTACAGATCGTCGCGGGGCGAGCCGCGCCCATCGGTCACGACGACGCCCGTGAACCACTTGTCCGTCTGTTGAAAGCAAGTGATGATCGGATTGGCCGCCATGATTTCGATGTCGTCCTGATGGGCCGCCAGGCACAGATGCGTCGTGCGCGCGAGCGCTTCGTCGGCGGGCAGGCCGTCGGGGACGAATAGTTCGGCCGTGTCGAGATTGAATTGCATGATGTCCTCCGGGAGTGTGTCATTCAAGTCATTCCCGCGTGCGTTGAGCGGGAATCCAGAAGCCTTGTCATGGATGCCCGACTACGCCCTGTCCGCGCTATGCGCGGGGGCGCGCCGGGCGCAGCACTCGGGCATGACGCGGCTAGCGAATGATCTGCGGCAAACTCGCCGCGGCGATCGATTGTCCGACGCGCCGGCTCTTCTCATCGGGCAGCTGCAGGTGAATGCGCGCGGCCAGTTCGGGGAACTCAGTCTTAAGCACTGCATTCGCGCCGTCGAGAATGATCTGCCCGCCGCGCCCCGAGGTGCAACGCCCGAGAATTAGCACGTGCTTGATGTCGTAGAAGTCGGCGTAGTGCGCCACACCGTAGCCCATGAAGTAACCCATGCTCTGCCAGATCTTGCGCGCGCCCTCGTGACCCGCCTCAAGTTTCTCTTGCACGAACTTGAGTTTCTCGGCATCGGTGACATTGGCGGGAACGTCAATGCCCGCTTTCGGCGCGAGGCGGAAAACGCACTGCTGCGAGAAGTATTGCGAACCACAGCCGATGTCGCCCGACCATTCGTCGAGGGGTCCGTGCGGGCGATAGTCGATCGGGGCAAAGGCTAATTCGCTGAGCCAACTGACGATGTGGCCGTTTAGATCGACATAGCCCGCCGCTTCGCTCGAACCCAGCGCAATCCCCAGGATGCCGTTGTCTTCCAGCGACATCGATCCGGCCAGCGCGGTCACGTCGCCGTCGTTGATGATCTCCAGTGGCACGCCGAGTTCCGATCGGATACGCAGGAACAGGTCTTTGATTTCGCTGAAGCGATCTTTCGGGATGCCGCGAAACAACGAAGCGATCATGGCGCGATTGTTGACGTAGATGCCCGCCGAACTGCCGCCGATGGCATCGACGCGCGGCATCTTCGAAGCAGCGGTTTTCAGCGCGGTCATGATCTCGCGGTAGTGATAGTCGGGATCGCTTTGCTTGCGCGGTTCCCACACGACCTCTTCACTGTAGACCGGCTCGCCATCGATCACGGCCGACACCTTGCGATCGGACGCGCCCAGATCAAAGCCGATGCGACAGCCGTCGAGATGACGCCCCAACGCGCGACCGCTTTCGTTGGTAGGCGGCACTTCGTCGGCGGTGCAGATTGTCACGGTGAAGGTCTGTTCGTAAACGTCTTCACCCATGAAGCGGTAATCGAACTTGCGCGCTCCTGACGGAGCGTAGCACGCTGCACTGTATTCGCCAATTTCGCGCGGCCCGCCGACGAAGACACGCCAGCCGCCGCGCTGCCAGAGCAGGAATTTCACCAACCGCTCGACATACATGAGGTTCGCTACTGCGCGCGGATGATGCGAGGGAAACACGTGCGTCTCGAAGCGTGATAGTTCGCCGTTGGCGCGTTCGAGGCCGAGCACCAGCGGAACGCCAGCGCCGGAGTCGGCTACCTCTTTTTGGAAAGCACGATTCACCAAGGCAGCAGGACGAAAATCAGGATCAAGGGGCGGCACTAGGCGGGGTGGAATGAGCGTCAGCGCGTGAGTCATGAGCAATCCTTCAGCAGAAGATTGACAAAGACAGGTTCTATTATATACTAAAAACTGGTTATAACCACTCATAACCTGTTGACGGCACACCCAGGCGGCCATGCTGGATAAACGCAGTCACCTCCCATTGCATCAGCAGTTGAAAGCAACCATCGAGGATCGCATCCTCAGCGGCGAATGGTTGCCCGGCACACAGGTCCCCTCGGAACGAGAGCTGTGCGAGCAGTATCACATCAGCCGCATCACCGTGCGGCAGGCCCTGGCCGCCCTGGTCATGGAGGGCCGCCTGATTCGCACGCAGGGACGCGGGACCTTCGTGGCCTCGCCGCGCATCGAACAGCAGCTTACCCAGTTGACCGGGTTCACGCAAGACATGCAGGCGCGCGGCAAACGCCCCAGCGCGCAGGTGCTGGAAGCGAACAGCGTCGCCGCGCCGCCCACCGTGGCCCGCGCGTTGAAGATCAAAGTCGGCGAGAACGTGATCATGCTGAAGCGGCTGCGGCTGGCCGATGGCGAACCGGTGGCGATCGAGACCGCCTATCTGCTGGAAAGCCGCTGCCCGGGCATTCTGAAAGAAAACCTCGCTGCCCGATCACTCTACGACCTCCTCACGAAAAAATTCGGCCTCAAGCCGGTGCGCGCCCTGCAGCAGATGGAAGCGATTGCCTGCCCGGCGGCTGAAGCCAAATTGCTGGGCACTCGCCGGGGCGTGCCGGTGCTGCACATCCATCGCACGACCTACGATCGTGAGGGACGCGCCTTCGAGTTGGTCGAGTCGGTCTATCGCGGTGATCGCTACACCTTCTATGCCGAGCTACATGGCGAGGGTTTATGAACGATTTAACGGCGGCCGGTAACGGCCTCGATCGCTATTTCGCGGCGATACAGGCTCTGCAAAGCCGGGTATTCATAGCACAGCGCGAAAATTTGCGTGCCATCGCCGCACGCATGGCCGACTGTGTCGAACGCGATGATCGCATCCTGCTGTTTGGCACAGGCCATTCGCACATGCTGGCAGAGGAAGGGCACTATCGTGCAGGCGGGTTGGCCAATGTCGTGCCGATGTTGGAATCGTCGTTGATGCTGCACGAAAGCAGCATCGTCAGCGGCAAGCTGGAGCGCACGTCCGGCGTCGCGCGGCCGATCTTTGAACGCTATCAGCCGCAGGCTGGAGAGATGCTGTTTATCTTCTCCAACAGCGGAGTGAATTGCGCACCCGTGGAAATGGCTGTGCTGGCCAAAGAACACGGCTTGATCAGTGTGGCCGTGTGTTCGTTGGCTTACGCGCGAGTCGCGCCGTTGTCCAGCGCAGGCCAGCGCCTGTTTGAAGTGACCGGCTACGCGATCGACAATGGCGGCGAACAGGGCGATAGTTTGATCGCGCTGGAAGGAATGCCGTGGCGCGTGGGGCCAAGCTCCACGGTGATCAATGCGCTGATCTGGAATGCGTTGATCACGGAAGTCGCGTTCATCTTGCAGGCGTGCGGCGCAGCGCTGCCGGTGTTTGGCAGTTCCAATCTGCCCGGCGCAACCGAGCACAATGCGGCCCTGCTCCAGAAGTGGCGCGCGAGGAATCCGCACATTTAGCGCGGTGAAAGATACGATGCCAGATTCGCTTGCCATTGGAATTGATCTGGGCGCCACGAAAATTGCGGCGGCTTTAGTTCAGCGCGACGGGAAAGTGATCACCACCCGGCAGGTCGTGACCGACGCCGCCACAGGATTCGACGCGGTCGTCGATCGGATGGCGGAACAGATCGAGCTGCTCCTGGCGGAAGCCCCCAGCCCGATCGAGGGTGTGGGCCTTGGCAGTCCGGGGCAAATCGATCTGAGCAATGGTGTCGTGCGGGATGCAGTTAATCTGGGGTGGCAAGTTGTGCCACTGATTGCCAGCGTGCAAGCGCGTTTGAAAACGGCTTTGCCGATCTGGATTCAAAAAGATACCAACGCCGGGGCACTGGGTGAATACTTCTTCGGAGCCGCGCGCGATTGCCCGAATTTCGTGTACCTGACGATTGGATCAGGATTGGGCAGCGGCGCGATGGTGAACGGTCAGTTGATCGACGGCGCCACGAATGGATCGGACTTGGGCCATTGGGCGATCGATCCGATTCATGGCCACATATGTAGTTGCGGCTTGCGTGGCTGCGCCGAAACTGTTGTATCAGGACCCGGATTGCTGACCGTGGTGGGCGAACTCGCGCAAGCGCAGGCAACTCGATCGGGCTGGTGGGATCGATCGGATGTAACAACCAGCACCGTGATTGAAGCGGCGCGTGCAGCTGATCCCTTGGCGCAGGCGGCCTTCGATCGCATGGCGGAATGGCTCGGCATTATCCTGGCGGCCTGTGTCGCCGTTTTGAATCCAGCGAAGTTCGTGTTAGGCGGCGGTCTGGGCCTGGCGGCATTCGAG
>Ga0209254_10001775_pt1 | contig 19459 bp, 16 predicted proteins | sample FrelakmetDIP11DI_FD_187148 | JGI IMG/M metagenome (GOLD analysis project Ga0209254, IMG submission 187148) | Freshwater lake sediment microbial communities from the University of Notre Dame, USA, for methane emissions studies - DIP11 DI (SPAdes)... | ecosystem: Environmental > Aquatic >...
TGAAAAGGCTAACAGCGCAGCGGTGGGTGAAGTGGTCGAGATCGGTCGGAGCGATGTGCCGGTCCGAACGTTGGTCGTTCGGACGAACGAAGAATTGCAGATTGCTCAGGAGGCTCTGGAAGCAGTCAGGGGACAGCGAGCGTCGGATGCGTTCAGATGATCGGCTCGGGAGACGAGTTTGGGGGGGTAGAACCAAAACAGTTGATCAGAGGCACCTCTCGCGCTGGTGCAAACTGCCACGAGCCGCGCGAGAGTCCGATGCTTTTCAGCCCGATGTGGATTGCTAACCATGCACGCGTCCACGGAGGGAACGAAACGACTGCGATCCTGCGAACCACCGACTTCGCCTGTCATCGCCCTTTTCTTTCGAGGAGCATGCCGAGGATTTCCGTTGCGTGATTAATGGGAAGGGAGAAGTGGCCTTCGTCCGCTACAAGATGCACTTCAGCATCGGGTAACCGGTCAGCCAGCATTCGGGTATGGGCAGGCGGAACCGTCCTGTCGGAGTCGCCATGCCAGAGCGTAACCGGCACCTTGATATCGGCCAGTTCGAAGCGCCAAAGGTTTGCGTACAACACTAACTCGTGCAGCACGCCCCGCACCCCTTGCCGGAACGCTTCGCGTATGGAGGCGCATAGTATTCGATGAACTTCCCTGCGCCTCAAGGCGGCCTGGTCAGCTGGCGGCGCAGCCACCGCGAGCAGAGCCAGGGCCAGTTCCGGCTTCGACCGCATCGCATGACCGGCCAATCCGCCATACATCCAGCGCAACAGCGCAGAGGGGCTTCGTGCGGCCTTGAACGCGAACCGCGCTGGTGGCTGCATCAGACGCACGGCCTCATCGCGATAAACTGGACCAAGCGGACACACCAAACTGACCGCCATGAGTCGAGCAGGCAGTTGAGAAGCAACCGCCAAAGCGTAGGGACCGCCGCCGGAAATGCCGATCAGCAGAAACCGATCAAGCTGCAAATGATCCGTCAATTGGGCCAAATCCTCGGGCCAATCGACTAATTGCCTCCCTTCCTGGAAACTCGATAGCCCATAGCCGGGTCGGTCTGGCACGATCGCGCGAATGCCCTTCTGTTTCGCTGCCACATCGAGCAGCGCGCCTTCCAAACGTGAAGCCGGAAAGCCGTGGCAGTAGATCAAGGGCACTCCCACCGGATCGCCGAATTCAGCGTATCCGAGGCAGCGACCGTCGTGCAAAGCGAGAGTGCCGTTGGATTCATTCATGTCGTAGCGCTTGCTTCCATCCGGTACACGTCCAAGCGCGAAAAAACAACCACGCGGCTTGAGGGCTGAGAAGAATCGCGTTGCGTGACTGAGCCTGCTGATGGCGGCCGTCTCCTTGACTCCGCGAAGCGAAGGTCAACACTCGGCTGGTTATCAATCTGAACGCGCCAGTGACCTTCCCGGTCGTCCGAGGTCTTTGCCAACCAGTTGAGCGGCGGATAGCGACAATCCTCAACACTGTGGGTGACATCCAGAATTTGCAGCTTGCGTTCGGCCTTCGCATGTTTCGCATGGAACGACCGGAATCGGGGCGCGTTTTCACCCGCGTATAGGGTCTCGCTATCTTTGCAGCAGAATGTCTGGATCACGGGCCGGAGGATTATAACGCCTGGCGTCAAACCTCACGCGGAGACTCATCCGAAGCAGTTGCAACACGCTGTTTTCAGTGATATGTTTCAACCTCGCTTGATGCCTGAGTGATCGCTGTCGGAACCAGGCCGGGGGATTTCCGCGCTAGTTGCCGTGAAGCTGGGCATCGTCCATTCCGATAATTTTTCCCGTGCCGAACGACCTGACGGCCCCCCGAAGGGCCCCGGGCCTCTTTCTGGCTCGCTGCCTCCCGTATGTCGCAACTCGTCTCTGAAACCGAACGCCGCCGTACCTTTGCCATCATTTCTCATCCCGATGCGGGCAAGACGACCCTAACCGAAAAATTGCTGCTCTTCGGGGGCGCCATCCAGCTGGCCGGCTCCGTCAAGGGACGCAAGGCCTCCCGGCATGCGACCTCGGACTGGATGGAAATGGAGAAGCAGCGAGGCATTTCCGTGACAACCTCGGTGATGCAGTTCGAGCACAAGGACAAGATCTTCAACCTGCTCGATACCCCCGGTCATGAAGATTTCTCCGAGGACACCTACCGGACGCTGACAGCTGTCGATTCCGCACTGATGGTCATCGACAGCGCCAAAGGCGTCGAAGAGCGGACCATCAAATTGATGGAGGTGTGCCGGTTGAGGGATACGCCGATACTAACGTTCATCAACAAACTCGATCGCGAGGGGCGCGAGCCGATCGAACTGCTCGATGAGATCGAGCAGGTCCTCAAGATTCAGTGCGCCCCGATTACCTGGCCGATCGGGATGGGCAAGCGGTTTAAGGGTGTGTTCTACCTGAGTTCCAACACCATCCATTTGTTCAGCCCCTCCCACGGCGATCGCATTGTCCGAGGTGAAGTCGTGCAGGGGCTCGACAATCCCCGCTTGAAGGAACTGCTGGGCGATCAGGTAGACGAGGTTCGCCAGGAGATTGAGCTACTGCAAGGCGCCAGCCACGCGTTTGATGTGCAGGCATACTTGGCCGGCAAGCAAACGCCGGTTTTCTTCGGCTCGGCGATCAACAACTTCGGCATCCTGGAGTTATTGGACACCTTTGCCGGCTACGCGCCGGCACCTCAGCCCAGGCAGGCACGGGAGCGGCGAGTCGAGCCCTTGGAAGAGCCGTTTTCGGGCTTCGTGTTCAAGATCCAGGCGAATATGGATCCAGCGCATCGCGATCGCGTGGCGTTTCTCCGAATCTGCTCGGGACGGTATAGCAAAGGCATGAAGATGCACCAGGTGCGACTCGGTCGGACGGTGCAGATCAGCAACGCCATCACGTTTCAAGCGGACACGCGGACCAGTGTGGAGGAGGCCTACCCGGGCGACATCATTGGACTGCACAATCACGGCACGATCCAGGTGGGGGATACCTTCACCCAGGGCGAGTCACTGAAGTATGAAGGCGTGCCTCACTTCGCTCCGGAACTGTTTCGCCGTGTGGTCTTACGCGACCCGCTCAGGGCGAAGGCTCTGCACAAAGGGCTGCAGCAGCTCTCGGAAGAAGGTGCGACGCAGCTATTCAAACCGCTCCGCAACAACGACCTGATCCTCGGTGCCGTCGGCGTGCTCCAGTTCGATGTAACGGCCTATCGGCTGAAGTCGGAATACGGGGTGGAGTGTGTCTACGAGAACGTCCCAGTCACGACCGCGCGTTGGATCGACAGCAGCGACGCCAAGAAACTCGAGGAATTCAAGCGGAAGGCTCATGACAATCTTGCCGAGGATGGTAGCGGCCACCTCGTTTATCTGGCTACGAGCCGAGTGAACCTCCAGTTGACCCAGGAACGCTGGCCAGACATCCGCTTCAGCGCCACCCGAGAACTCTGATTCAGCCGCCCGCTTCGACGGCAAAGCGCGGGCTGCAGGGGACATGCGTGATCTCGGCCATCTGGCTTTCGATCCACTGCTCCGCCCGCTGATTGATCTCGCTCGCCGTAAGCGCCGTAGAGTCGATCGCCGGACCGATCCTGACCGAAATCGTGCCCGGATGCTTCAGGAACCCGCGACGCGCCCAATATTCTCCCGCGTTGTGGGCGATCGGGACGACGGGATACCCGGTCCGGTGGGCGAGGATTCCACCGCTGGCCCCATAGCGCCCTCTTTGTCCGGGAGACACCCGAGTCCCTTCCGGGAAAATGATCAACCAGCGCCCTTTCCGCAGACGCTGCTCACCCTCTCGCAAGATCTGCTTCATGGCGACCGACTTTGCCTGCCGGTCGATCGCGATCGGTTCCAAGCTCGCCATGGCCCAACCCCAGACCGGGAGTCGCAGCAGCTCTCTTTTCAGGATAAAACACACTGGCTGAAACAGTGCCTGCAGGCCAACCGTCTCCCAAGCCGATTGATGTTTGCAAAGAATGATTCCATTGGTCTGCGGTATGTTCTCCAAGCCTCGCACCTCGTAGCCAAGGCGACAGAGCTTGGCCAGCATCCAGAGGTTGAAACGGACCCACGTCTGCGCCACGCGGTAGCGGCCGGCAAAGCCGAAAGGGAAGGAGAGCAGGGTCAGGATGCCGATGACCAAGGCCGATAGGACCATTCCAAGGAAGAAGAGGATCGAGCGAGCGTAGAGCTCAACGGTTTCGTTCAAGTACATGGAGCACTGCCTCATAGAGATCCGCACTAATGGGTACATTGATCCCGGAATTCATTCGTCAGCACGATGACGCCGATGGCGAGGCGTGTCAACTGCTGTGCGCGACGGCCTCGAGACTCCTCGAAATCGGTAGCCACTCCGTCGGACTGTTGATGCAGGAACTCTAAGATGCCCTTACCAACAAGAGATCAGTCAGTGCTGCGGCTGCAACTTGCCAACGTCGGCGATGTTTAAGAAAAGGTGTTCGATGAGTGCCAGAAGACCTAACCGATTGCGCCGCAGGGCATCCTGATCGACCATCACCAGAACCTGGTCGAAAAAGGCATCGATCGGCCCCTTCAATTGTGCGAGTCGGGCCAAGGCCGAAGTGTAGTCGTGGAGTTGGAGCAAGGGTAGGATATCCTGATGCGCTCGGCGGGCGGCTGCGAACAGCTGGACCTCGGGTGTCTCGACGAGCAGTCGCTCGTCGACATTGCCGACCACGGCGTCTTCGGATTTCCGCAGCAGATTCCGGATCCGTTTGCTCGCGGCAGCTAGACTATCCGCCGCCGCGAGGCCTCGAAACTCACGGACCGCACGGAGACGGTGCTGGCAATCTAAGGGCCTCGGGGGCTTCAAGCTGAGCACCGACTCGATTTCGTCTGGTCGGTAGCCGTGGTCCAAAAAATGGCCTTTCAATCGTTCCATCACGAACTCGAACACCGCCTCGAGCGTGCGAGCTGCATCGAATGAGTGATGGAACTGCGTCAGTGCCCGTTCCAAGATCACATGCAGGTCCACGTCGAGATCTCTTTCGAGAATAATGCGGATTGCCCCGAGGGCAGCCCGCCTTAGCCCGAAAGGATCGCGATCACCAGACGGCAAGAGACCCGCACTGAAGATGCCTGTCAGGGTATCGATCTTCTCAGCGATCGCCAGGATCTGCCCGCTCGGAGTCACCGGCAATGCACCGCCCGAGACGCGCGGCTGGTAATGTTCTTCGATTGCCTGGGCCACCTCCTCGGGTTCCCCTTCGGCCAGCGCATAATGGCGTCCCATCACGCCCTGCAGATTGGGAAACTCGCCGACCATCTCCGTTAACAGATCCGCCTTGGCCAGCCAGGCGGCCCGCTCTACAGTGGCCGAATCCCTGTCCAGTTCTTCGGCGATGGCGACCGCCAGTTTTTGCAGGCGACGAGTCTTGTCCAGCAGCGACCCCAAGGTTTTCTGAAAGGTGACAGATGCCAGGGCGGGGACGCGGCTGTCGAGAGTCTTCTTGCGGTCCTGAGTCCAAAAAAACTCGGCGTCGGACAGCCTCGGCACGATCACGCGCTCGTTACCTTTTTTGACGGTTTCGAGATTGCGGCTATCCAGATTGCTGAAGGTGATGAAATAGGGGAGAAGCTTTCCCGTGTCGTCCGTGACGGGAAAATACTTCTGATTCTCCTGCATCGTCGTAATCAGAACCTCGGGTGGCAGTGCGAGGAAACGTTCCTCGAACCGTCCGAGTATGGCTACCGGCCATTCGACCAGCGCTGCCACTTCGTCAACAAGATCCGCATCCAGACGGGGAACTCCCACGATCTTAGCCGCCGCGCGCTCTGCGAGACTCCGAATCAGCTCTTTGCGCTGTTCGTGATTGACGATGACCTTCCCGGTCTCGCGCAGCTTATCTACATATTCGGCGGGGTTCGACAGTTCGACCGGCGCGGAGCAATGAAAACGGTGACCGCGGGATATTCGTCCGGTGGTGACGCCGAGGATTTGTGTTTCGATGACGTCCACGCCGAACAGCAACACCGCCCACTGGACGGGACGCACGAATTCCGCATCGCCTGAACCCCAGCGCATACGCTTGGCGATCGGCAGTTCCGCGAGGGCTTGGCGAAGAATATCCGGCAGCAAAGCGACCGCTTCGCTTCCCCGGACCTGTTGCCGGAAGCCGACCCACTCGCCCTTATCGGTGCGGATGACATGCAGTTCTTCCACCGTCACACCACAGCCCCGCGCGAAGCCATCGGTGGCCTTGGTGGGCATTCCATCATCACCATACGCGGCGCTCAGCGCCGGGCCCCGGCGCTCGATGACCTGGTCCGCTTGGACGCTGGTCAAATCGCGAACGATCAGGGCGAGTCGTCGAGGGGTTGCATAGGCCGCGACTTCACCGTGCTCGAGACCGGCTTTGTTGAGCGATTTTTCCACATTCTCCCGAAGCGACTCCCTGAGCAAGCTGAGGGACTTAGGCGGCAATTCCTCCGTTCCCAGTTCGAACAGCAGATCCCTTATTTCAGCCACCGGTTACTCCTTGCGGCTTGTCCGCCAGCGGGAATCCCAAACGTTCCCGACCGGCGTAATAGGCTTCCGCCACCAATCGAGCGAGGTCGCGCACCCGCAGGATGTATCTTTGGCGCTCGGTGACCGAGATCGCTCGACGGGCATCCAACAGGTTGAACGCATGTGAGGCTTTCAAGACCATCTCGTACGCGGGCAGCGGGAGGTCGAGCCCGATCAGATGCCGGCAGTCCGTCTCAAACGTATCGAACGCCCGAAACAGCGCCTCGCTGTTGGCATGTTCGAAGTTGTAGGCTGACATTTCCACCTCGTTCTGACGGTAGACGTCGCCATAGGTGACCGCGCCCTGCGGGCCGCGGGTCCATACCAGGTCGAAGATGCTTTGAGTCCCTTGAAGGTACATCGCTATTCTCTCCAAGCCGTACGTGATCTCACCGCTGACCGGACGGCAGTCGAGGCCACCGACCTGCTGGAAGTAGGTGAACTGAGTGACTTCCATGCCATTGAGCCAGACTTCCCAGCCGAGTCCCCAGGCGCCGAGCGTCGGCGACTCCCAGTTGTCCTCGACGAAGCGCACGTCATGTTCGAGCAGATCGAGTCCTAGGTAGCGGAGCGAGTCGAGGTAGAGTTCCTGGATGTCGAGCGGGGAGGGTTTGAGAAGGACCTGGAACTGATAGTAATGCTGCAGCCGATTGGGATTTTCGCCGTAGCGCCCATCGGTGGGTCTTCGCGAAGGTTGAACATAGGCGGTGTTCCAAGGCTCGGGCCCGATGGCGCGAAGAAAGGTAGCCGGGTGAAAGGTTCCCGCTCCGACCTCCAGGTCGAGTGGCTGCATGATGACGCAGCCCTGACCGGCCCAGTATTGCTGCAGGCCGAGGATAAGTCCCTGAAAGGTGGAAACGTCCGGAGCGCCCGGTTGAGAAGTCGCCACAGCAGCCTCGAATGATGCTTCAGACACCCGGGCATTATATCCAAATCAGACCAAGGCCGGGTCGGCGATGACAAGCCTTGGGAGAGTCGAGCGATGCTTGCGTCGCTGAGGTTGCGCGAGCGGCCTGAAGCAAGAGGTCGCTTCGAAGTCATAGCTGAGGTCGGGCTGGGTACGCACCGAAATGCGCCTCTCGGTTGCCACATACTCAGCCTCGCGCCGTTTCCCGACATTCCGGTCGAGCCCGACCTCCGAAAACTTGTCCTGTGTACTCCAGAGTCGCAAGTCTGGAATAGGTGAGCGGGCGCAGTTGACCTGCCTGCAGAGAAGTTCTTATCACGTCCTCCGATGAATTCGGGGGCTTATGATACGATGCGGCCTGCTCCGTGCTGCAAGCAAAACAATCCGAGCGTTCGGTGCCCTCGCCAATCGTGCCCGAAGGACTTAGTAAGGCCGGAGCACTCGCGGTATGAAGAAAATACCTAAGTCGTGAATCGAACTGTTCAGCTGATCACCGTTGGCGCGCTGCTCACAGGGCTGCTTGCCCTTACGTACGCCGTGCTCCGCCCGTTCATCGCCCCAGTCGCATGGGCAGTGATCATTTCCTATGTGACATGGCCGCTCCATCACTGGATCAAGGGGTGGCTGTCCCAACGCGACTCGATCGCCGCACTTGTGACCACGATTCTCTTCGGCTCGGTGCTGCTAGCGCCGCTGATCTGGGTCACCGTGCTGTTGCAGCGGGAGCTGGCCGAGCTCATCCGCGCCCTGCCGGAATGGCTGGAACAAAAACCGGTGTTGCCGGCCTTCGTTTCCCACATCCCGTATTTCGGCAATGAACTGCAGGGCATCGTCGATCAATTCGAGGATCTGCGAGGGCTCTTGAAACAGCACGCGGTCCCGTGGTTCAAGCGCTTCGGTACCCCATTTCTCGGCCTCATGAGCGACATCGGACAGAATGCCCTGGTGTTGCTGCTCACTTTGTTCACGCTGTTCTTCCTATTCCGCGACGGACTGGAGCTCGTGGCGCAGATCAAACAGGTCTTCACGCAGGTTCTCGGCGAGCGCCTCAAGGGCTACTTCGAGACGACGGAAACGACGGTCAAGGCGGTCGTCTATGGGATCGTCCTGACCGCGCTTGCCCAGGGCACGCTTGCAGGTTTGGGATACTGGATCGTGGGCGTGAAAGCGCCGATCATTCTCGGGATCGCTACTGCCCTGTTCGCGCTGATTCCCTTTGGAACCCCAGTTGTCTGGGTCTCGACGAGCATTGGGCTGTTGCTCGTCGGGAAAACCTGGGCCGCGATTTCCCTGGCTCTCTGGGGTGGTCTGGTCGTCAGTTGGGTGGACAACATCGTCCGGCCCTTGGTAATCAGCAGCTCGACGCGAATTCCCTTCCTGCTCGTCATGTTCGGCGTTCTCGGGGGGCTCGCAAGTTTCGGCTTCATCGGCCTGTTCTTGGGGCCGGTAGTGCTGGCGATCGCCCTGGCCGTTTGGCGGGAGTGGTTGCAGGCTCATGAGACCGCTGCCCCGGAAAGACCGTCGCCGGAGCAGAACTCAACAGGTGTCGCGCCGACCGACAATCGTGACAGGATACAGCGGCGAATGTGACCACCAAGGCTTCCCCACTGTTCTCGGAAGCGCTGGGAGACGAAGCCGAATCAGCGCGGCAGCCGTGTCTTGAAATCCTGGTAAGCCAGCAAGATTCCCTCTCGAAGCCCGGTGCGGGCCCTCCAGCCCAGAGCAGCAAGGCGGCTGACGTCCAGTAGCTTTCGCGGCGTGCCGTCAGGTTTGCTGGAGTCGAAGACTATTTCGCCGCGGAACTCGACAACCTCCATGACCGTCTCCGCGAGTTCGCGAATCGTAACGTCAGTGCCGGTTCCGACGTTCAGGAGCGGGCCATGATAACCCTGCTCCATCAAGAACACGCACGCATCGGCCAGATCGTCAACATACAGGAACTCGCGGCGCGGCGTGCCTGTTCCCCAAACGACCAATTGCCGATCCCCGCGCGCTTGCGCCTCGTGGGCTTTGCGGATCAACGCCGGCAGCACGTGGCTGTTGTTCAGGTCGTAATTGTCATGAGGGCCGTAGAGGTTGGTGGGCATCACCGAGATGTAGTGTCGGCCGTATTGTCGGTTGTAAGATTCGCAGAGCTTGATTCCGGCAATCTTGGCAATCGCGTAAGGTTCATTTGTTTGTTCCAGTGGGCCGGTCAAGAGATACTCTTCCTTGATGGGTTGCGCGCAGTCCCGTGGGTAGATGCAGGAGGATCCCAGGAACAATAGGCGCGGTATGCCGGCGAGGTGGGCACCATGAATGAGGTTCGCCTCGATCGCGAGATTCTGATAGATGAAATCGGCGCGGTAGACATTATTGGCCTGAATGCCGCCCACCTTGGCCGCGGCGATGAACAGGTATTCGGGTTGCTCGCGGCAGAGGTAGTCGAAGACCACGTGTTGGTCGAGCAGATCGAGTTCCTGTCGGTCCGGTGTGAGGACGCGCTGGTAGCCTCCGGCGCGCAGACGGCGCACCAGCGCCGATCCCACCATTCCGCGAGGCCCAGCGACGAGAATCTTGGCATCTTTGCCGATGTCGCTCATTCCGGCATCACTCGTGGTAATCGTAAGCGGCGTAGCCGTGTTGTTTGACCAGCGAATCGCGCTTCGCCGACTTCAGATCTTCGCGCATCATCTCCGCAACCAGTTCGGGGAAGCCGATTTTCGGGGTCCAGCCAAGGTGGTCGCGCGCCTTCGATGGGTCACCGAGCAGCGTTTCCACTTCGGTGGGCCGGAAATAGCGCGGGTCGACGCGTACGATGGTCTGCCCAGGCTTGAGCGGGGTATCTCCTCGCGTGCTTCGCACAGAACCATGCTCCTCAAGTCCGTTGCCCTTCCAGTCCAGAACGATGCCAAGCTCAGCGGCGGCTGCATCCACGAAGTCGCGCACGCTGTATTGCAGTCCGGTAGCGATCACGAAGTCCTCGGGTTTTTCTTGCTGCAGCATGAGCCACTGCATCTCGACATAATCTCTCGCATGGCCCCAGTCACGTCGCGCGTCGAGGTTTCCCAGGTACACGCAATCCTGAAGTCCCAAATAGATGCGCGCCAAGGCGCGCGTGATCTTGCGCGTGACGAAGGTCTCGCCGCGATTCGGCGACTCGTGGTTGAACAGGATGCCGTTGCAGGCATACATGCCATAGGCTTCCCGGTAGTTCACCGTGATCCAGTAGGCGTAAAGCTTGGCCACGGCGTAGGGACTGCGGGGATAGAACGGCGTGGTTTCCTTCTGGGGAATCTCCTGCACCAGGCCGTACAGTTCCGAAGTCGACGCTTGATAGAAACGGGTTTTCTTTTCCAGGCCGAGGATGCGGATCGCCTCAAGCAAGCGGAGCGCCCCGACAGCATCGGCGTTGGCCGTGTACTCCGGTTCTTCGAACGACACTTGGACGTGACTCTGGGCGGCGAGGTTGTAAAGCTCGTCCGGCTGGGACTGCTGGATGATGCGAATCAGACTAGTCGAGTCGGTCATGTCTCCGTAGTGGAGAATGAAGTGCCGGTCGCTGACGTGCGGATCCTGATACAAGTGATCGATGCGGTCGGTATTGAACAGCGACGTCCGGCGCTTGATGCCGTGGACTTCGTAACCCCTGTGGAGCAGGAATTCCGCGAGGTAAGCACCGTCCTGCCCGGTGACACCGGTGATGAGAGCGACTTTAGGCATAGATAATCTGCCTTGATGCTTGATGAATGGAAACTAATCCCACAGGACCGAGGCCGCACCCCTGACATTTGAGGAGGGGCTGGATAGCGCGGTTCGTATGCCGTGGCTGGTTTGCGCGCAAAGCCGCACATAACTGCTGAATGTTACCAGCAAAGTCATGTGCTTGACATGTTCTATCCGTCATGCAGACTGGTGCTGGCAGTCGAAAACGGATTTTTCGCTTGTCCATAGAGGTGTGATCAGTAAAATATCGCTTCGCGTCAGACCTCGAGACGTCGGGTGCCGGCAGTTGTCTCGACGATTTCAAACGGCGTGCTGTGCGAAGATGCGCTCCCACGAAGGGGACGTCTGATCCGCGTGGGAACGCTATCCTGCAGAGGAACCCGTGACTCGCAAGGGAACCAGCCACATCTCCAGCAAAAGAGCAGTCTAATCAAACATGCAACAGATTCGATTGGCCGCGTCCGATCTCATCGAAGGTCTGCGCGCCTGGGTGGTTTGGGGGCTGTTGGGTTGGCAGGATGTTCGCCAACGCTACCGTCGGTCGCTGCTCGGCCCCCTCTGGTTGACGCTGAGTCTGGGCGTGATGGTGGGCGGCCTGGGTTATGTCTACGGCGATCTGTTCAAGACACCGATCGACAGTTATCTGCCGTTTCTAACTGGCGGGTTCGTCGCGTGGGGCTTGATATCGACGCTCATCACCGAGAGCTGTACCGTGTTCGTTGCTGCAGAGGGCTATATCAGGCAGTTGCGCTTGCCCTTCTCGCTGCACGTGTTCCGCCTGATCTGGCGGAACCTGATTATTTTCTTTCACAACGCGTTGGTGTTCGTCGTGGTCGCGATCGTGTTCAAGATCGTGCCCAACTGGGGCCTTTTGTGGCTTATTCCCGGGTTGTTCATAATTCTCTTCAACGCTTTTTGGGTCGGATTGGTACTGGGTGCACTGTGTGCGCGCTTTCGCGACATTCCACAGATTGTCTCCAGCCTGATACAGGTCGTTTTCTTCATGACGCCGATCATGTGGAAGCCGGAGCTTCTGGCGAATCGGCCGGTTTTCGTGCACGAGAATCCGTTCTTTCATTTTGTCGAGTTGGTGCGCGCCCCGCTGTTGGGCGAGGCCATTGGGAGGGATACCTGGGTGATCACGATCGGCTTCGGTTTGATCGGGTCGGTGTTGGCGTTTCTTTTCTTTGCGCGTGCCCGCCGGCGCATCGCTTACTGGGTGTAGGATCAAACGTGGCCCGAATTGCTCTCGAGAACGTCTCTCTTGACTTTCCGCTCTTCGGCGCGGGAAGCCGCTCCTTGAAGAAAGCCTTCATGCGTTTAGGGACTGGCGGCCGTTTGGCGCGGGATTCGGCCGATACGGTCGTGGTGAAGGCGTTGCGCGAGTTGTCTTTCACCGTTGTCCATGGTGAGCGGGTCGGTCTCGTGGGACCCAACGGAGCGGGGAAATCGACCTTGTTACGGGTGTTGGCGGGAATCTATGAGCCGACCCAGGGACTCGTGGAAAGCGAAGGGAGGCCCGTGGCGCTGTTCGACCCTTCACTGGGTATGGATATGGAAGCGACGGGCTACGAGAACATCATGCTCCGGGGTTTATTGATGGGCCTCTCGCGTCCGGAGCTGCGGGAAAAAACGGCCGACATTGCTGCTTTTACCGAGTTGGGGGAATACCTGGCGATGCCGGTGAGGACGTACTCGAGCGGCATGCTGCTGCGCTTGGCCTTCGCGGTTTCAACCTCTTTTGTGCCGGACATCTTGTTGATGGACGAGTGGATCGGCGCGGGAGACGCTCGTTTCTTGGACAAAGCACAGGAACGCTTACATGGCATGGTTGAAGAGTCCGGCATTCTCATCCTCGCCTCGCACTCGGAGGAAATCATTCGCCGTTTGTGCAATCGCGCCTTCCTCCTGGAGGGAGGGCGCCTGATCGCGGCCGGAACGCCCGAAGAAGTCTTCGCCGTTTACAATGACCAGGGAAGAGCCCACGAAGGGTTCTAATCCCATCCCGCAATGTCAAGATATGGATGCTGTCGAAAGGCGGGTAAGCGGAGTGGTGCGACCTTGTTAACGGCGAAGAGGCTACCCTTGAGCCTCCTCGCCGAAAGTATGGAGGTCACTCTTGGCAGACCGGTCAATCGTAGCCCTTTTCGGCTACAGCATTTTCCTCCGGTTCTTCTTCCCTAATCGTTGTCGCTCTGTCCTTCTCAGGGGTCGATGCCATCCACGGCTGATACAACCCGTCCCAATCAAGTGGGTGCGTCGATTGGGCTGTAGCTTCTTGTTCTGGATGCGTTTCCATTGCTGTTCATGGCGTTTCGTTTATTACCAGCTACAAGTGTAGCATAATCGAGAAGCCCTGTTGTACGAGCACAACCAAAATAGACTGTCCCCATTATTTCTCGATTTTCACTGAGTAGAATAAGAATCTGAAAGTCGTTGGGAGGCCCACAACAATAACTCACGAGCATTATCTTGAGACAAGAGGCATCGGCTCCGGATAGGTTTGGCGAAGTCACCAGCTAGCACCTTCGAAAACTAGGGAAGTGGTTTTCGCAAGCCCCGGCAGGTCCGAGACTTAGCCCAGCGCTATTCGTCTTCGTCGTGAGCCCGAGGTATTCTTCCTTCCGATTCCTCCTCTTCTCCGGGCATTTCCGGAACTTCGGTCGCCGGCTCCTCGTTCAGCGGTTCCTCCTCGGTCGATCCCTCGCCCCAATCGTCGCCTTGCTCCTCCGCGGTCTCCTCCCACGGGCGAAGGTCGGGACGCGGTTGCTCATTGAGGGGCTCGGACCAGTCCTCGGCTTGCGTGTCGGTGACTTCGGTGCCGGTAAGGTCGTCCAACTCCCCCACGTCCAATGCTCCGCTCCAGTTTTCGGGCTCGTCGGCGGGTTCGATTGGGGTTTGGCGCCACGCATCCATGTCGATTTCCTCCAAATCACCGTCGAAATGCTGTATTTCGACGATCCCCGCATCTTCGTCGACAGCGACCACTTGAAAGCATTGGCCTTTGTCCAGATGCGTGTACCAATTACCGACGATAGGATCGGCTTCAGTGTTCATGTTTCCACCTGTCTCAGTCCAAACTCCAAAATCCCCAACGTGGCCAAAGACCCTTGAAGAAGAATGTCTACCCTTGCGGTGCGAAGGATATTCCGGCTCTTGGTTAGGCGCTGACCAATTCTTGCTCCAATTCTTTAGCCAGACTCTCCGTAACATCGCGCAACGAACCGGTCTTGGCAAAGACTCGCCGCTGCCGCACATAGCTGGGCTCCTCGTCGAGGCGAGCTTCGAGTTGGTGGAGCCAGCCCCTGGTCCTCAGTTCCTCGGCTGTTGCGGCAATACTCGCCAATAATGCCCTCGCAAGGCTCTTGATCGGCTGGGTTTGGCCACCGTCGCCGACGATCACCTCGGCGTCAATCCCCAGATGCGATGCGCGAAAGCAATTTTCTTTCTGCGCCCACCCGTACTCAAGCATCGGAGGGTGAGCCAGCTCCTCGTGCCGCCAGCACCGCTGCAGGTACACCGACAAGGTCTGGATCAGGGCGGCTAGCGTGATGGCTTCCTTTAGCGTCGGCTGAGCATCCATGACGCGCACTTCCACGGTGCCGAGACGAGGGTTCGGTCGGATGTCCCAGTGGATATCGCGGACGACGTGGACGGCGCCGGCTGCGCGCAGGTTCTCGAAACACTCGGCAAACTGCCGCCAGGAAGTGAAGCTCGGCGGCATGCCGTAATCGCGCATTGTAGCCAATACGCGCTGCCTGAACGATGCGAACCCGGTATCCTGGCCCTGCCAGAAGGGTGAGCTGGCCGAAAGCGCCAGCAAAACGGGCAGATAAGGTTTGAGCCGGCTCAGTACGGCCACTGCCGCATCGCCGCAAGGCATGCCGACGTGGACGTGGAGCGCATAGGTCTTTAGCGTGTGCGAGAGATAAAACATCCGCCGCTCCATCTGCAGATAACGCGGTAGCGGGGTCACGGCGGTCGCGCGTACCGAAAAGGGATGAGTGCCGGCACCGCACAGCGTCAATCGCAACCCCTCACAGCGACGCTTCAATTCCTTGACCAGCTCCGTCACGTTCGATCGCAGGTCCTCGACATCGGTGCACACATCGGAATTGATCTCCACCGTCGACTGCGTAAACTCCGGCTTGACGCGAGGATTGTCCGGATATTCCTGAAGCAGGGGAAGGATGCCATCGACCAGGTCGAAGTGATCAGGATCGAGTAGCTGAAACTCGATCTCAATGCCCAGCGTAGGCCCGCTCGAGCCGGTGAACTCGAGCGCTTCATCGCCCATAAGCATCGATGGCTTCACGAGCCACTTGGTTGAAGTAAGCCGCCCCGACCTTGAGCGCCTCCTCATCAAAGTCGAATGCTGGGCTGTGCAGGGGGATGTTTTCCCAGCCTTCGCGGCATGCACCGAATCGTACGTAACAACCCGGAATCTCGCGAAGATAGTAGGCGAAGTCTTCCGATCCCATACTGGGATGGTCCATGGGCACAAGGCCTTGCTCGCCGACAACCTTGCCGGCCGCCCGCCGCGCGACGTTCGTCTCGTTGGGGGTGTTGACCACCGGCGGGTAGCCCTCGCTGACTTGCACCTCGACCTTGGCGTTGTGCAGCTCGCCGGTCGCCTTGGCGATGCGCTCCAGCCCTTTAACGACGTGCTGCCGCACCTGGGGCAGAGTCGTACGTATCGTGCCCTCGAGGATTGCGCTCTCCGCAATGACGTTGGGCGCGCTGCCGGCCGTGACTTGCCCGATGGTCACCACCGACGGATGCATCGGGTTGACCTCTCGCGATACCAGGGTTTGCACTGCCATGATCAGGAGGCCGGCAACGACGACCGCGTCCACCGCCTCATGGGGTCTCGCGCCGTGTCCGCCGCGCCCCTGAATCCGTATACAGAAGCGATCCGATTGGGCCGTGATCGCGCCGGGGGCGACCATGATTTCGCCGACCCGGTAGTGGCGCGTCACATGCCCGCCAAAGATGGCGCTGACTCCTGCCAGGACTCCGGAACGGATGATGACGCGCGAGCCGCCTCCCCGTTCTTCAGCCGGCTGGAAAATCAGCAGGACGTTGCCCGGTGGCGGATCGTCCTTGAGCAGTGCCGCCGCTCCCAGCACCATCGCCATGTGCCCGTCATGGCCGCAGGCGTGCATCCTGCCGGGGTTCTGAGACGCGAAAGGCAAGCCGGTAGTCTCATCGCCCGGCAATCCATCCATATCGGCTCGAAGAGCTATTGTGGCACCATCCGTCTTGCCCGTAATGCGAGCCACTACGCCGCCACCGACGCCGCCATAGTCGTGAGGGATGTCAAGGCGAGCGAGTTCCTCCATGACGATGCCGGCGGTCTCGATTTCTTCGAAGGCCAACTCGGGATGGCGGTGAAGGGAACGCCGCAGTCCCACCATTCGGGGATAAATCCGCTCGACACCATTGCGCCCTTTCAAGGCCTGGCCCTCCCGCGTTCTCGTCGTCGACACGTCATTGTGCTTCACAGTGCGGCGCCATCATGAAAAACATCCCGCGCACTTGCCTGTTGCCAGGCCGCCCGGCAAGAGGCCTCCGATCGTCAGTTTTTCGCCTTGTCTTGCGGCTCCGGCTCTAAATCTACCGTCACCTTTGCGATCTTGCCGGTGAACTTGAACGGCACGTCGTAGGTCCGCGTCACCGGCGTGCCAGTGTCCTCGCCGATGTCGAAGCCTTCATCCAGGGTGATCCGGATCGGAATCGTCCTTTCAATTCGCCCTTCGGCCCAGAGCTTGCCGTTCACCCGCAGCGTGGCAGCGCCGCCCTTACCGATGCCGCCGCCGTCGTACTTGAAGTCGAATCGGATCAGATGCTTGCCAGGGAGCAGGGCATCCGTTGCGGCGATGTCGGAGTGGAAGACGTCGACGGTATTGTAGTGGAACACCGGTCTGCCCTTATCCAGGTACAAGGCCCAGCCCGAAAACAACCCGCCCTGCGTAACCAGCATGCCTTCGGCACCTTCCTTTGGGATCTCCACCTCGGCCCTGATGCTGAACGACTTATTCTTGACGTCCGGTGCCGCGCCCTCCGGGATACGGGTCATCCCCTCGTAGAAGTCGAAAGAACTCCGTCCGCGCGTCAGACTGGGACGTATGGCCGGATCGAGGCGGGTGGTCTTGCTGTTGTCCAGGGGCAGGGCGTCATATTTCGCGGCCTCGGCGTAGAACAACAACTGCAGTTCCTTGAGTTTGTCCGGATTCTGGCCGGCGAGGTTGTCGGCCTCGCTGAAGTCTTTGTCGACATTGTAGAGCTCCCAACTGTAGCCGCGGATTACGTCAACGGTTGAGCCGGCAGGATCCCATGGCGCGTTGGTGGGCGTCGTCGCGGCGACCCAGCCATCGTCGTAGATCGCCCGGTTGCCGAGCATTTCGAAATACTGGGTCTTTCGGGCCGAAGGCGTCTTGGGACTGGCGAAGGTATAAGCCATGCTGATGCCCTCGATGGGCTTCTGGGCGACGCCGTTCACGGAAGCGGGCATCTGAATGCCAACGGCTTCGAGGACGGTCGGCACGACATCGATGACATGATGCCACTGCGGGCGCACGCCGCCCTTGTCCTTGATTCGCGCCGGCCAGGAGATCACCATGCCGTTGCGCGTGCCGCCGTAGTGCGATGCGATCTGTTTGGTCCATTGGAATGGCGTATCCATCGCGTGCGCCCAACCCACCGGGTAGTGATTGTAAGTCGTCCAAGAACCGATTTCGTCCATGCGGCCCTGTACTTGCTGGTAGCCCTCCGAAATGCCGTTGAAGAAGGTCATTTCGTTGAGCAGTCCTTGGGGGCTGCCTTCCGCGCTGGCTCCGTTGTCACCGGCGATGTAGATGATCAAGGTATTGTCGAGCTGCCCGGTCTGGCGAATGGCCTCGACCACGCGGCCCACGTTGTAGTCGGTCTGTTCGAGAAAGCCGGCATACACCTCCATCATGTGCGCGAAGAGCTTTTTCTCCTCGGACTTGAGCGAATCCCACGCCGCGATCTCCTGATGCCGGGGCGTGAGCTTCGCATCGGTCGGAACGATGCCGAGTCGCTTCTGTCGAGCGAGAATCTCTTCCCGCAGCTTGTCCCAGCCCTGGTCGAACTTGCCCTTGTACTTCTCCACCCATTCCTTCTTGGGATGATGCGGCGCATGCGTGGCGCCCGGCGCGTAATAGACGAAGAACGGTCGTCTGGGCGCGACTGCCTTCTGCATCCGGATGTACCGGATCGCTTGGTCGGCGATGTCGTAGTCGAAGTTGTAATCCGGCTTCCCGATGTACGGTTCGATCGGTTTGGTACCCTCGATCACGGCGGGTCGCCATTGGCTGGTGTCACCGCCGATGAAACCATAGAAATACTCGAAGCCCAGCCCGGTCGGCCACAGGTCGAAGGGTCCGGCCTGACTGGACTGCCAGTCGGGCACGTTATGGTTCTTGCCGAACCAGGCGGTGTTCCAGCCGTTTTGTTTCAGGATCTCGGCGATGGTTGCGGTGTCCTTGCCCATGACGGTGTCGTAACCGGGGAAGCCCGTGCCGGCTTCCATGATGACGCCGGTGTGCGCGGAGTGATGATTGCGGCCGGTGATCAATGCGGCCCGCGTCGGCGAGCACAGCGCGGTGGTGTGAAACTGGTTATAGCGGAGGCCATTTTTCGCCAGGCTGTCGATGGTTGGTGTCGCGATTGCCCCGCCGAAGGTACTGGTTGCGCCGAAGCCGACATCATCGAGCAAGACCACGAGGATGTTCGGTGCATCCTTGGGTGCCTCGACGGGCTGCGGGAAGTCGGGTTTGCTGTGTTTCGCGTCCAGGCCAATCTGGCCTTGGAACGGTTTGGGAGGAATCGGCAGCACCTCCTGGGCGGATACCGACGGAGCGAAAACCCAACACAGGATGAGGCCGAGAGCCGCTAGGGTCGTGATTAGTTTCATGGTGGTTCTGTACCTTGTTCCTTCGCGGCCGGTGGGACGGCGATCCGGACGGCGCACTGGCGGCGCGACCGCGGAATTCGCAGCGCTAGTGTAGTTGGTGCGTCCTGGTAAAATCAGGTGGTCTTGGTCTGGATGTATGCCAAGCCCGCAAGGATCGTGACGACGTAACCACCGCGGTCAGAGGAATCTGCGATCGGCGCGGATGGTGGCCAAAGTGCCGATGCGGTCATTCCGGCACGGACTGCCGGAATCCAGATACGGTGCAAGCTTTCCTCGTTGGCACTCGCAATCCCATCTCACCCTCCGGCTTTCCGTGCCTCGACCGTCTGAGGCGAAGCCTCGCTAGCAAGGTCGTCTTCCCATCGAGCTTCTGCCGTGGTGCTCGAA
>Ga0209254_10001776_pt1 | contig 19451 bp, 14 predicted proteins | sample FrelakmetDIP11DI_FD_187148 | JGI IMG/M metagenome (GOLD analysis project Ga0209254, IMG submission 187148) | Freshwater lake sediment microbial communities from the University of Notre Dame, USA, for methane emissions studies - DIP11 DI (SPAdes)... | ecosystem: Environmental > Aquatic >...
GTCCGGCGGGAGGAGTAAGATCCTGTGGTGCCCCTGCTCGCCGACCTCCACATCCACTCCCGCTTCTCCCGCGCCACCAGCCGTGAGCTGAGCTTCCTTTCGCTGCACCGGGCGGCCCTGGAGAAGGGACTCGGGCTGGTCGGCACCGGCGACTTCACGCACGCCGGGTGGATGGCCGAGATCCGCGAGCAGCTCGAGCCGGCCGAGCCGGGGCTTTTTCGCCTGCGGCCCGAGCTCGCGCGCGAGGCCGAGGCCGGCCTGCCCGCCGCCTGCGCGGGCGAGGTCCGGTTCGTGCTCGAGGTCGAGATCAGCAACATCTACAAGAAGGGCGATCGCGTCCGCAAGAACCACAACCTGGTCCTGATGCCGTCGCTGGAGGCGGCGGAGAGTTTTCGCACCCGCCTGGCCGCCATCGGCAACCTCGATTCGGATGGGCGCCCGATCCTCGGCCTCGACGCCCGCGACCTGCTCGAGATCACCCTCTCAACCGACCCCCTCGCCTTCCTGATACCCGCCCACATCTGGACGCCGTGGTTCTCGATGCTCGGCTCGAAGTCCGGCTTCGACTCGCTCGCGGAGTGCTTCGGCGACCTCGCGGGGGAGGTCTTCGCCGCCGAGACCGGGCTCTCCTCCGACCCGCCGATGAACTGGCGGGTCAGCGAGCTCGACCGGCTGACCCTGGTCTCCAACTCTGACGCGCACTCGCTCGGCTCGCTCGGGCGCGAGGCCAACCTGCTCGACATCGAGCCCGGCTTCGAGGCCTTGCGCCGGGCGATCGAGCGCCGCGACGGCTTTGTGGGCACGGTCGAGTTCTACCCTGAGGAGGGTAAGTACCACCTCGACGGCCATCGCAGCTGCGGCGTCCGGCTCGAGCCCGACGAGACCCGGCGCCTGGAGGGCCGTTGCCCGGAGTGCGGCGGCCTCCTCACGGTCGGGGTGATGAGCCGCGTGCTCGCCCTCGCCGACCGTCGCAGCGGATTCCGTCCTGCCGACGCGCCGGCATTCGAACGGCTGGTGCCGCTCGACCAGACCGTGGCGCAGGTCGCCGACGCGAGCCCATCGAGCCGGCGGGTCCGTGAGGAGGTCGCACGGCTTCTCTCCCAGCTCGGCCCCGAGCTCTCGGTGCTGCGCGAGGTGCCGATCGAGGACATCGCGCGGGTTGCGGGCGCCGCGGTGGCCGAAGCGATCCGCCGGGTGCGCAATGGCGAGCTGACCATCGCCGCCGGCTTCGACGGTGAGTTCGGGAAAGTGCAGATCTTCGCCCCCGCCGAGCGCGACGCGCTGTTCGGCCAGCTCGCCCTGCTCGGGGGCACCACCGCCGCGCGTTCCTCCGCCGCGGCCGGCTCGACGCCTCGTGCCGGGCCCGCCGCCAGCGGCAGCCGGGTCGAGGTCCCGCAACCGCCCTCGTGGCCGACCTTGGGTCACGGCAAACCCTTCGGCGAGCTCGACCAGCAGCAGCAGGCAGCGGTCGAGATCACCGGAGGTCCCCTGCTGATCGTGGCCGGTCCCGGCACCGGCAAGACCCGGACCGTGGTCGCGCGCATCGCGCACCAGGTGCGCAGCCGAGCGGTCCGTCCGGACCAGGTGCTCGCCGTGACCTTCACCAACCAGGCGGCCGAGGAGCTGTCCGCGAGGATTCTCCGCGAGGTGCCGGGGGCGACCCCCGGCTCGCCGCTGGTCACGACCTTCCACGGGCTCGGCCTGCGGCTGCTCGCCGGCATGTCCGGCCGCGAGCCGCGGCTGCTCGACGACGAACAGCGGCTCGCGCTGGTGCAGCGGGCGGCCGGGGGCGGCATCCCCGAGCGGGTCGCCCGCGCCATCCTGGGACGGATCAGCCTGTCCAAGCAGTCGTGCGACCCCTGGGAGGTGCTGTCCTCCGACCAGGAGCTGCTGCCGGTCATCGCCAGGTACCAGGAGGCGCTCGAGGAGCGTGGGGTGCTCGACGTCGACGACCTGGTGCTGCGGCCTTACCAGATGCTGGCCACCGACCCGCCCGCCGCGTCCCGCCTGGCGTCGCGCTGGTCGGCGATCACGGTCGACGAGTACCAGGATGTCAACGACGTGCAAGCCGCGCTGATCGGGCTGCTCGCACCCTCCGGCGCCGGCCTGTGCGCGATCGGCGACCCCGACCAGGCGATCTACGGCTTCCGCGGCGCCCGCCCCGGCCACTTCCTGCGCTTCGCGGACACCTTCGAGAGCACGACGGTGATACGGCTCGACACCAGCTACCGACTGACCGACCAGGTGCTGCAGGCGGCCCGGTCGGTGATCGCCGGGGAAAGCCCGCTGCGCGCGCTGCGGCCCGGGCCGCCGGTCGAGATCGTGGCCTGTCCGACCGCGGCCAGCGAGGCCGAACAGCTCGTGGTGCGCATCGAGCGGATCGTCGGCGGCACCAGCCACTTCGCCGTCGACAGCGGTCGCGGCCGGGACGCCGAGCAGGGGGACGTCGGCTTCGGCGACATCGCGGTGCTCTGCCGGACCCGGGCACAGCGGCCGGCGCTGCTCGAGGCGCTCGATCGCAGCGGCATCCCGTGCCACGCGGTCGGCGAGGACGAGCCCCACGACCCGCGCTCCCAGAAGGTGGCGGTGATGACCATGCACGCCGCCAAGGGCCGCGAGTTCGAGGTGGTGTTCTCAACCGGGGTCGAGGAGGGGCTGCTGCCGCTCGAGCGCGACGGGCTGCGCAGCGATCCCGAGGAGGAGCGGCGGCTGCTCTACGTCGCGATGACCCGCGCCCGCCGCCTGCTCGTGCTCAGCCACTCCGCCCATCGCACCCTGTGGGGGGTGCGCCTGCCGGGGCGTCCGTCGCCGCTGCTCGCCGACCTCCCGGCCTCGGTGCACCGCTCGTCGCCGTCGCTGCCCCGCGGCGAACCGCCGTCCCGCCAGCTGCGGCTGTTCTAGGAACGTGCAGGGCACAGGCCCCTGGGCGCGTAACTGAACTCGGGTTGTGGGGGTGGCCTCTGCCCCGCACGCTCCTCGGGATGCGCTGCGCGCATCCGGGGGCAGCAGAGGCGGTGACCAACCAGGCGCCGGCACCGACCAGCCGCCACGACCGCCCGGAAGGCCAATGCGGTACGAACTGCCAGGAGGAGGTCTCCCGAGGTGGGTCGAGTCTGCAGACGGCGGGCGCCGCCGTGATCGGCGGCGAGGCACAATCCCTTATAATTGAACGAAATACAGTGGGCCGCGGCGGCCGGCTGTACGAAACCCGCGGGCCCGAGAGACTGACTGTCCAGAGAGTGGGCGATGGAAGCGACCTCCTCTGTCAGCGACCTGCAGGTTCTGGAGAAGCCCGAGTGGACGGATGTCCGCTTTGGCCTCAACTTCCGCGTCACGGTGCGCCTCATCGGGGACGACATCGTGCACTCGGAGCAGCACGGCAGCATCGCCCTGTCCGACCTCAAGGCCCTGCTCGAGCTGGTCGAGGGCATCGTCCGTGAGCACATCGGCACCCGACGCCGCCACGTCCACATCGCCGACTACACCGGCCTGACCGGAACCTCCGCAGAGTCGCGCCGCTACTTCATCGACTACATGAGCAAGAGCCGCAGCCTGGCCGGGGTCATCTTCTACGGCGCGTCACCGACACTCAAGCTGAGCATCAAGCTCGGCCGCCGGCTCCACCTGATCCGGACCAACATCGAGCTCGTCGACGGTTTCGAGCAGGCGCTCGCGCGGGCCCGCCAGCTGCTGCAGCCTTTCTCCGGGGCCGCCGCAGTGGTCCCGGCGCAAGCCGCCACCGCGCGTCGCGAGCCGCCCGATGACGCCGGCGGGCTCGAGCGCCGCCCCGCTTGGACCTTCGAGCAGAGCGGCTTCCGTCTGAGCTGGGAGCTCGTCGAGGGCCGGGTGATGCATGGCATCGCCTCGGGCACGCTGCGCAGCGAGCACATCGAACCACTGTTCGCTGTGATGGACCGCGTGTTCGCGCACGCCAACCGGAACGCCAGCCGTCCGGCGATCGTCCTCGACATCACCGAGCTCGACGGAGTGAGCATCGCGGGACGCCGCCGGTTCGTCGATGCTCTTCGCGACTGGCGCGAGCGAAGGCCGCTGTCGTTGTTCGCGCTCTATGGAGCGAACCCTCGCCTCAAGGGCGCCATCGCCATCTCGCGGCCGTTCCTTCCCTTCCAGCTGACCCTGACGCGTGACCTCGCAGCCGCTCTCCAGCTGGTCCCCGACGAACCTTCGCGAAAGCGACCCGCGAAGGCCGAGCCCGTCGACGATACCCGGCCGCGCCCCACCCTGTGGGCCACCGAGCAGCACATCGACGACGTCCTGCGCTTCCTCGGCAACATCAACTGGGAGAGGGACGGCGTCGACTGGTGGCAGGAGGAGGCCCCTCAGGACCATCCGCTGGCGCCGTTGTTCGACGCGATCACCCTGCTCAAGACCGACGTCGACCACCTGCTCAGCGAGCGCCGGCGCGCGGAGGAGGAGCTTCGCGAGAGCACCGACCGTTACCGGACCATCCTCGACAACATCGCGGACGGCTACTACGAGATCGACCTCGACGGGCGGCTCAAGTTCTTCAACGACGCCATGCTGGACATCCTCGGCGTCGACCGCGACCAGGTCGACCGCACGAGCCCCCGGGTCTTCATGGACCCCGACCGCGCCGACCGGATCGTGGAGGTGTTCAAGCGCGTCTTCGCGACCGGCCAATCCGCGACCGCTCTCGCGTGGGAGCTGATCCGGAGGGACGGCCGACGGATGGCGGTCGAGGGGTCGGTGTCTCTGATCCGCGACCAGGGCGGCGCGCCGGTCGGCTTCCGGGGAATCGTCCGCGACGTCACCGAGCGCGCGATCGCCGAGCGCGAGCGGGTGCGGCTGGAGGCCCAGCTCCGCCACGCCCAGCGCATGGAGGCGGTCGGCACCCTCGCCGGCGGCATTGCCCACAACTTCAACAACCTGCTGATGGGCATCCAGGGCAACGTGTCGCTGGTCCGCAAGGACATCGACCCCCGCCACCCGCACCACCACCGCCTCGAGACCATCGAGGCCCTGGTCAAGGGCGGGTCCAAGCTGACCGGGGAGCTGCTGGGGTTCGCGCGCGCCGGCCGCTACGAGGTCAGGCCGATCGACGTCAACGAGCTGGTGCGCCAGACCGCGGACACCTTCGGCACCACCCGCCGCGAGGTCCGCATCCACCTCGACCTTTCGACCGAGCTGCTGCGGGTGCGCGCCGATCGCGGCCAGCTCGAGCAGGTGCTCTTGAACCTCTTCATCAATGCCGCCGAGGCGATGCCGACCGGCGGCGACCTCTCGATCAGCACCAGGGCCACCTCCCACCTCGCGTTGCAGGACCGCCCCTACGTGCCACGACCCGGCAGCTACATCGCGATGGTGGTTCGCGACACCGGGATCGGAATGAATCCGGACACCCAGCGGCGCATCTTCGAGCCCTTCTTCACCACCAAGGGCCTGAGCGGAGGCACCGGCCTCGGCCTCGCCTCGGTGTACGGCGCGGTGAAGGCCCACGGCGGGTACATCGACGTGAGCTCGGTGAGCGGCGTCGGATCCACCTTCACGGTCTACCTGCCGGCCACCGACGAGGACGTGTTCACCGCCGAGGAAACTCAGGGCGAGATCGTGCTGGGCCGCGGCACGGTGCTGATCGTCGACGACGACGAGGCGGTGCTGGAGGCCTGCGGCTCGATCCTCGCATACCTCGAGTACACGCCACTGCGGGCCGCTTCCGGCCGCCAGGCGGTCGAGATCTTCAGCGAGCGATGGCAGGAGATCGACCTGGTGATCCTCGACATGATCCTGCCCGACATCGGCGGCGGCGAGGTCTACGACGCGCTCAGGGCCGTCGATCCCCAGGTCAAGGTGCTGCTCGCGAGCGGCTACAGCCTCGGCGGCGCCGCCCAGGCCATTCTCGAGAGGGGCTGCAACGACTTCATTCAGAAACCCTTCACCATCGAGCAGCTGTCCCAGAAGATCGGTGCCGTGATCGGCGAGTCGGTTCTCGGCTGAGCCGGCCCCTCCACGGACCGTCCCGGCGGTCGAGCCGGCCCGGCGCAGCCCGAGTTGCACCGGTTGCGACGTCTCGACTACGATACCCTGGCTTCGCACCACGACTGGAGCACGGAGAGGGAGACCACGATGACCAAGGGGCTGATCGGATGTGCGGTCCTGGCGCTGGCGGTGATCCTCATCGTCGGGCTGATGGTGGGCGGCATCTACAACCGCCTGGTGGGCCTCAACGAGGGGGTGGACTCGGCCTGGGCGCAGGTCGAAAACGTCTACCAGCGGCGGGCCGACCTGATCCCGAACCTGGTGGCGACCGTCAAGGGGGCCGCTGCGTTCGAGCAGGAGACGCTGCAGAACGTCATCGAAGCACGGGCCAAGGTGGGCCAGGTGAACTTCGACAAGGCGCCGACTCCAGAGCAGATGCAGCAGTTCCAGGCCGGCCAGGACGGGCTGTCGTCGGCGCTGTCGCGGCTGCTGGTGGTGGTCGAGCAGTACCCGGAGCTCAAGGCGACGCAGGCGTACCGGGACCTCCAGGTCCAGCTCGAGGGCACCGAGAACCGGATCGCGGTCGAACGGCAGCGCTACAACGAGGTCGCGCGGGAGTACAACACGAGCCGCAACCGCGTCCCCGCAGTGTTCGTCGCCAAGTTCCTCGGCTTCTCCGAGAAGGCCTACTTCGAGTCGAAGCCCGGCGCGGAGGAGCCGCCCAAGGTCGAGTTCTAGGCCCGAGGGTGCGGCAGTGACGATCTCCGACCTGTTCACGGAGGCCGATCTCGAGGCGATCCGGCGGGCGGCCGCCGCCGCCGAGCGCTCGACCTCGGGCGAGATCGTGCCCTATGTGGTCGAGCGCATCGACGACCATGCCGAGGCCCGCTGGCGCGCGGCCACCATCGGCGCGCTGGTCGCGGCGCTGGCGGCGGGCGCCATACACGCCGCCGTCGGCTACTGGAGCGGGCACGGCGTCGCGTGGATCACCCTGCCGGTCCTGGTGGGCGCCGGCCTCGGCTACCTGATCGGCGGCGTCGCGCCGGTGACGCGCTGGCTGATGCCGGCCGACGCCCTCGACCTCATGGCGCTGCGCCGGGCCGAGGCCGCCTTCCTCGAGGAGGAGGTCTGGCGGACCCGCGACCGCACCGGGATTCTGGTCTTCCTCGCGCTCTTCGAGCACCGCGCGGTGATCCTCGCCGACGAGGGCATCCACCGGGCCGTCCCCCCTGGCCTGTGGCAGGAGCTGGTGGCTGAGCTGGTGGACGGCGTGGCGGCTGGGGAAGCGGCTCGCGCCCTCGAGCGGACGGTCCACCGCTGCGGCGAGATCCTGGTGGAGCACCGCGTCGAGCGGCAACCGGACGATGTCAACGAGATCGACGACCGCCCGCGGGTCCGGGAGCACTGAGGTGGTGCACCGGCGGCATTTGATCCGCTGGGTTGCCGTGGCGGTGGCGCTCACGGCGGCGGTCGCCGCGGCGGCGCTCGAGGTGCCCTTCCTCGGCGGCCGGGTCAACGATCTCGCCGGCCTGCTGTCGGACGGCTTCGAGGCGCAGCTCGGCTCCGAGCTCGAGGCGCTCGAGCGGGAGACCGGCGCGCAGGTCGCAGTGCTGACCATTCCGTCGCTGGAGGGAGACCCGATCGAGGACTTCTCGATGCGGGTGGCCGAGACCTGGAAGCTCGGAGGCGAGCGCGCCGACAACGGCATCCTGGTGGTGATCGCCCGCGAGGAGCGGCTGGTGCGGATCGAGGTCGGGTACGGCCTCGAGGGCGCCCTCACCGACGTCGAGGGCGGTCGCATCATCAGCGGACTGATGACGCCCCGCTTCCGCGCCGGCGACTTCGACGGCGGGGTCGGCGCCGCGATCGACGCGATCGCTGCCAAGGTCCGTGGCGAGCCCATCGAACTCCCGGAGGGGCGGCCGCGGAACGCCCTCGAGGGCGGCCCAACCGGCCTCCTCACGCTGGCCCTGGTCGCGCTCTTCGGGCTGCCATTCATCAACGCGGCCCTCGTCACGCGCGGGCCGGCCGGCTGGATCCTCTACCTGATGCTCGCCCCCTTCTTCTTCATCGTGCCGACGGCCTTCGCGGGGACACTGGCCGGTGGCATCGCCGCCCTCGCCTGGCTGCTCGTGTTCCCGATCCTCAGGGCGGTCTGGCCGAAAGCGTCGCGCTTCCCGGGCCGGCGTTCGATGGGCGGGCGCAGCGGCATCCCACCGTTCTGGGTTGGCGGAGGGAGCTGGCGAGGCGGTGGCGGCAGCTTCGGCGGCGGCTTCAGCGGGGGCGGCGGCAGCTTCGGTGGCGGCGGCGCCACCGGCGGCTGGTAGCTCGCGCTCGCTCCGACGACACGGGACTACCGAATCGCCGTTCCCGTCCCCGTTCCCGTCCCCGTTCCCGACTGCGGCCAACGGAGCGACCTCTCGCGCTCGCGGGGATGGTGGTGCGCAGCGAGGCTCAACCCCCCGGCCGCATGTGGAGAGGGGCTCGGGTACCGGAGGGAGCCGCCACTACCCGGAGGTGCCGTGGCTGCCCCCGGGCTCCCCGGCTCGGATCAGTCGAGGCCGGCGAGACGGTTCCGTCGCCGCCAGAAGCGGCGCACCCTCATCGGCCGGGCATCGGGCACCTCCGCGGCCGCGACCGCGGCCGTCCACTCGGCGAGCAGGCGATCACCCTCGGCAAAGGCCTCGGCCGGGGCCGGCGGCGAGGCGAGCCATTGCCGCTCCACCTCGTCGCGCTCCCCGATGAACAGCGGCAGCAGCCGCTGCGGGTTGCGCAGCACCCGCCGGTGCAGCCGCTCGTGGCGCCACCACAGGCTGTGCGGGTCAGCGACGTCGGTCGGGGTCGGGCCGAGATCGAGGGCCTCGCCGGCCCGTACCGGCTTGAACAGACCGGTGCAGGGCGCCGCGGTCGCGGTGACCCAGTGCCGGGCGCCGTCGCTGCGCAGGTCGGCGGCCCAGGAGGCCGTGGTCTGCGAGCTCGCCGCCAGGCCGCCGGGGTGGACGCACGGCGCCGCCAGGCCGCCGGTGAGGAGGTCGTAAGCCGGCCCCGCGCCGCCCTCGCCATGGGAGCGCAGGATCGCCATCAGATCGCCGGCTCCCCGGGCGCACTGCGCCCCGTCTTCGGTGAGGCGCTGGCGGATCCGACAGCGGCTGCCCCAGGTCTTGATCCGGTCGGAGTGGCGCTCGGCGAAGCCTTCGATGGTGAGGCCGTTCGAGATCGTGCGGACGCCGCCGACCTCCTCCACCGCCCACTCGCGGCCGGCGGTCTCGAGCACGAAGGCCGCGCGAGGATCCGCCACGAGGAAGCTCGAGTGGTAGCGGAAGCCGCGCTGCTCGTGGCCGCAGCCGCCGCCCTGACCGTGCCGTTCCAGCAGCTCGACGATCACGTCGACCGCCTGCCGCGCCGACGCCCCCCGCTCGAGGCCGAGCCGCACCAGGTCCATGCCGGTGAGCCCGGTCTCCTCGGGCGGCCGGGTCGTGAACACGGCCTCGTTGCCGATCGCCACGCCGTGCTGGTTGGCCCCCATCTCGGCGCCCCACATCCAGAACGGCCGGCTCAGCAGCACGCCGTGGGTGCGCTCGACCTGCGGGATCTCGATCCAGGTGCAGCGCACGCGGGCCGCCGGCGAGTGCTCGCGCGGGGATCGCCAGTCGAGCAGCTGGGCCTCGTTGGCATCGCGATCCGAGTTCTTGGCGAACAGCACGCCCTCAGGCCGAACCACCACGATCGTGTCGCACATTGGCGTACCCATTATGAACCGCTTTCCGGAGCGGTATGGCGGGAGTGTTCTCAGGGCCCACGAGGATCTGGGGGCTGGGATCTAGGGGCTAGTCCCCCGCCCGCTTGCGGGCAGCCAGGATGGCTACCCCACAAGCCGGGAAAGGAGCGCCCGGGGGTATTGGTTGGAGCGCAGGCTTGCTCGCGGCCTGCGGCCGCGGCGACGCGACGCCAGAAACGAGTGGCCGATGGCCGGTTCCTCCCTCCCACCCACGGCCTCGGCCACAGGTCGTTTCCGACGCCGGGTTCACAGCCTGCATTCTCGAGTTCCGATCATCTCTCGATGCGAGGCGGCAGCAGGAACGGGTACGGCCGACGGCGGACCGTGCGCTGCCACCAGCGGTCGGCGCGCCGCAGCCGCTGAAAAGGCCCTCACATCCGGGCGTCGTCGCGGTAGTAGCGCTCCGTCTCGGCGGCTGAGATCGGCGGCTCGACCACGCGGTTCGCGGCCAGCGAGACTGCCGAGCTGGTGCGGCCGGTTGTGAGTCGCCGCACACCCCTGCCCTGTTACCATCGCCGCGTGCCGCGCAACGTCGAGATCAAGGCCCGGGTGCGCGACCTGCCGGCCGTCCGCCGGGCGGTGGCGGCGCTTGCCGACGGTCCGCCCACCCTGCTCGTCCAGCACGACACCTTCTTTGAGGCGCCGCGCGGCCGCCTCAAGCTGCGCGCCTTCGCCGACGGCACGGCCGAGCTCATTTCGTACCTGCGGCCCGACGTCGCGGGGCCGCGGGAGTCGCGCTATGCCAAGGCCGCCGTCAACGACCCCGCCGCGCTCGCCGCGGTGCTCGGCGCCGCGCTCAGCGTGGCCGGGGTTGTCCGCAAGCGGCGCGATCTCTACCGGCGCGGCCGGACCAGGATCCACCTCGACGAGGTGGAGGATCTCGGCAGCTTTCTCGAGCTCGAGGTCGAGGTCTCCGACGGCCAGTCGGCCGCCGAGGGCGAGCGCACTGCGCGCGAGCTGATGGAGCGTCTCGGCATCGCCGAGGATGACCTCGTTGCGACGGCGTACGTCGACCTTCTCAGCGATCGAAGATCGCCACTCGAAGATTGACAATCGCCTCGTGGCGAGAGGCCAGCCCTCGCCCGCTTCCGCTTCCGCTTCCGAGCCCGACGGATTGAGCTCCACGTGGTTCGGGCGGATTGGAAACGACTGCAGCCACCCGGTCGGAGTTGGGTGCGGCCCCATGTCTCGGCGCGTTCGGACGCCGGAAGCGGGCGCGGAAGCGGATGCGGGCGCGCGGAGCTCGACTCCCTCTGTCTGATCTCCCGCCCCATGAAAAAAGGCCGCCCCGGAGGGCGGCCCGTGCTGTGCGCGAAAGCGCCGGCTCTAGAAGTGGGCGATGAACTCCATCCCGATGATCCTCGGGGTGTTGGTGTAGGCGGTCAGGTTGTTGAAGTCAATGCCGCCCTGCATGATCTCCGCGTCGAGGATGTTGCGGCCGAACAGGGCGAGCTCGTACTTCATGTTGGAGAACGCGTAGCCGATCCGCAGCCCGAACTCCAGGCTGTCGTCCTTGAACTCCTCCGACTCGTAGAGGAAGAAGTTCTTCTCCGAGTAGTAGGCCCAGTCGACGGTCGCGAACAGGTGCTTGTAGACCGGGCTGGACTGCAGGGTGACGATGCCGTTGAAGATCCACTCCGGCGCGTTGGGCAGCGGGTTGCCGTCGACGTACGCGAGGCCGCCGATGATCGGGTCGGTGACGGTGCAGCCGCCGCCGCATGGCGCCACGGTCAGGTTCGGGTCCTGGATCTCGGTCGGATTGTAGCTCGCGCCCAGGGTCGCGAGGAAGTGGCCCGAGGGGGTCCACTCCATGTCCATCTCGGCGCCGTAGCCCTCGGTGACGTCGGCGTTGAGCAGGGTCGCCGTGTTGTACTGGCCGCCGACTGCGGTGATCTGCTGGTCGTTGACGTTGAACCAGTAGCCGGTCAGGTTGAGGCGCAGCTTGCGCTCGGCGAGGATCGACTTGATGCCGAGCTCGAAGGACAGGATGTCCTCGGTGTCGGCCACCGACACGCAGTCGGTCGCCGGATTGGTGCCGTCGACATCGGGGCACCACAGGGTGCGGCCCTGGATCGAGGGCGCCCGGTAGCTGGTGGCGGCCCGGCCGTAGATGTTGACGTTGTTGCTGGCCTTGTAGGTCAGGCTGGCATCCCAGCTGACGAAGTCGTCGTCGACCTCGACCGGAATGACCACCGTCGGCCCCGATCCGTAGAGCAGGGTCTGGATGAACGGCGCCGTCACGCGCTGCGCAGTGAAGTCCTTGTCGTCGGCGCTGTAGCGCAGGCCGAGGTTGAGGTCCCACAGGTCCGACAGCGCGATGCCGATCGAACTGAACAGCGCCCACGACTCGGCCTCCTGCTTCTGCCAGGCGTAGCCGTCGGCGGCCCCGCCGGCGAGGCTGTCGTAGCCGAAGGAGTCGACCTGCAGCTCCTCGTCGAAGTAGAAGAAGCCGAACAGCCAGTCGAAGGTCTCGCCGGTGGTGCTGGCGAGGCGCAGCTCCTGGGTCCACTGGTCGAGGTAGGGCAGGCCGTCCGCCGACTCGGACGCGAACGGGATGAAGCCGGGGCCGTAGTTTCCCGGACCGAGGAACGCGGCGCCGTAGCCGCCGTCGATGTCGCCGCGGCTGTACATGTCGTCGATGCTCTCGTAGGCGGTGATCGAGGTCAGGGTCGCCGACTCGAACTGGTAGTCCATCCGGAACAGGCCGCCGAAGCCGGAGATCTCCTGCACGTTGCGACCGTCGTGGTAGACCACTTCCTGGTCGAAGTCGTCCATCAGCTCATTGGTGCCCGGCTGGATGATGTTGCCGCGGAAGATCCGGGCCGTGCCGTCGAGGTCCCAGCCGTGGATGTTGACCAGGGCGTCGAAGCGCTGGCTCGGCTCCCACAGGAACTGCAGCCGGTAGGCCTGGGTCTCGTAGCCGCCGATCTCGTCCTCGGGGCCGGGCTGATAGAGGTTGTCCACCCAGTCGCTCTGCGACTGGTAGAGACCGGAGAAGCGGGCGGAGAGCGTCTTGGTGAGCGCGCCGCCGATCCCGAAGTTGAAGTCGAGGGTGTCGTAGGTCCCGTAGGAGGCCCGGACGTAGGCGTCGGACTCCTGCGAGGGCTTGACGGTCTCGAACTTGACGACGCCGGCCGGCGTGTTGCGGCCGAACAGCGTACCCTGCGGCCCGCGCAGCACCTCGACCCGGTCGAGGTCAAAGAGCGGGATGCCCTTCACCACCGGGTTCTCGAGCACGACCTCGTCGAGCAGCATCGACACCGGCTGCGACGCGTTGAGGTCGAAGTCGGTATTGCCGAGGCCACGGATGTAGAAGCGCGGGAAGGCGCGGCCGAACGACGACTCGAGGATCAAGCTCGGCACGCGGCCGGACAGGATCTGGACGTCCGGGGTGCCGACCATGAGAACCTCGAGGTCCGTGGCGCGCAGCACCGACACCGCCACCGGCACCTCCTGTACGTCCTCCTCGCGCTTCTGCGCGGTGACGACGATCTCCTCCACCACGACCTTCATTCCCTCCTCGACGGCCGGCGCCTCTTGGGCCTCCGCGGGCTCCTGCTCCGCCTCCTGCGCGAGCACCGGCGCCCCGACCGCCACCATGACAAGCACAGCGAACGTGATGGCCAACAGACGACCGAGCGATACCTTTGACATGGGGACCTCCTCCCGAACGATGAACTTTCCGCGCCGAGGATACCAGTGCCAAGGGGCCCCCGCCAAGAAGAATTCCGGGTCTCGATCCTGCCGCCCGGCGGGGGCCCTGCCGGCGGCCGAGACAGCGTCGCGGCGGGCGGGTACAATGGCGGCCCCCGCGTGGGCGAACGGCGCGACCCCCGGTATCTCCCGGCCGGCGCCGGCCGCCGCGCGCCGGGCGAGCGGAGAGGCGATGGCGACCATTCACATCAACGCCGAGCCGGGCGACTTCGCGCCCACCGTCCTGATGCCGGGCGACCCACTGCGCGCCAAGCACATCGCCGAGCGCTTCCTCGAAGGCGCCAGGCGGGTTGCGGATGTCCGCAACATGCTGGGTTTTACCGGTAGCTACCAGGGCAACCAGGTGTCGGTGATGGCGCACGGCATGGGCATCCCGTCCGCCTCCATCTACTGCACCGAGCTGATCCGGAACTACGGGGTGAAGCGCGTGATCCGGGTCGGCAGCTGCGGCACCGTCCATCACGCGGTCCGCCTGCGCGACATCGTCATTGCCATGGGTGCCTCGACCGACTCGGCCGTCAACCGCAACCGCTTCGCCGGCCACGACCTGGCGGCGCTCGCGAGCTTCGAGCTGGTGCGGCGCGCGGTGGCCGCTGCGGAGCGCAGGGGGCTCTCTTTCCATGTCGGCAACGTCTTCTCCGCGGACCTCTTCTACACCCCCGACCCCGCGGTCTTCGACCTCATGGAGCGCTTCGGCATCCTCGGCGTGGAGATGGAGACGGCCGGCATCTACACCCTTGCCGCCGAGCTCGGCGCCGAGGCCCTCGCCCTGTGCACGGTGAGCGATCTCATCCGCACCGGCGAGAGGCTGACGCCCGACGAGCGGCAGACGACCTTCGACGAGATGATCTCGCTCGCGCTCGAGACCGCATTCGGCACCGCTCGATGACGGCGCCGTCGCTGCGCGCCGTCCTTTGGGACTTCGACGGAACGCTGGTCGACACTCGCGCCAGGAACATGAGCGTCAACCGCAGGATCATTCGGGAGCTCACCGGCAGCGGCTGGGAGGAGTTCCCCGTGCTGCGGTCGCAGACGTCGTATGACGAGGCCCAGCGCGCGGCCGTCAACTGGCGCGAGTTCTACCGCATCAACATCGGCCTCACCGACGACCAGATCGACGGCGCCGGTGACCGCTGGGCGGCCTGCCAGCTGGAGGACCCCACACCGGTTCCGCTCGTCGAGGGCGTCGCAGAGGCCCTCGGGAGGTTCGACGGGCTGCCGCAGGGGATCGTGTCGCAGAACGCCCGCGAGACTATCGAGTCGCTGCTGGCCATGCACGGCCTCGGCCATCGCTTCGAGTGCGTCGTCGGCTACGCCGAGGTCGCGATGGCCCGCCAGAAGCCGGCCCCGGATTGTCTGCTGCTGGGCCTCGAGAAGCTCACCGGGCTCGCGCCAGGCCGGGTGCTCTACATCGGCGATCATCTGACCGACATCCGCTGCGCCGAGCGCGCCAACCGCGAGCTCGCCGGCCGCGGTCAATCGCTGCGCGTGATCTCGGTCGCTGCCATGTGGGGCGTGGGCGCGGATGACCACGACTGGGCCGCCGGCGCCGATCACCGCGCCGTGACGCCGCACGACGTCGTCGAGCTCGTGGCCCGTCTGGCGGGCGGGGGTTAGGCGCGCCACCCGCTCCCGTTCCCGTCCCCGTTCCCGGCGGCGGTGTTCGTCACAGAAGCCCGGGCATCCGGCGGGTTCAACCCCTCGCGGACACGCTCCCGCCCGCCCCCGGATCGCTGCTCCGCCTGCGGACGGGATAGGCGCCCACCATGACGCGGAAGCCGAGGCCCTCGGCTGCCGCCGCGTCGTGGTACTTCACCACCAGGTGCGCCACCGTGTCGGAGAGCTCCTTGGCAAAGGCATTGCGCGCCTCGACCGATGCGAAGCGGACCTCCGACTCCAGGGTCATGGTCGTCAGTCGACTGCCTCCCTCAGCGGCCCTTGATTGCAGCTCGCCGAGCTCGCGGATCGTGCGCGCCGCCGCCGCCACCAGGGAGATCGGGGAGAAGTGGTCGCGGGTATCCCCGATGCCGACATCCATCCCGCCCAGGACGTCAGGGCTGATCACCACCCGGCGCGCCACAGCCACCATCACCCGCTCCACGCAGTTACCGCGGCGCCGCTCCTCGACCAGCTCGACCAGGCCGGCCCGCTCGAGCTCGCGCAGATGGTAGTTCACCTGCTGGCGCGGCAGCCCGAAGCGACGTGCGAGGCCGGCCGCCGAGTCCGGCTCGCTCAAGCCCTCCAGCAGCCGCAGCCGCTGCGGCTGCAGCAGGGCGGCCGCCTGAGCGGGGTCGCGCACCGTCAGCAGGTCGGCCGGGCGTCCACGAGGGGTCGGCGCATCCATGAGCTCACGTTATGACCGACAAATATTCTTGTCAAGACAGCCATCAGATTCCGCGTTAGCACCGCGCGCGGCAGGCGCACCGGAAACGCGCCCATCCGATAGCTGCCCCGCCAACCGGTGTGCCAATGCCAGGATGGTCAGAGTCGGCGGCAGGCCCCACGCCTCCGGGATGACCGAGCAGTCACAGACGAAGAGGCCGTCGATTTCGGTGGCGAGCCTGGAGTCCACCACGTCGCCGATCTTGGCGCTGCCCCCGGGATGGGCCGCGAGAAACCAGGTCGAGAACACGCGACGCGCACCCGCCCGCGCGAGAATCCGGCGCGCGTGCTCGCTTCCCGCGTGCAAGCGCTCCCGGTCGAGCCGGGACAGCCGCTTGCGGACCCCGCCGCGGTCGGTCAGCCGGCCGCCGAGCTCATCTCGCACCTTGATCATGATCGGCAGGGTGCGGCGGTGGGCGAGCAGGCGGTCGACGCGGCCGACCTCGGCCGCGAACAGCTGGTACACCCAGCGCGGCCAGCTCAGATCAGCCAGCATGCAGCCGTCCTGCTCGAGGTGCACGCCGGCGGCCATCGGAAACTCCCGTCCGCCGCGCAGGTCCTCCACCTCGCCGTGCACCACCACCAGGGGGTCGAAGAAGAAATCGTGCCCGGCCCGTTCGATCCCGCTCGCCCGGAGGATCTGTGCCGAGCCGATGCCGCCCGCGGCGAGGACGACTCGACCCGCGACGAAACGGCGGCGGTGGCCATCAACCCTGGCTTCGACGCCCAACGCCGAGCCGTTGGATCGCAGCACACGCTCGACGCGGGCCCCGGTCATCAGCTCCGCGCCGTGCTCGACCGCCTCCTCGACGAAGACCCGCGAGGTCCACTTGGCGCCGTGGGGACAGCCCATGGCGCAGCGGTCGCAGTCCCCCGGATCGGAGCGTTGCGGCCTCGCTCCAGGATCAGCACGCGCTGGCCACGCCGGCTCAGACCACGCGCCACGGTCGCGCCGCCGGGCCCGCTGCCCACCACAATGACGTCGAACTCCTGGCCTGAAGCTGCGGCCATGCCACGCCTCCCCGGCCGGCACCGAGCGCCTGCCCTGCCAGCTTGTTCGGAGCCGACCTACTCTCAGTGTGGATGCTCGCTCCGGGTCGCGCAACCCCATCGCGCGACCCGACCACGACCATTCTCGGGCGGGCGCGCTATGCTGGTCACCCGGCGCCGGCGCGCGGGCTCGGCCGGCCGACGCCGACATGGGGAGGATCCGGTGGAGCAGACGATCACGATGCCGTTCGACGAGTTCTGGAGCTGGCTCCTCGCCCACCCCAACTGCATCCTGCGGGCGGGAACACCAGACAGCGTGCTCTACGACGACGAGGACCTGCACTGGCACCTCACCACCGAGGACTCGAACACGCTGCTCGTCCAGGTCCTGCGCGGCAAGCGCCTGCTCGGTGAGCTGCTGGTCGACCCCGAGCAGATCAGCTATGTCCAGATCGCCCCTCCCGAGCGGCCGGACGAGCATCTATTCGAGCTGATGGTGGAAAACGAGCAGGAGCGCTTCGCGGCCTACCACTTCGTGCTCCTCCACGGCGTCGACGAGCAGGACGGGAGCTTCTCGCCCGGCCGCGTCCACTGAGCGGACCACGCGCGATGCTGCGCACCGGCATCGTCATCGACTCACGCTACGAAGCGCACGATCCCGGGCCGGGTCATCCCGAGCGGCCGGCCCGCCTCGCCGCCCTGCGCGCCGCGCTCGACGGCTGTAACCGCAGCGGTCTGATCCGCATCGAGCCGCGCAGCGCCTCCGCCGAGGACCTCGGCCTGGTTCACGACCCCGGCTACCTGGGCGAGGTCGCGGCGAGCGCGCACCACGAGCGCTTCGCCTTCGACGCCGACACCTGGGTGTCGGCCGCATCCCACGAAACCGCCCGGCTCGCCGCCGGCGGGGTGCTCGCGCTGGCCGACGCGGTCATGGCGGGCGAGGTCGACAACGGCCTCGCCTGTGTGCGTCCGCCCGGCCACCACGCCGAGGCCGGCCAGGCGATGGGCTTCTGCCTGTTCAACAACGTCGCGGTGGCGGCCCGGCACCTCCAGCGACGGCACCATGTCGAGCGGGTCATGATCGTCGACTGGGACGTCCACCACGGCAACGGCACCCAGCACCTTTTCGACGCGGACCCGACGGTCCTCTACCTGTCCCTCCACCAGTTCCCCTTCTACCCGGGCACCGGCAGCCTGCACGAGATCGGCCGCGGCCGCGGCCTCGGCGCCACGGTCAACCTGCCGCTGCCGGCCGGCTGCGGTGACGCCGAGTACCTGGGGCTCTTCGATGCGGTCGTGGCACCAGTCTGCCGGCGCTTCGCCCCGCAGTTCGTGCTCGTCTCCGCCGGCTTCGACGCCCACCTCCGCGACCCGCTCGGCGGCATGCGGATGACCGACGACGGCTACGCAGCGATCTGCCGCGTCCTGCTGCGGGCCACCACGGAGGTCGCCGGCGGCCGCTTGGTCGCAGTGCTCGAGGGTGGCTACGACCTGGCGGCCCTCGCCTCCTCGGTGCTGCGGGTCGTCGATGAGCTGGGTGGCGAGCGGCTCGGCGAGGCACTGCCCTCGCCGGACGCTGATGCCCGCGTGGTCGAGCCCCTGATCTCGGCGCACCGGGAGCGGTGGGGGCTTCTCTAGGATCTGGGGGCTGGGATCTGGGATCTAGGGCCCGTGCCCGCGCCCGAGGAGCCTGCCCTGAGCGAGCGGCGCCGCAGCGCCGCGAGTCGAAGGGTTCCCGTTCCCGTTCCCGCGACGCTCGGTCGCTCCGTCCTCGAGATCGCTTCGCGCCGATTCTCGGGAGGCGCTCCCCGAGGGAGCCACCTTTGGCGATTTCGCGTCTCGACCACTTCTTCAGGAGAAACGTCGTCCCGAAATCGCCAAAGATGGCACGCCCGCGCGACGCGCCGTCCTCGCACTCGCCTCGCCTTCCGGGGGCGCGGATCCGGCTTCGTGCTGCGCACTACGCCGTGACAAGAGCGGAAGCGTGGAATCAGTACAATCCGAATATGACCATCCCGGACGAGATGCTGGCGATGGTGGTCGCCGCGACCGGGCGCCCGCTCGAGCCGCGCCGGCTGCCGGTGCCGCGGCCCGGGCCGGGGGAGGTGCTGCTCGAGGTGGCGGCCTGCGGCGTCTGCCGCACCGACCTCCACCTGCTCGACGGCGAGCTGCCCGAGGCGCCGCTGCCGGTGATCCCGGGCCACGAGATCGTCGGCCGGGTGGTGGCCGTCGGCGACCACGTCGCCGATCTCGCCGCCGGCGACAGGGTCGGCGTGCCGTGGCTCGGCTGGACCTGCTCCGAGTGCCGCTACTGCCGCATGGGCCGTGAGAACCTGTGCGACAATGCCCGCTTTACCGGCTACACCCGCAACGGCGGCTACGCGCAGTACGCGGTGGCCGATCGCCGCTACTGCTTCCGGCTGCCCTCACGCTTCGGCGATCTTGAGGCCGCACCGCTGCTCTGCGCCGGGCTCATCGGCTACCGGTCCTTGAGGATGTGCGGCGACGGCGTCGAGCGGCTCGGCCTCTACGGCTTCGGCGCGGCGGCCCACATTGTCGCCCAGCTCGCGGTTCACCGCGGCAGCGAGGTCTTCGCCTTCACTCGGCCTGGCGACGCTGCGGCTCAAGG
>Ga0209254_10001777_pt1 | contig 19448 bp, 14 predicted proteins | sample FrelakmetDIP11DI_FD_187148 | JGI IMG/M metagenome (GOLD analysis project Ga0209254, IMG submission 187148) | Freshwater lake sediment microbial communities from the University of Notre Dame, USA, for methane emissions studies - DIP11 DI (SPAdes)... | ecosystem: Environmental > Aquatic >...
GGAGCGGATCGCGCACTATGCGCAGCGCTGCGCCCCGCAGTGGCTGGCCGACGGCCGATCCGCCGAGCGCATCGCCGCGCTGCATTCGCGCAAGAACGCGCACTACGCGGCGATCGTCGATGCCGGCGAACTGCGTCTGCGCCCCGGCGTGCCGGAACTGCTCGACACGCTTGCCGCCGCCGGCGTGCGGCTGGCCATAGCGACCACGACCAGCCGCGCGAATCTCGACGTGCTGCTGCGCGCGACGCTCGGCGCGGGCGCGCCGGCGCGCTTCGAGGCGATCGTCTGCGGCGAGGACGTCGCCCGCAAGAAGCCCGATCCCGAGGCCTACGTGCTGGCGCTGCGCGGGCTGCGGCTGCCGGCGGCGCGCTGCATCGCGGTCGAGGATTCGGCCAACGGCCTGCGCGCCGCGCTGGCCGCCGGCATCCCGACCGTGGTCGTGCGCAGCCTGTATACGCGTAACGAAGACTTCAGCGGCGCGCTGCGCGTGTTCGACCGCTATGCCGACGCCGCCACCGCGGCCGGCGACGACCGGCACCTGACAGCGGCCTTCTTCACCGCCGGCGCGTAGCTCGTACGCGTCCGCCGAAGTCCCGCCGGGCCGTCGACGCGAACCGCGGCCGCCGGCCCGCCGCGCCGGCGTCCCTGTATCGTTTCGCACCTCCTTCGCGCGGGCTCCACGGCAGGGCCGACGGATCATGCTTGACCGGGTCGAACGGCTCTTCGTGCAGGCCAACCGCTGGCTGCTGATCGCGCTGCTGGCGGCCATGGTCGTGGTCGTGTTCGCCAACGTCTGCATGCGCTACCTGCTCGGCGCCTCGGTGATCTGGTCCGAGGAGGTGTCGCGCCACCTGATGATCTGGCTGACCTTCGCCGGCAGCGGGCTGGCGCTGCGCACCGGCGCGCAGATCGGCATCGAAACGCTGCAGGACGCGCTGCCGGCGCCGGCCGCTCGCGCGCTGCGCCTGCTCCTCGTGCTCGGCATGCTGCTGCTCTTCGTGCTGCTGGCGTGGCACGGCATCGACTACGCCTTGCGCACGCGGTCGCAGGTGAGCGCCGCGCTCGGCGTGTCGATGCTGTATGTCTACGTCGGCATGCCGGTCGGCTGCGCCATGCTGGCCGCGCACCTGCTGTTCATCGCCCGCGGCTATGTGCGCGGACGCGAGTTCGCCAGCGACGACGGCGTGAGCCACGACACGGCCGCGGCGCTGTAGGAAGCAGTGCGGCGATGACGATGTCGATCATCCTGTTCGTCGCCACCGTGGTGTTTCTCGCGGCGGGCCTGCCGGTGGGCTTCTCGCTGGCGGGGGCGACGCTGCTCGCCGTCGGGCTCGGCAGCGACTTTCCGCTGGTTGTGGTGCTCAAGGAGATGTTCGTCGGCATCGACAGCTTCGCCCTGCTCGCCGTGCCGTTCTTCATCCTCGCCGCCGAACTGATGAGCGGCGGCTCGCTCACCGAAGTGCTGCTGCGCTTCGCCAGCCAGTTCGTCGGCCACCGGCGCGGCGGCCTCGGCCACGCCAATGTGCTGAGCCTGACGCTGTTTTCCGGCATCAGCGGCTCGGCGCTGGCCGACGCGGCGGGTCCCGGCGCAATGCTGGTGAAGATGATGGAGCGGGCCGGCTACAACCGCGCCTACGCCGCCGCGCTCACCGCGTCGACCGCGGTCATCGGCCCGATCATTCCGCCGTCGATCATCATGATCATCTACTGCCTGCAGGACGACCGGGTCACGCCGCTCGGCCTGTTCATGGCGGGCATCCTGCCCGGGCTCGTCATCGCCGCGGCGATGATGGCCACCAACCAGGTCATCTGCCTGCGCCGCCATTACCGGTCGGACATGCCGCGGCCCGGTCTCGCCGAGAAGGTCCGCAACTCGGTGCGCGCGATTCCGGCGCTGATGCTGCCGGTGATCATCCTCGGCGGCATGCGCACCGGCGTCTTCACGCCGACCGAGGCATCGGTGGTCGCGGTCGTCTACGCGCTCGCCGTCGGCAGGTTCGTCTACCGCACCCTGCAGTGGCAAATGCTGCCGGTGATCCTGTCGCGCACCGCGATCCTGACCGCCTCCGTGCTGTTCATCGTCGCCGCCAGCAATGCCTTTGCCTGGGTGCTGACCGCCGAGAACGTGCCGCAGGCGATCTCCGAATGGATCGCGCACCTGGGCCTCGGACCGATCGCGCTGCTGCTGATCGTCAACGTCTTTCTCTTGATCTTCGGCATCTTCATCGAGCCGCTGCCCGGCGTGATGGTGCTGGTGCCGATCCTGGCGCCGGTCGCGCACGCGGCCGGCGTCGATCCCATCCACTTCGCGATGATCGTGATCTACAACCTGACGCTCGGCATGATCACGCCGCCGGTGGGCGGGCTGCTGTTCGTCACCAGCGCGGTGACGCGCGTGCCGCTGCCGGACCTTTCGCGCGAACTGAAGCCGTTCATGCTGGCCCATCTGCTGGTGCTGCTCGCGATCACGCTGCTGCCGCCGCTTTCGACGTGGCTGCCGGCGGCGAGCGGGCTGGCGGTCAGGTAGGCGTGAATCGGCGGCGGGCTCCGACGCGGAGCGGCTGTTCCTGCCACAGCGGTCGGCCGTGGGGTTCGGGCTGCAGGCAGAGCGCCCGTGACGGCACGGCAATGACGGGCGTTCGACCTGTCGGGCAGAGATCCGGCCCTCGGCCGGCATCGTGGCAAGACCGGCCGGGCAAGGCAATCCATCCAGCGAAGCGTTCAACGATAGAACGCCTCGACCTTCCCCTTCAACGTGATCAACAGAGGATTGCCCTTGCGATCCCGCGTCTTGCCGGCGGGCACCTTCACCCAACCCTCGCTGATGCAGTACTCCGCGACGTCGGAACGTTCCCCGTCATTGAGGCGAACGCCGACGTCGCGTTCGAGCACGGCAGCGACGTAATAGGGGCTCCGCGGATCGGTCGAAAGACGGTCGGGAAGCGGCGGCAGGTCGCTGGGTTCGTTCATCGGGTATTCGCCTTGATCTGCCGGCGCGGGTGGCCCGGGGGCTTCCGTGCGGCCATTGTTGTGTCTCCGGCCGGGCCTTCGCCCCCGACTACGCCGCGCCAAGCTGGCCCACGACCCGAACCCCGTCGTCGACCTGCCGCGCCTACTTGAACTCCTGGATGCGGCGAATATTGTCCGCGCCGTACTTGCTGGCGAACTCGGCCCACACCGGCGTCATCGCGGTGCGGAACGCGTTGCCGTCGACGTTGGTCACCACCGCCACCCCTTCGCTGCGCAACTGCGCGACGCCGGCGTTCTCGTCGTCGTTGACCTTCCTGCGCTGGGCGGCGGCGCCGACCCTGGCCGCTTCGCGGAAGTGCGCCTTGTCGGCGTCCGACAGTGAATTCCACAGCTTCGGCGAGGCGAGCAGCAGCGACGGCGAGTACACGTGGCCGGTCAGCGACAGGTGCTTCTGCACCTGCGAGAACTTCGCCGACAGGATCACCGGGATCGGGTTTTCCTGCCCGTCGACCACCCCCTGCTGCAGCGCTGTGAACAGTTCCGAGAACGCCATCGGTGTCGGCTGCACGCCGATCGACTGGAAGGCCTGGATGTGCACCGGGTTCTGCATGGTGCGCACCTTCAGGCCCTTGACGTCGTCGGGCTTGACCACCGCGCGCTTGCTGTTGGTCAGGTGGCGGAAGCCGTTTTCGGTCCACGCCAGCGCGATCAGGCCCTTGGCCGGGAAACCGGCGAGGATGTCCTGCCCGATCGGGCCGTCGAGCACGCGGCGGGCGTGGTCGTAGTCGCGGAACAGGAACGGGATGTCGACGATGCCGACTTCGGGCACGAAGTTCGACACCGGCCCGGTCGAGGTATTGGTGAGGTCGAGCGTACCGAGCTGCACGGCCTCGATGCTGGCGCGCTCGTCGTTGGAGCCCGCCTGGATCTGGCACTTGTAGCGGCTGCCGGTGCGCTTCTCCAGTTCGGCGCAGAAGGCCTGCGTGCCGGCGCCGTAGTGCGACGTCGCCGGCGTCGGGTGCGACACGCGGACCGTCGTCTGCGCCGCGGCGCCCGCGCACAGGAGCGCGCCGGCAACGGCGATCAGGGAAAGGTGCAGGTTCTTCATGGAATCTCCTGAAGTGGGTCGTTGCCGCTCGGCCGCCCTGGGCAGGCCGACGCCGGCGGCAGTGGGCGCGAAGTCTCGTCACCGCCAACCTCGCTGTCAAGCGAGCAGTGCCCGGTCCGCTCGTATCATGCGCCGATTGCCCCGGACTGCCGCCATGCCGACGATCGACCACACCCGCTTCTACCGCCACGACGAACTGCTCGCGCTGCTGCGCGCCCTCGCCGCCGAGCATCCGCGCTTCGTCGCGCTGGAAGCGATCGGCCGCAGCTTCGAAGGGCGCGAGATCCCGCTCATCACGCTGACCGACAGCGACACCGGAGACGGCGCCGACAAGCCGGCGTTCTGGGTCGACGGCAACATCCACTCGGTCGAGCTGGCGGCCTCGGCCGCGTGCCTGTACTTCATCGACTGGCTGCTGAAGAACCGCGAGTCCAATCCCGACGTCGCTCGCTGCCTGGCCACGCGCACCTTCTACATCTGCCCGCGCATCAACCCCGACGGCGCCGAGTGGGCGATGGCCGAGAAGCCGAAGTACGTGCGCTCGTCGACCCGCCGCTACCCGTACGACGAGGAGCCGGTCGAGGGCCTCGTCGCCGAGGACATCGACGGCGACGGCAACATCCTGCAGATGCGCATCGCCGATGCGAACGGACCGTGGAAGAAGCACCCGCAGGAGCCGCGCCTGCTGGTGCGGCGCGACCCGACCGATCCGCCCGGCGACGAGTACTTCCGCGTGATGACCGAGGGCCGGATCGAGAACTACGACGGCGTCTCGGTCACCGTGGCCGGCGTCACCGGCAACGCGCAGGGACTCGACCTGAACCGCAACTTTCCCTCGGGCTGGCGGCAGGAGTACGAGCAGCTCGGCGCCGGACCGTATCCGACCTCGGAGCCGGAGGTGCGCGCAGTGGTCGACTTCATCGTGCGCCACCCGAACATCTGCGCCGGCACCAGCTTTCACACCTTCTCCGGCGTGCTGCTACGGCCGTTCGGCCACCAGAGCGACGACAAGATGCCGGCCGAGGACCTGTGGGTCTACCAGGCGGTCGGCAGGAAGGGCGAGGAGCTGACCGGCTACCCGGCGATCTCGGTCTGGCACGAGTTCCAGTACTACCCCAACGAGTACATCAGCGGCGCCTTCGACTGGATCTACGAGCACCTCGGCATGTTCATGTGGACGGTGGAGATCTGGAATCCGAAGAAGGAAGCCGGCATCGACAACCAGGAGTGGATCCACTGGTTCCGCGACCACCCTGTCGAGGACGACCTCAAGATGCTGCACTGGAGCGACCGCGAGCTCGACGGCCGCGGCCATGTCGACTGGCGGCCGTTCGACCACCCGCAGCTCGGCCGCATCGAGCTCGGCGGCTGGAACAAGGTCAAGGCGTTCAACAACCCGCCGCCGCACCGGCTGGAGGCGGAGATCGCGCGCTTCCCCCAGTGGCTGCTGTGGCAGGCGCTGACTTCGCCGAAGCTGGAGGTGCGCGAGGTCGCCGTCAGCCCCATCGGCGCCGACACCTGGCGCGTTCGGCTGATCGTGCAGAACAGCGGCTGGCTGCCCACCTACGTGACCAAGATGGCGATCAGGCACAAGCTGCTGCGCGGCGTTCTGGCCGAGATCGCCCTGCCCGAAGGTTGCGCTCTCATCGAAGGCAAACCGCGCGCGGAGCTCGGCGAACTCGAAGGCTGGGCCTACCTGCACACCGGCATCAGCTTCTGGCCGAACAAGCGGCCGACCGCCGACCGGGCGCACGCCGACTGGATCGTGCGCGCGCCGGCGGGCGCCGAGGTCCGGCTCGCCGCATGGCACGCGCGCGCCGGCCGCGTTTCGGCGAACGTCACGCTGGGCTGAACGGGGCGGACGCAACGCTCGTCCGCCGCGCCTCCTTTCCCCGAGATTCCCGATGGCAGAAGCATTCATCGTCGCCGCGCTGCGCACCGCCGGCGCCCGCAAGGGCGGACGGCTCGCCGGCTGGCATCCGGCCGACCTGGCCGCGCAGGTACTCGATGCACTGGTCGCCAGGCTCGCCATCGATCCGGCGCTGATCGACGACGTGATCCTGGGCTGCGTCGGCCAGGCCGGCGAACAGGCGAATAACGTCGCCCGCAACGCCGTGCTCGCCTCACAGCTGCCGGAGTCGGTGCCCGGTGTGTCGGTCGACCGGCAGTGCGGCTCGTCGCAGCAGGCGCTGCATTTTGCCGCGCAGGCGGTGATGGCAGGCAGCATGGACGTGGTGATCGCCGGCGGCGTGGAGAGCATGACGCGCGTGCCGATGGGGCTGCCGGCCACCCTGCCGTTCAAGAACGGCTTCGGCACCTACCTGAGCCCGGCGATGCAGGCACGCTTTCCCGGCGTGCAGTTCAGCCAGTTCGCCGGCGCCGAGCGGCTCGCCGTGAAGTACCGCCTGTCGAAGGACGCCCTCGATCGATACGCACTCGAGAGCCACCGGCGGGCGGCCACGGCGACACGCGAGGGGCGCTTTAAGGACGAGATCGTGGCGATCCCCGTGCGCGGCGCCGACGGCGCGGCCACCGGCGAGATGCACGCAGCCGACGAGGGCATCCGCCTCGACGCCTCGTTCGAGGGCATCGCGTCCGTCAAGCTGCTCGCCGACGGCGGCCGCATCACGGCGGCCAGCGCGAGCCAGATCTGCGATGGCGCGGCGGCGCTGGTCGTCGCCAACGAGCGCGGCCTGAAGGCGATGGGCAACCCCCGGCCACTGGCGGCGGTGCGGCAGATGACCGTGGTCGGCCACGACCCGGTGATCATGCTCGAGGGGCCGGTGCCGGCCACGCCGGTGGCGCTGCGCAAGGCGGGGCTGACCCTCGACGACATCGAGCTGTTCGAAGTCAACGAAGCGTTCGCCTCGGTGCCGCTCGCCTGGCTCGCGGCCACCGGCGCCGACCCCGATCGACTGAACGTCAACGGCGGCGCGATCGCGCTGGGCCATCCGCTCGGCGCCTCCGGCGCCAAGCTCATGACCACGCTGGTGCACGCCCTGCACGCGCGCGGCGCGCGCTACGGGCTGCAGACGATGTGCGAGGGCGGCGGGTTGGCCAACGTGACGATCGTCGAGCGCCTGTAGCGACCCGGCCTGCCGACGGTCGGCCGGGCTGTGCCGAGCACGGCGACGACCTCGTCGCCGCAATCAGGCGTCGACGCGATGTCCTGCGTGGACCCGGCCTCGCGCGCCGGCTCCAGCGCCCCCTGGGCGGCGGACCCGGCGCTCGAGGACTTCCTCAGCCCGGATTGGCAATCGCCGCCTGCGCGGCAGCCAGCCGGGCGATCGGCACACGGAAGGGCGAGCAGCTCACGTAGTCCAGCCCGGCGCGATGGAAGAAGTCGATCGACGCGGGATCGCCACCGTGCTCGCCGCAAACCCCCACCTTGATGGTCGGGCGCACCGAACGACCCTTCTCGACCGCCATCCTGACCAGCAGGCCGACGCCCTTCTGGTCGATCGACTGGAACGGATCGCGCTCGTACAGGCCGGTCTTCAGATAAACCGGCAGGAACTTGCCCGAGTCGTCGCGCGAGAAACCCATGGTCATCTGGGTCAGATCGTTGGTGCCGAAGGAGAAGAACTCCGCCTGCTGGCCGATGCTGTCGGCGATCAGCGCGGCGCGCGGCGTCTCGATCATCGTGCCGAGCAGGAAGTCCAGCTTCTCGCCGCGCTCGGCGGCAACTTGCGCCGCCACCTTCCAGATGACGCGGGCCTGGGCATTGAACTCCCGGACGGTCCCGACCAGGGGAATCATGATCTCGGCCTTGACCTCGACGCCCTTTGCCTTGACGTTCAGCCCGGCTTCGATGATGGCCTGGACCTGCATCTCCGTGATTTCCGGGTAGGTGATCCCGAGGCGGCAACCGCGGTGGCCCATCATCGGGTTGAACTCGTGCAACTCGTCGACCCGCAGCTTGATGGCTGCCAGCGGCAGCTTCATCTCCTGTGCCATGATTTTCTGGTTGGCCTCGTCGTGCGGCACGAACTCGTGCAGAGGCGGGTCGAGCAGGCGGATGGTGACCGGCAGACCATTCATCTCGCGGAAGATGCCCTCGAAGTCGCTGCGCTGCATCGGCAGCAGCTTGCCGAGCGCACGACGCCGCCCGGATTCGTCTTCGGCCAGGATCATTTCGCGCACGGCCTTGATGCGGTCGCCCTCGAAGAACATGTGCTCGGTGCGGCACAGGCCGATGCCGACGGCACCGAATCCGCGTGCGACCCGCGCATCCTCCGGCGTGTCCGCGTTGGCCCGCACGGCCAGCTTCTTGTAGCGGTCGGCGAGTCGCATCAGGTCGCCGAAGTCGCCGGTGAGCTCGGCTTCCCTGGTCGGCACCTGCCCCAGATAGACGTAGCCGGTCGAGCCATCGAGGGAGATCCACTCGCCTTCGTTGTAGATGGTGCCGTCGATCGTCATCGTCCGCGCCCGATAATCGACGTGCACGGCGCCGGCGCCGGAGATGCAGCACTTGCCCATGCCGCGCGCGACCACTGCGGCGTGCGAGGTCATGCCGCCACGGGCGGTGAGGATGCCCTTCGCCACGCTCATGCCGCGCAGGTCCTCCGGCGAGGTTTCCTGCCGCACGAGGATCACGGCCTTGCCGGCTCGCGCCCAGTCCTCGGCCTCATCGGCAAAGAAGACGACCTGCCCGGTAGCGGCGCCCGGTGAAGCCGGCAGGCCATGGGCGACGACCCGGGCCTTCTCGATGGCCTCGGGATCGAACACCGGGTGCAGCAGCTCGTTCAGGCGCTCCGGGTTGACTCGTTGCAAGGCCTCCTTTTCATCGATCAGGCGCTGGCGCAGCATTTCCATGGCGATGCGCACCATGGCTGAGCCGGTGCGCTTGCCGTTGCGCGTCTGCAGCATCCAAAGGCGACCCTCCTGGATCGTGAACTCGATGTCCTGCATGTCGCGATAGTGGTTCTCCAGCAACGTCTCGGCATTCAGCAGCTGCTTGTAGATGTCGGGCATCAGCTCTTCGAGCGACGCGTACTTGGCGCGCCGTTCCTCCTCGCCGATCATGGCCAGCTTCGCCCAGCGCCGGGAGCCCTCGAGCGTGACCTGCTGCGGCGTGCGGATGCCGGCAACGACGTCCTCGCCCTGGGCGTTGATCAGGAACTCGCCGTTGAACAGGTCTTCACCCGTGCCGGCGTCGCGCGTGAAGGCGACCCCGGTGGCGCTGTTGTTACCGAGGTTGCCGAAGACCATTGCCTGGACGTTGACCGCGGTACCCCAGGATTCGGGGATCTCGTTCAGCTCGCGGTAGACCTTGGCGCGGTCGTTGTTCCAGCTTTCGAAGACCGCCATCACCGCGCCCCAGAGCTGTTCCCAGGGATCGGCCGGAAAATCGCGGCCGACGCGGGCACGGATCAGCCCCTTGAAACGCTGCACGAGCTCTTTCAGGTCGGCGGTGTCCAGATCGGTATCCAGCTGCACGCCCCTTTCCTGCTTGACCATGTCGATGATGACCTCGAAGGGGTCGTGATCTTCCTTCGATACCGGCTTCAGTCCCATCACGACGTCGCCGTACATCTGGACGAAGCGGCGGTATGAATCCCACGCAAAGCGCTCGTTGCTGGACTTGCGCGCCAGGCCGGCGACCGCTTCGTCGTTCAGGCCCAGGTTCAGGATCGTGTCCATCATGCCGGGCATCGAGGCGCGCGCCCCAGAGCGCACCGACATGAGCAGCGGATCGGACGAATCGCCGAATCGCTTGCCCATTTCCTTTTCGATGAAGGAAATGCCCTGACGAACCTCGTCCCTGATCAGCTTCGTCACCACGTCCCGACCCTGCGTCGAAAACACGGTGCAGGCCTCGGTGCTGATCGTGAAGCCGGGCGGCACGCCGATGCCCACGCGACACATCTCGGCGAGGTTGGCCCCCTTGCCGCCGAGCAGGTTCTTCATCTTCGCTTCACCCTCGGTGCGCGAAGCACCGAAGACGTAGACGTACTTGGTATCCGTGGCCATACGTTCCTCCTCCAGGTCCTGCATTGAACGAAAACCGGATCGATCGGCGGACTTGACCAGCCCGCCGCCAGCCGGCTAACGGACCGACGCGGTCGCCTGCATCGCGATCGCTCCGACGTTGTTGGTCGACCAAAGCGAGACCGCGCCGTCGGCAGCGACCGGCGCGGCGTGCAGTCCGAACGGGGCGATGTCGAAGGTCGGCTTGAGCGCGCGGAACTCGAAGCGCTCGACCTCTCTGCCCGGAGCAACCTGCGCCTGCAGGAAACCGAGCAGCAGGGTGGCGATCAGCGGTCCGTGGACGACCAGCCCGGGATACCCCTCGACGTCGCGCGCGTAGTCGCGGTCGTAGTGGATCCGGTGGCCGTTGAAGGTGGCCGCCGAGTAACGAAACAACTGCACCGGGCCGACGTTCACCTCGCGCACGATCTCGCCGCGCCGCTCGAACTGCACCTGGCCGCCGTGCGCCTGCGCGGCGAGGTCGGCGAGCGCGCGGCGCTCGTCCGCGCCGGCCTCGTCGCGATAGACGATGTCTTGCTGCTCGTCGAGCAGCAGCGCGTCGCCGGCGCGAAATTCGTGGCCGACGGTGACCAGCACCATGTCACCGGTGCGGCCGCGCTTGGCCTCGCACTTCAGGATCGTCGAGACGCGCTCGACCGACTGCCCGACCTGCAGCCGGCCACGCCAGAGCAGGCGGCTGCCGGCCCACATGCGGCGCGGCTGCGCGGTCGGCGGCAGGAATCCGCCCTTCTTCGGATGACCGTCGCGGCCGAGCAGCGACATCGGCTCCACCGCGTTGAAGAAAGCCCAGTGCCAGGCCGGCGGCAGCGCCGCACCGTCGCGCGCATCGAGCAGGTCGGCGCGGTCGAGCGTGGCCGCCAGCCAGCGCACCAGCCGCGCATCGAGCGTCTCGGCCGAGCGCTGCGTGCGGCCGACCCAAGCGGAAAGCTCCTCCATCGAGCAGCCCCGGTCGGCCGGTCAGTGCACGTGCTGACTGAGTTCACCGGTGTTGTACTTCTGCGCCACCACCGTCAGCGGCAGAGGCTGGATCCTGCCGGCCTGCCCCTCGCAGCGGAACTGCAGGTAACGCTCCTTGCAGATCTTCTTCGCCGCGGCGCGCGCCGGCTTGAGGAAGTCGCGGGGATCGAAGTGGCTGGGGTTCTCGAACAGGAACTTCCGCGTCGCCGCCGTCATCGCCAGCCGGATATCGGTGTCGATGTTGATCTTGCGCACGCCGTGCTTGATCGCCTCCTGGATCTCCTCGACCGGCACACCATAGGTCTCCTTCATCTCGCCGCCGTACTTGCGGATCTCCTCGAGCAGGTCCTGCGGCACGCTCGAGGAGCCGTGCATCACCAGGTGCGTGTTCGGGATCCGCCGGTGGATCTGCTTGATCCGCTCGATGGCCAGGATGTCGCCGGTCGGCTTGCGGGTGAACTTGTAGGCGCCGTGCGAGGTGCCGATCGCGATCGCCAGCGCGTCGAGCTGCGTCCTCTTGACGAAGTCGGCCGCCTGGTCGGGATCGGTCAGCAGCATGTCCTTGGTCATCGTGATCTCGGCGCCGTGGCCGTCCTCCTTGTCGCCGCGCATCGTCTCCAGCGAGCCCAGGCAGCCGAGCTCGCCCTCGACGCTGACGCCGAGCCTGTGCGCGATGTCGACCACCTTCTTCGTGACCTGCCAGTTGTAGTCGTAGTCGGCCACCGTCTTGCCGTCCTCCTTCAGCGAGCCGTCCATCATCACGCTGGAGAAGCCAAGCTTCATCGCGCTCTCGCAAACCGCCGGAGAGGCGCCGTGGTCCTGGTGCATCGCCACGGGAATGGCCGGATAGCTTTCGATCGCCGCCTGGATCAGGTGGGCGAGGAACTTCTCGCCGGTGTACTTACGCGCCCCGGCCGAGGCCTGCATGATCACCGGGGCGTTGACCTCGGCGGCCGCCTCCATGATCGCCTGCACCTGCTCGAGGTTGTTGACGTTGAAGGCGGGAATGCCGTAGCCGTTTTCCGCCGCGTGGTCGAGGAGCTGCCGCATGGATACCAGTGCCATTTTTGTCCTCCGGAAATTGCGCGGAAGTCTACTTCAAGCCCCCTGCCCGGCCTTGCCCCAGGTCACGCCGGCGCCGCGACTACACCGGATCCCCGACCCGGATGATCTTCAGCGTGTTGGTGCCGCCGGGCTGGCCCATCGGCTCGCCGCAGGTCAGGACGATGAGGTCGCCGCGCTTCACGCGCGAGCGCTCGATCAGCAGCTCCTCGGCGGCAACCAGCGCGCGGTCGCGGTCGTCGGTGATCGCGAAGTGCAGCGGCCGCACGTTACGGTACAGGGCCAGGCGGCGCTGCGTGGTCACGCTCGGCGTCAGCGCATAGATCGGGACGTCGATCGCGTGGCGGCTCAACCACAGCGCCGTGGAGCCCGACTCGGTCAGCGCGACGATCGCCGCGCAGCGCAGGTGGAAGGCGGTGAACAGCGCGCCGTAGGCGATCGACTGGTCGACCCGGATGAAAGCCTCGTTGAGGAAGTCCTGGTCGAACCCGGGGGCCTCCGAACGGTCGGCCTCGAGCACGATCGACGCCATCGTCTCGACCACCTCGACCGGGTACTTGCCGCTGGCCGTCTCCGCCGAGAGCATCACCGCATCGGAGCCGTCGAGGACCGCGTTGGCGACGTCGCTGACCTCGGCGCGGGTCGGCGAGGCGTTGACGATCATCGACTCCATCATCTGCGTGGCCGTGATCGCCAGCTTGTTGGCCTCGCGCGCCATGCGGATCATCCGCTTCTGCAGCGCCGGCACCGCGGCGTTGCCGACCTCGATCGCCAGGTCGCCGCGCGCGACCATGATCCCGTCGGCGGCGTCGAGGATCTCCTCCAGCGACGGGATCGCCTCGGCGCGCTCGATCTTGGCGATGATCCCCGGCCGGATGCCGTACTTCTCGCCGGCGATGTTGGCCAGGCGGCGGGCCATCTCGACATCGGTGCGGTTCTTGACGAAGGACACCGCCACATAGTCGGCACCGCATTCCATCGCCGTCTCGATGTCGCGCACGTCCTTGGCGGTGAGCGCCGGCGCCGACAGTCCGCCGCCCTGCTTGTTGATGCCCTTGTTGTCCGACAGTTCGCCGCCGACGCGCACGGTCGTGACGATTTCCATGCCCCCCACCCGGTCGACATCGAGCACCAGCAGCCCGTCGTTCAGCATCAGCACGTCGCCCGCGCGGACGTCCTTGGTCAGGTCCCGGTAGTCGAGGCAGGCGCGATCGGCATTGCCGAGTTCGCAGCTGGCGTCGAGCACGAAGCGCGCGCCTTCACGAAGTTCGACCTTGCCGCCCTCGAACCTGCCGACCCGGATCTTCGGCCCCTGCAGATCGGCCATGATCGCGATCTCGCGGCCGATGGCCGCGGCCAGCTCGCGGACCAGCTTCGCGCGCGCCAGGTGCTCCTCGCGCCTGCCATGCGAGAAGTTGAAGCGCGCCACGTCGATCCCGGCGGCGAACATGCGCTGCAGGGTCGACGCATCGCTTGAGGCTGGCCCGAGTGTGGCGACAATCTTGGTACTGCGCAGCATTCGGGAGTCCACGTTCGTCTTCACATCATCCGCCTCGGCCGCACTGCGGTCGCCGCCGCTCGGCAGCGGCTGCCTCGCCAGCCCGCCCCTGCCTGCATCGCCCGGCACCGACGACAAGCGCCCGGGGCCGCGACTACCGCGCGATTCAGCCGCCCGCGCGCTGCTGCAGCACCTCGATCGCCGGCAGCGTCTTGCCCTCGAGGAACTCGAGGAAAGCGCCGCCGCCGGTCGAGATGTAGCTGACCCGATCGGCGATGCCGTACTTGGCGATCGCCGCCAGCGTGTCGCCGCCGCCGGCGATCGAGAAAGCGCCGCGCGCCGTCGCCTCGGCGATGGCCAGCGCCATCTGGTGCGTGCCGTTGGCAAAGGCGTCGAACTCGAACACGCCGATCGGCCCGTTCCAGATGATCGTGCCAGCCGAGTTGATCACGCGCGCCAGTTCCAGCCCGGTCTGCGGACCGATGTCGAGGATCATTTCGTCGTCGCGCACGTCGTCGCCGCGGCGCACCGTGGCTTCCGCGTCGGCCTTGAACTCACGGGCGACTACCACGTCCTTCGGCAGCGGCAGCGTGCCGCCTTTCGCCGCCAGCGTCTGCAGCACCTTGCGGCACTCCGGCACCAGGGCCGCCTCGGCGAGCGACTTGCCGATCTTCATGCCCTCGGCGAGAAGGAATGTGTTGGCGATGCCGCCGCCGACCACCAGCAGGTCGACCTTCTGCGCCAGGTTGTTCAGGATGGTCAGCTTGGTCGACACCTTGGCTCCGGCGACGATCGCCAGCAGCGGCCGCTTCGGCTCCAGCAGCGCCTTGGAGAGCGCGTCGATCTCGGCGGCCAGCAGCGGGCCGGCGCAGGCCACCGGGGCGTACTTGGCGATGCCGTGCGTAGACGCCTCGGCGCGGTGCGCGGTGCCGAAGGCGTCGTTGGCGTAGACGTCGCACAGTCTCGCCATCTTCCGTGCGAGCTCGTCGCTGTTCTTCTTCTCGCCCTTGTTGATGCGGCAGTTTTCCAGCAGCACCACCTGGCCGGGAGCGACATCGACGCCGTCGACCCAGTTGGTGCGCACCGGCACCTCGCGGCCGAGCAGTTCGCCGAGGCGCTTCGCCACCGGCGCCAGCGAGTCCTCGGGCTTGAACTCGCCTTCGGTGGGCCGGCCCAGGTGCGAGGTCACCATCACCGCCGCGCCGCCGTCGAGCGCCATCCTGATCGCCGGCACGGATGCGCGGATCCGTGTGTCCTCGGTGATGTTGCCGGCGTCGTCCTGCGGCACGTTCAGGTCCGAGCGGATGAATACGCGTTTGCCGGCGAGCGCACGCGCCGCGGCCAGGTCGGAGAGCAGTTTGACATTCATCGTTGAGGCGAACGAAGTGGGGAGATTCGGAAAGCGTTGCGGCCGCCGCCTTGGGCCGGCGATCGCCATGGAAAAGTGCGAAGGGTACCGCGATTATACGAACGAGATGTGTCAGCCCGCCGCCGCGCCGGCATCATTGCCCGATGGCCCCGCCGCTGCCGACAGCCCGCCCGCGTTCCGCGTTCGTCGCGGCGCTGGCCGGCGCCGCGCTGATCCTGCTGCTGCAGGCGATGCCCTCCGTACAGCCACAGCTCGAGTACCGGCGGGGCTTGCTGGCCGATGAGCCGTGGCGGCTGCTCACCGCCCACGTCGTTCACATCAACTGGACGCACGCGCTGTCGAACGCGGGCGCCTGGCTCGTCCTGGCGCGCCTGTTTGCGCCGCAGCTCGATGCGAGACGCCAGTTGCTGAGCCTGGCGCTGGGCGCCGCATTCACCTCGCTTGGCCTCGCCATCGGCTATCCGTCGATCGACTGGTACCGCGGCGCCTCCGCCGCCCTGCATGCGCTGTTCTTCGCCGGCGCCACCGCGGCGCTCGCGGGCGCACGCCCTGGCCGCCCGTGGACGGCCTGGCTGCCGCCCCTGGCGCTGCTTGCCGGCGGCTGGATCAAGGTGGCGATCGAGATGCCGCGCGGCGCAATCACTCCGTATGCCGAATGGCTCGCCGCCGCGACGGTGCCGCAGGCGCACCTGTTCGGCGCGATCTCGGGAACTGCGCTGGGACTGATCTTTGCAGGCGGTCTGCGCCGGCGGAGGACGCTCAACCGCTGAAGCGACGCCGCGACAACGCCATCGCTGCGGCGAGCACCGCCAGGTGCAGCCACTGAAGTGCGCCGCCGCCACCGTCGCCACCGCTCGCGCTGACAGCGAGTGCGAAGTCGTAGCTGTCGAGCGTGCCGGCGCTGTCGGCGACCGTCAGCCGCAGCGTGTACTGACCGGCGTTGCCCGTGAACTGCGAGATCGGTGCCGACGGAGCCGAGAACGAGCCGCCCTCCGGCCCCGACACGACCGTCCACCGAAACGACGTCAACTGCTGGCGCGGGGCGGGCAGGCTGCCTGAGCCGTCGAATCCGACGGCCTGGCCCTGCGTGGCGCCGGCCGGGCCGTAGACCACCGCGACCGCATTGGTCGCCGCCCGGACCGCCTGCCCAGCGTCGAGCATGCCGTCGCCGCAGGACGTCGACGTGCAGTTGCACTGGCCGTCGTTCGGCAGGTTGCCTTCGGCATCGGGCACGAAGGCCGGATCGGAGCACGAGAGCAGTGTCGGGTCGGGAGCCGGAAACACCCGGCTCGTGAGGCGCAGGCGTGCGATCAGTTCGTCGTTGGGCAGCAGCGGATCGCGGCTGAGCATCAGGGCCGCCACGCCGGCGACCATCGGCGTCGAGAAGCTGGTGCCGAGCTTGCCGCCGTAGATCAACTCACCCGGCTCCCTGAGCCCGCTGTTGTCCGCCGAAACGATCGGGTACAGACAGGGCTGGTTGGCACCGACATTGACGCAGTTGCCACCAGGCGCGGCGATCGTGACCTGGGGGCCGAAATTGGCGAACCCCACCTTGGTGCCGACGTGGCGCAGCGCGGTCACCGACACCACGCCGGGGCAGTTGCCGGGCGCCGCCGCGGCGCCGAGGCCGTCGTTGCCGGCGGCAGCGACCACAAGGACGTTGCGCGCGCGCAGTTCGTCGACCACGTTGAGGTAAGGCGCCGTGCACTCCTCGGCCGAGCCCAGGCTGAGATTCAGGACACGCGCGGGAGTCGCGTTCAGCGGCGCGCCCGGCACCGGCAATCCGGCGGCCCAGCGCATGCCGGCGAGGATGTCGGAGTCGTAGCCGAAGCACTTGCCCAGCACCCGAACGGGCAGGATCGGTGTATTCCAGCCGATGCCGGCACCGCCGGCACCGTTGTTCGTGCGCGCACCGATGATCCCGGCGATGTGAATGCCGTGCCAGGAGCTGTCGGCGATGTCGCAATCGGAAAACAGCGGGTCGCGCCGATCGGCGGGATCGATCCAGTCGCCCGGATCGCTGGGGTCCGGGTCGCGTGCGTCGCCGTCATTGGCCACCTTGATGGCATCGGCCCCACCGGCACCGCCGACGAAGTCGTGGCCGGCGAGGAACTTGCCTTCCTGGCCGATGCGGCCGAGGTCGGGATGGCCGAACAACGCCCCGGTGTCGAGCACGGCCACCACGATGCCCGCGTCGCCGGTCGTCAGGTCCCAGGCGCGCGGGCCGTCGATTGCCGAGACGAACGTGTCGTTCGGCGCGGTCAGCCACCACTGGCCGGTCTCAGGCGTCTGGTTGAACAGCGGGTCGTTCGGGATTGCCGCCCGATACTTGCGCCGGTCGGCCACCGCGTACTCCACCGACGGGTCGGCCGCGAGACGCCGCAACATGCGGTCGAGTTCCCGCCCGCGCAGCGGCCGACCGAGCCACAAGGCATGCGTCCGCTCGGACACGCTGCGCGCCAGCCGCAGGGCAACCGCCTGCCGTGCCGAGAGTTCACCGATCCGCGACTGCAGTGCGGGCGACTGCCTCGCTGCCGAAACGCCGGCGGCTTGATCGCGAAACTTGACGATGACGCGCGGCGTCTCCTCTTCTGCACTGGCCCTGGACCGCGGACGATCGGCGAGCGCCGACCCGCTGATCGCCGCCAAGCCGAACACCACAATCCACCAACGCGCTGACTTCATTGCACTCTCCGACCGAGGCTTGATCCGAAACGCCCGACCGCCTACTGGCGATGACGCCGGGGGATGCCGCAACGCCGGCTTGCGGTGCGCCGGCAGGCCAGCAGGTCGCCAGAGCGCCCAAGTTTCCGAGCGGAGCCTACCGGACTCGGGCGAAGCCCTCATGCGCACGGGCGCAGGCAGGGCGGCTGGCGCCCCTCCTGTCACGCCAAACTCATTCGAGGTGTCCAATGGCGCGAACGGCGCGGGGCTTGCCCAGCCGGTCGCTTTGCCGCCGTCAGCGCGACGGCGGTATTCGGCATCCGGTTCGAGAAGCCCCGTTCACTTTTTCTGCGGCCGGGTAGCTGACGCCGCTCTTGACTTGGCGAAGCCAAGTCAACCTCCGACGCAACGAGCGCGGCGGCTGCGACCACCCGCCCAGCGCGCCGCGCTCGATGCCACCGTGGCATCCAGCATCCGGTTACTGAACCCCATTCGCTGTCATACCAGCTCGAGACCTTGACGAGGCGGCCGGAGACCTTGGTCGGGGTGGCCTCGAAGAGGCTCGAGCGCGGATCGTGGTTGAAGTCGCTGGAGACCAGCGGCTCGGCTTTGTAGCCGAGATGCTCTTCAGCTCTCCGTCGGCGGCGGCCTTCACGATCGCGTTGATCTCGTCGACCTTCGTGTCGCGGGTGGCAATGAAGGACAGCTCGACCACCGACACGTTGATCGTCGGCACACCGATCGCGTAGCCGTCGAGCTTGCCGTTCAGTTCCGGCAGCACCAGGCCCACCGCAGCGGCGGCGCCGGTCTGGGTCGGGATCATGTTGTGCGCGGCGGCGCGCGCGGCGCCGGTCCTCGTGATGGACGTCGGTCAGCACCAGGTCGTTGGTGTAGGCGTGGATCGTCGTCACCCGGCCGTTGACCTGGCCGGTCTTCTCGTGCACGAGCTTGATCCTCGGCGCCAACCAGTTGGTCGTGCACGAGGCATTCGAGATCACCGTGTGCGCGGTGTCGTGCTTGGTCAGATGGGCGTTGATCCTGGCGTCGCCGAGATCGTTGATCGCCACAATCTGGATGTCGTACTTCTTGCCGCCTGGATGCCGCACTTCTTGCCGCCCTCGTAGAGCGCGTGCAGGATGTTGCGGCCGATGCGGCCATAGCCGTTGATTGCAACCTTGATCGTCATGACGGCTTCTTCTGGGGCAAGTCGGCCTGCACGGTGGCGACGAGATCGTCGACCGTCAGCCCGAAATGCCTGCACACCTCCGCCGCCGGCGCCGGTTCGCCAGAGCAGTCCACGCTAAGCGCCGCGCCGCCGGCGCGGACACGCTTCCGCCGGGAACCCGTGACGCCGGCCCCGGTCACCGCCCACGGCGGTCCCGCGCGGACCGCACGCTGCACGTCTGCGCACGGATCGGCAGCGGCGTTGCGGCGGTGGCCGGCATACGGGCAGGAGTATCGGGCAGGCGCGGACGGCGGCGCTCATCGCCGTGGCCGCGATGCGCCTGTCAGCGGCCGGCGCCCTGCCACTCGCCGGCGACAGCTGCTGCTGCTCCGGCTCAGATATCGAGCCGGCGCTCGGTTTTGCGCGGCCGGCGGTGCTTTCACTGGAAGGTGAATTCCTATAACATCCGCGGTCCAAATTCGATCCGGAGCACCGGAAGCAACGGGTTGCCAGTCAGTTTCGGCATCTTCCCCCGCCAGGTCCAATCGACGCAGCGAAAGCTGTCACCGACCCGCGCGCCGCGCACCAGCGCCGGGTCCCGGATCGTGGGTTGCGGTGATGAACCGCGATTCAGGTCGATTAGGGCGGACCTGCTGGGGGACGA